>OGFP01000864.1_pt1 | contig 9348 bp, 10 predicted proteins | sample 1570971 | NCBI WGS metagenome assembly OGFP01 (sample SAMEA2582033, study PRJEB24529) | metagenome | biome: Human gut stool | place: China | collected 2011 | reverse complement strand
CTCTCTTGCGCTCATTATATCATGATTCGCACCTTCGGTGCTTGACGTTGCTTCGCAACTATCATGATCAAATTCGCCGTTCGCCAATCATGCAAGCATGTTGGCTCTCTTGCGCTCATTATATCATATTCACCGAATTCCTTATAAACGGCTTACACTCCACGGAATACACCCCGTTTTTCTGATGTATCTCCTCGCCCCGCAGAAGCTTTAAGATCACCTCGCTGGCACAGTATCCGATGTCATGTAACGGCAGTCCCATGGTGGTCAGCTCCGGCTTCTCATAGCTTGCCATTTCCCTGTTATCAAAGCCTGCCACCGCAATGTTCTTACCTACCGTATATCCCAGTTCATCCAGTCGGTCATAGGCTCCGCCCGCCATAAAATCATTCATACAGAAAATCGCCGTAGCTCCCCGCTTCACCAATTCTTCCGTATGCTCATAACCGCTTTCACGATCCCATTCTCCGTAAACGATCATTCCGGGATCGTACAGCAGATTCGCTTCGAACAACGCGCTCTGGTATCCTTCCAGTCGGGACTGTGTGTGGATACTTTCCTTTTTCCCGGCGATGACACCGATTCGTTTGTGTCCGCAGGAGATCAGATACCGTACCAGCTGCTCGGCACCGCCCTTATCCTTTACCACCACAGAGGGGATCTCCGGCTTGTTGGTAAATCCGTAGGCCACCACCGTAGGAATCGGCAGATCCGCCGGGATCACATTGATCAGTCTCTCATGAGACGCCACATAGATGATCCCCTCCACCTGCTTCGACAGCAGCTTCTGGATCTCCTTCTGCACGATGTTCCGGTGGATATTGTCCTGATAATAGGCATCTCCGTATTTTTTATACAGACGTAAATTCACCAGCAGGATCTGATAATCTTCTTTTTCGCAATACTCCGTGATGCCGTCGATGATATCCGGCAGGGCAAAGACTGTCATATCCTCCGCGATGACCCCGATACTCCGGGTATTCTTCGTCTTCAGATTCTGCGCTACGATGTTCGGCGTGTAATTCATCTCCTGAATCACCTGCAGCACTCTCTTTTTGGTCTCTTCGCCCACTTTTCCCTTGTCGTTGATGATATTAGATACCGTTGCCACGGATACCCCGCACTCTCTGGCGATCTCTTTTATGGTAGGCATAGTGTCCCTCCCTTTTGTAAGCGACTTGTCTACCACCATTCTAACACAACTTTTCCCTATATCACAACAGGCTGTGTTAATTCTTCATACCGGTCAGAACGATACCTTCCACGAAACTCTTCTGTCCGAAGATATAGATCACGATACCAGGCAGGATTGTCATGAACTTCGCTGCCAGTGCTACCGGCCAGTTGGTGCCGAAGGATCCGGTAAAGTTCGTCAGTGCCACGGCAAAAGTGAATTTCGACATACTGTTAATGTAGATCAGCTGCTGCAGCATATCGTTCCAGATCTGGATAAACAGCATCATGGCTACTACCACAACTGCCGGCTTGATGGATGGCACCAGGATCGTCCACAGGATACGCATTCTGCCCGCACCGTCAATGGATGCTGCCTCGTCCAGCTCCTTCGGGATCGTCATGAGGAACTGACGGATCAGGAAAATATTGAAGAAACCGCCACCGGTTAAGTACGGCAGGATCAGCGGCCAGTAGGTATCCCCCAGTCCCAGTCCCTTGGTCCATACCACGTACAGAGGAAGCAGGGTAACCATGCTGGGCAGAAGGATCGTTCCGGCGCAGATATTAAAGATCAGCTTCTTGCCGCGGAAACGAAGTCTTGCAAAAGCATAGCCACAGAAAATTGCGGTCACCGTACCAAAAGTAACGGCCGGAATGATGATGGAGAAAGTATTCCGGAAATATCTCCAGTATTCGAAGGTCTCCAAGGCTTTTGAATAGTTCGCCCACAACCACTCATGAGGAATGAAGGAAGGCGGATACTCGTTCAATTTTGCCGTACTCATCAGGGAGGACCGGAAGATCCACCAGATCGGCAGTACCACTAACAGTGCCAGCAAAAGTACGATCAGCGTTGCCACCAGATCCAGAACCAGTTGTTTCCGTTTTTTACTCGGTGATAAATTTGCTGCCATCTTCTATTCCTCCTCTCCAAATAATTGTTCTTTCTGTGTATTAAACAGAATCACCGTAAATATGCCCACCAGAATAAAGAAGATCACCGCATACGCCGCAGCGTAGCCCATCTTGTTTTTCTGGAAACCATACATATAGATCACATAGGACATGAACATGGATCGTTTACCGGGTCCGCCGTTGGTCAGCGCCAGTGCCGGGTTGATGACCTGTAAATGTGTGATCAGTGCTGTCAACACATTGTAGAAGATAATGGGAGTGATACTGGGGATCGTAATATTCCAAAATCTCTGCCATGCATTGGCCCCATCGATCTTCGCTGCTTCTATGTATACGCCGGGGACATTCTGTAATCCCGCCAGGAAGATAACGATCAGGTTGCCACTGGTCCATATGGCGATAAGCACCAGACAGGGAATAACCTGATTCGGGTCGTCCAGGAACCTCTGCTTCGGAAGTCCCATCATCCGGAGCACGAAGTTGAACAGACCGAAGTTACCTTCATATAACCATTCCCATCCTTTAAATACGCCGATGGCCGGCAGCAGATACGGGATGAAGAACAGGGAGCGGAACAATGTCCGGCCTTTTATATTCATGTTTAAGAGGATCGCTATGATCAGTGAGTATTCCACGGCACCGATCACCGCCAGAAAAGCATACCATACAGTTGCTTTGATAGAATCCCAGAAATAGATATCTTTCGTAAAAATACGCTGGAAATTGGCAAGCCCTATAAATTCCGGCTTCGTAATGCCGTTCCAGTCAAACAGACTTAATACAAATACTGCAAGTGTGGGAAGATAGCTGATCAAGGTCACTCCCAGGAATGCCGGTATCAGACAGAGATATGCGGTCAGTTCTTCCTTTCTTCCTGCTCTTGTTGTAGCGTTATTTTTCTGTTTCCCTTTTTTCATTGTAACCCTCATTTCTTCACACATTTTTGCAAAGAGTAACTTATTTTCGTGAATAATTCCAAATCTTCTGATAACAACAGGTGGCCACATCACTGTAAGCCACCTGTTATGTTGTCCCAATACATTGTTGCGGTAATAGTATTACTGGTTGTTAGCCTCGTAGATTCCCTGTAACTCTTCCAGATTCTCATCAATTGCTTCCTGCATGGTCTGCTGTCCGGCCCATACATTGGAGAATACAGTATCCAAAGTAGCGTTGAATTCATCGGTGCCGTTCACATAGTACCAGGATGTGGATACCATGTTGTCCTTTGCATAGTCAACAACTGCGCTCTTATACATATCCTTATCGGGGAAATTAGGATTATCGATCCACTTATCTGTCTTCTCAGCATCAGTATACCAGGAATCCAGAATAGGCATCCAGGTACCTGCTTCGATCAGAGACCAGGAATTCTCTTCCTGATAATACCACTTTAACCACTCCATTGCTTCCTCAGGATGCTTGGTAGTAGCAAATACTACGTTAGGGCCACCGGTACAGATGGTAACCTTTTCCTTCATATAAGGAAGAACACCTACGCCATATTCGAAGTCAGCGCTCGGCCCAAGGAAGGTGCCGACATTCCATGCACCATCAGTTGCCATAACGACCTTCTTGCTTCCCAAAGAAGACTCCAGAGCGTTTGCTGCACTGGTTACGGGGGGTGCGCAGTGATATACTTCAGACAGATCTGCAATCTTCTGTAATGCGTCTACGGTTGCGGGATCATTGATGGTGCACTCAGAACCATCCTTGCTGTAGTAACCGCCGCCGTTGGACAGTGCCCATACTTCCAGCTGCCAGGGCAGGGTATTGATGGTACATCCGTAAATATCAATATTGTTGGGATCGAAGTCAGGATCCAGAGCATTTTTACCATTGATATCGATGGTAAGCTTCTGTGCTGTCTCTACAAAAGTATCCCAGTCCCAGGCATCTGCTGCACTTGCGGGAGGAGTCATTTCCCTGACATCCAGATTCTGTTTCTCACATACTTCGTTTAATAGATCAATGTTGTACCACAGATTCAGTACCTCGTTTGCTGCGGAATAAGCAACAGGCGTTCCCTGATATTTGAAGGTCAGTGCATCCAGAGGCTTTGCATCGCCTTCGCCGTACATGGAGCTGATGTCAGCCAACAGTCCGTTCTCTGCGAACTTCAGTACACCGGCCTCACTCATAATACCGGTATCGGGAAGCTCTCCTGCAGTTGCCATGGCATTCAGCTTGGTTACATAAGTATCATGGTCGATCTTAACCACTTCTACTTCGATACGATCCTGCTCACTGTTGAACTTGTCAGCCACCTTCTGAGTTGCTGCAGTCTCCGTCTCGTTACCCCACTGTGCATAGGTGATATGTACTCTCTCACCACTGCCGCTGCCAGAACTCGTCTGTGTCTGTGCCGGCTGGCTTCCTGCATCTGCGGATGCTGCCGGTGCCTGATTGCTGTTGCCACACCCTGTAAGTACCATTGCTGTTGCCATTGCGGTTGCAAGGACTGTACTTACGATTTTCTTGTTTTTCATACCTTTCTCTCCTTTACCTTTCTTTATTATAACGACAATAGGTTGTCGTTGTAAACACCAGATTGTAAACGCTTACACGTTCACCGTTCTACACCTTTACCTTGACCCACACCAGCATTTCTCCCGGTGTACGGTTACACCAGAGCCCATAGGGAACTGCTGTAAGGTGCATCTGTTCTTTCTCCAGTTTCAGCTCTCCGTACAGGTTTCCCTGTTCGGTGGACCGGTTATGGATCCTTGTAGCTTCATACTGTAATGTCGGAATCTCTCCCGGGAGATCCGTCTGCGGATTCCCCTTCGTGACCTCTGTGTTCTCTTCCACATACAGGTCTGCCAGATATTTTCCGTTGTCGGTCTCCTCCAGACAGTAGACCACGGGGCCGTTCATCAATGCACATCTTCCAGCATCCGCTCTCACTTCGTCATTGGCGGCGATCCATCTGGGCTTTACACCGAAATCAATACAGATTTCATGCTCTCCCGCCGGAGTATTTATCAGCAGATAGCCTTTTTCCAAAACAGCCTTTTCTGTCTGGCCATCCACTGTAATCTCCTGTTTCCCCGCATATCCGGGGCGGCGGATCTTAAAGGTTACTTCACTGTCCTGTCTCGTCCGGATCTTCACCTTACTATCCTGCAACAGTGTGGATTCCATGCCGATCTCCACGGTTCCACTTTCCAGGACTGCCTTTGCAGTGGAGGAAATGAACTGGTGGATACATACCGCATTTTCTTCCTGTGCGTAGATGTATTGTCCAAGAGACGCTAACGTCCTCGCCACATTCGGCGGACAACATGCCACGGAGAACCATTTCTGTCTGACAGCCTTCACATGATCCATGTAAGTATGCTCCGTGCAGAACTCCGGTACGACCTCCAGAGGATTCACATAAAAGTATCTGTCTCCCGCTCTGTTGATGCCCGCCAGCACTGTATTGTACAATGCCAGTTCCACGGTATCGTAGTAGCCCGCCTCTCCGGTGGCTGCGCTCATCCTCTGTCCGAACATCATCAGTCCGATGGAAGCGCAGGTCTCCGAATAGTTCGTGGTATTCGGCAGATCGTAATCCGTGGTAAACCTCTCCCGAAAACCACTGGATCCGATGCCGCCGGTCAGATACATTCTGTGATTCACCGTGCTGTCCCACAGCCGCTTACAGGCTTCCAGCATCTCGGTGTCCTCGCATTCCACAGCCAGGTCTGCCATGGCGGAGCACATATACATGGCTCTTACCGCATGCCCTTCCGCTGTCTTCTGCTTTACCGGTTCTATATGTGATTGTGAATATTCCAGATCGTAATTTTTGAACTCCGGGAAAAATTCCCAGCCGCCTCTGTCTTCCATCTCCTGTAAAAAATAGCTTGGCTTCTTCCCTCTCTCATGAAGGAAATACGATGCGGTGTCCAAATACTGCTTTTCGCCGGTCACCCGGTAAAGCTTTACCAGCGCAAGTTCAATCTCCTGATGTCCGGGATAACCTTTTTTCTGTCCTTCGCCAGTACCGAATACTCTGCAGATCAGATCCGCATTTTTCCTGGCGATGTTAAGAATCTTCGTCTTCCCGGTGGCCTGATAGTAAGCAACCGCTGCTTCTATCATGTGTCCTGCCGTGTAAAGCTCGTGTCCTTCCACCAGGTTCGACCACTTTTTGTCTGGCTCGTTGACTGTGTAGTAGGTGTTCAGGTATCCGTCGGTCTCCTGCGCCCTTCCTACCAGTTCGATCACATCATCTGCCAGTGCTTCGTATTCTCTGCCCTGCCCCCCGGCAATACAGAATGCTACGGATTCCAACCATTTATACAGGTCCGTGTCCTGGAAAACTACCCCCTTTCTCTCTCCCGGCAGCTCCCCCGCTGCCACGCGGAAATTCTGAATACAGTAGGTAGGTTCGGAGTCCTCCAGCTGATCGTTCAAGATCTTCCATTGATGCGGAATGATCTTCTCACTGACCTTTTGCACGTATTCACCGAACAGCTTGTCTGTGATCCTGATATTTCCGTATTCCAGCTGCTTCCTGTGATGTCCCATACCTTTCTCCTATCCTTGTTCGTTCCAAAGGTTAATCGTTTAATCTTTTGTGAGAAAAGAAACAGCCATCTGGCTGTTATACTGCTGTATTCTTCTTTTCTGTAAGTTAATCGTTTTACCTTTTGATGAACTTATCATAGCACCAGATAGGTGTTTTGTAAATAGGTTTTATACAAATCATCATAATATATAAGTTTTGCCACTGTTTTTTGTACATTTTGCACATTTTAGTACAAGCTGTCAGATTCTTAATCGTTTTACTTGTCTAAAACACCTAACCACTTCAAAGCGTTCCAGATGCCGTCTTTATCTACATCTGTGGTAATATAATCTGCCACTTCCAACACCTGTTTACTGGAATTGCCCATAGCAATGCTGGTGTGGGCATACTGTAACATCGGCAGGTCGTTATTGCTGTCCCCGATAGCTACTGTATCTTCCATCGGAATGTTCAGATATTCTGTAATATAACGGATCGCAGTTGCTTTGGAATAGCCTTTGGGGACAATCTCATAAAACCCTTGTTCTCTGTCAATAAAATCCAGTATTTCCGACAGGTCATGCTTCATTCCGTCCATTCCCGCCGGTGTCTCTGCATAAGCATATAATTTATCATAGTTGCCCGGTGCATTGGCATAACGATCGTATTTTCGATTCTCAATCTCACGTGCCATATGACGGAAGGTCTCGGTAAATACTTCTTCTCCTCTGGGTGCATAGTCTTCCCTGCTGCCTTCCAGGACAGCATCCACATGATATTTTTTCATGGCTGCCAGAATTGCCTTAGACTCCTCCATGGAAAATGTCTTGTGCATCAGCTGTTTTCCATGATATTCAATCTCCGTTCCGCAGCCCAATAACAATCCGTCGAATTCCACCTGTCCGGTAAGATTTTCCCCAACCAGCCGTTTCGTACGCCCGGTGTTGATCATGCAGATATGACCGTTGGCTCTGGCGATGCGGATGGCTTCCTTCGTGCTCTCTGACATCAGTTCACTTCCTCCGCATATTAAGGTTCCGTCAATATCAAAAAATATTATCTTCATCTCAGATTCTTAAGCTCCTCTACCAGATCCAGATCGGATTTCTGTACCTTCAAATTCGTGGACACGGGCTCTTCGCCGGGTCTTGTGATTGTGATCTCGATAATAGTTCCTTCCGTGATCACTCCGCCCATAAAAAATCTGCTTACAAACGCTGCAAATTTGGGATGATTGCTCTCAAAGGTATTCTTCGCATTCATCAGTTTCATCATCATTCCGGGATTTATCATAATGGTCTCCTTCCAAATAGTTACAAAAAAGAAAGGCTGTCCGCACCATCCGAAGATAATGTGTCCAGCCTTAACAGTTGCTATTATTTATGCGATCTTGGACTTAGCCAGCTCCGCAAGGGTCTTGAAACCTTCTGCATCGTTAACTGCCAGGTCTGCCAGCATCTTTCTGTTCATATCAACGCCTGCAAGCTTCAGACCGTACATGAACTTGCTGTAAGATAAACCGTTCATTCTGGCTGCTGCATTGATACGAGCAATCCACAGCTGTCTGAACTGACGCTTTCTCTCTTTTCTACCTGCATAAGAGCTGGTCAGAGCTCTCATAACAGACTGCTTTGCTACTCTGTACTGCTTGCTTCTTGCGCCTCTGTAGCCCTTTGCAAGCTTTAATACTCTATTGTGCTTCTTCTTGGCATTTAAGCCACCTTTAATTCTTGCCATGTCTTATTTCCTCCTCGCCTGAATTATAAATAAGGTAAAATCTTCTTCATATTCTTAACATTAGTTGCATCCGTAATTGCAGGCTTTCTCAGATTACGTTTTCTCTTGGTAGACTTCTTGGTTAAGATATGGCTCTTGTAAGCTTTAGATCTCTTTAACTTACCGGTTCCTGTTGCTTTAAAGCGCTTAGCTGCTGCTCTGCTTGTCTTCATTTTGGGCATAACGAGTTCCTCCTAAACTTTACTTAATCTATCGTGTCGGAATCCGACACTTTTTAACTGTACGAATTAACGCTTCTCAGTTAAAAACATGGTCATGCTTCTGCCTTCTACCTTGGGAGCTTTTTCCACTACCGCAATATCGGACAGGCTCTGTGCGATATCATCTAAGATATGCTTGCTGTTGTTCATGTGTGCCATCTCTCTGCCGCGGAATCTCAGGGTGATCTTCACTCTGTCTCCCTTGGTCAGGAACTTCCTGGCTGCACCGATCTTGGTGTTCAGATCGTTGGTATCGATATTTGGGGAAAGTCTGATCTCCTTGATATCGATGACCTTCTGCTTCTTCTTTGCTTCCTTCTCTTTTCTCACCTGCTCGTATTTGTACTTACCGTAATCCACGATCTTGCAAACAGGAGGCTTTGCCGTAGGAGCAATCTTCACAAGGTCTAATCCTGCCTCCGCCGCATGCTTCTGCGCCTCTCTGGCAGACATAATTCCCAGCTGCTCTCCCTCTGCGCCTATAAGACGGACCTCTTTATCTCTGATTTGTTCGTTAATCATTAAATTGCTAATTGTAGTGCACCTCCATACCTGTTAGATAGATTCTAATGACTTCTCGTCGCCCTCATTTACATAAAAAAAGCGTGGACAAAATCCACACTCCGCTATCACACTGCTGATATCTTTTCTTCTTAATCTGCGGAACAATCTCTTTATTCCTGCCAACCTTAAATATCAGCCTTCTCTGTGCAATATAAACCCAAGCCGCTAAACTAAATGCGCTGAGGTGAGAGTGGAACT
>OGFP01000858.1_pt1 | contig 9443 bp, 7 predicted proteins | sample 1570971 | NCBI WGS metagenome assembly OGFP01 (sample SAMEA2582033, study PRJEB24529) | metagenome | biome: Human gut stool | place: China | collected 2011 | reverse complement strand
ACGAGGTTTTGGACGCTCATGGTAAGGCGACTGATGCCGAGTATAGTGATGCTTACGAGGAAGATAAACCAGATTTACTAGACCTTACCTATAGAAAAGAAAACACAGATGGAAACAACTATGTTCGTTTGACTTTTGAGATAAAAGACGATGTTTATGTTTTGAAATCTGCCTCAGCAACCTTCGACTATGATAAGGTCAAAGAAGTCGATGACTATCATAGCAACTGGACAAAAGATGACTATGAAAAGTTGTCTGTAGGTACACAAGCTGATTTGCTCAAGGGGACACGACTTTCTGAGGTGGTTGAAAAACACCCAGAGGCTAGCTTCACTTATCATGAAATGACACAAACTGAACAAGGCGATCTCACTCAGTCAGTCAGTCTTAGCTACCGTGATTATAATCCAGAAAGTGGTAAGGTAGATGCTGTTCGTTTGACCTTTGACTATGACAAACGTGAAAACGAGTACTTCTTGACAGACAAATCAGACGAATAAGACTACTTTGTTAGTCATTCAAGCTCAGGGTTGCCTGGGCTTTTTAGTATCAACAAAAAGAGGATAAAATCTGGTATAATAGGAGTGATTGATTTTTCAAGAAAGAAGTGTCACACATGAACATACAACAACTACGTTATGTCGTAGCCATTGCTAACAGCGGAACCTTCCGTGAGGCAGCCAGCAAGCTCTTTGTGAGCCAGCCTAGCCTATCAGTGGCTATCAAGGATTTGGAGCAGGAGCTGAATTTCCAAATTTTCACTCGTACAACGACGGGGGCTGTCTTGACCAGTCAGGGCATGACCTTTTATGAGCGTGCGCTTGAGGTGGTACGCAGTTTTGATAGTTTTGAAAATCGCTATCTCAATGCTTCTGAAAAAGGCAACCAGTTTTCGATTGCCAGTCAGCACTATGATTTTTTGCCACCTTTGATCACGACTTTTTCAGAGCGCTATCCTGATTACAAGGATTTCCGTATCTTTGAGTCTACGACCATTCAGATTTTGGATGAGGTAGCCAAGGGACACAGTGAGATTGGGATTATCTATTTGAATCGTCAAAATAGCAAGGGAATCCAGCAAAATATGGACAAGCTTGGGCTTGAGGCTATTGATTTGATTCCGTTTAAGACGCACATTTATCTCCGTAAGGGGCATCCTCTGGCTAAAAAAGAAAGTCTGGTCATGGAGGACTTGGCGGCCTTGCCTACGGTGCGTTTCACTCAGGAGAAGGACGAGTACCTTTACTATTCTGAGAACTTTGTGGATACGTCAGATTCGTCTCTTATGTTTAACGTGACAGACCGTGCGACTTTGAACGGTATCTTGGAACGTACGGATGCTTATGCGACGGGGTCTGGATTCTTGGATGCACAAAGTGTGAATGGGATTACGGTGATTCCGCTTGAGGATAATTTGGATAACAAGATGGTTTATGTCCGTCGTAAGGGGATTAACTTGTCGTCTTGTGCTCTCAAGTTTGTCAATGTTATGTTTGACTACTTTGATACATACAAACCATAGGAGGATTTATGCGTAAGGTTGCGATTCCTTTGGCTATTCTAGCTCTGATTGGTTTGGATCAGTGGGTTAAGCATTGGGTTGTGGCAAATATTGCCCTTAACCAAGTTATCAAGGCTATTCCTGGACTTTTCAGCTTGACCTATCTACAGAACCGTGGTGCTGCCTTTTCGATTTTACAGGATCAGAAATATTTCTTTGTGATTTTGACGGGTCTAGTGATTGGTGCTGCTCTGGTCTATCTGGTTAAGAATTATCAGAAGAGTCTTTGGCTGGTGCTATCTTTGGTTTTGATTATCTCAGGTGGTATTGGTAACTTTATTGATCGCCTGCACTTGGGTTACGTGGTTGATATGGTTCAGCTTGATTTTATTGATTTTGCGATATTTAACGTGGCAGACTCCTATCTAACGGTGGGCGTGTTGCTCTTGATTTTAATCTTATGGAAAGAGGAAAATGGAAGTCATCATTAAAGAGGCGGGAAACCGTCTGGATAAGGCTTTGGCAGATTTGACAGAATTGTCACGTAGTCAGGCCAATGAAGCAATCAAGGCTGGGACAGTCTTGGTTAATGGTAAGTCGGCAAAGGCCAAGTATGCGGTTAAAGAGGGTGATGTCATCACCTATGAATTGCCAGAAGAAGAGGTCTTGGAGTACAAGGCTGAGGATATTCCTTTGGATATTATCTACGAAGATTCGGATGTGGCAGTGGTCAACAAACCTCAAGGTATGGTGGTCCATCCCTCAGCTGGTCACACGTCTGGTACCTTGGTCAATGCCCTGATGTATCATGTCAAGGACCTCTCGTCTATCAATGGTGTGGTTCGTCCAGGAATTGTCCACCGTATCGATAAGGACACGTCAGGTCTCCTTATGATTGCTAAGAATGATAAGGCTCACAATGCTTTGGCGGCGGAGCTTAAGGATAAGAAGTCCCTTCGTAAGTATGTGGCTATCGTGCATGGCAATCTGCCTAACGATCGAGGTGTGATTGAGGCTCCGATTGGTCGCTCAGACAAGGACCGCAAGAAGCAGGCGGTTACAGCTAAAGGAAAACCTGCAGTTACACGATTTACCGTTCTTGAACGTTTTGGCAACTATACCTTGGTAGAGTTGCAACTGGAAACAGGTCGCACGCACCAGATTCGTGTGCACATGGCTTATATCGGTCACCCGGTGGCGGGAGATCCTCTTTATGGGCCACGCAAGACCCTCAAGGGCCATGGACAATTTCTACATGCTAAGACCCTTGGGTTCACGCATCCTACGACTGGAGAATTGGTCGAATTTACAGCGGAAGAACCTGCTATTTTCAAGGAAACCTTGGAGAAATTGAGAGAAGCTTAACAGTTATTAAACGGATAGTCTTTCTTGGGAGAGGCGTCCGTTTTTTTCTTGTAAAAGAGTCTGAAATTTGCTATAATTTACCTAATTAAATAAGTCCTTTAATCACTGTCCAGAGAGGCAGGCAAGGAGCCATGAGAAGTGTACGGGTGAACTGTACTCATATTTTTGTGTATCTCCTTGTTTTCGAGGGGATTTTTTTGTATTTAGAAAGGTTCTTTTTATGAAGAAAAAAGAAATCGTCGATGACGTAACCATGAAACGTGCCATTACACGTATCACTTATGAGATTATTGAGCGTAACAAAAATCTTGACAAGATTGTCTTGGCTGGTATTAAGACACGTGGTGTTTATATTGCACAGCGTATCCAAGAGCGCTTGAAACAGTTGGAAAACCTTGATGTGCCATTGATTGAGCTTGATACTAAGGCTTTCCGTGATGATGTTAAGGCTGAACAAGACACATCTGTTTTCCCTATTGAAATTGATGGAACAGATGTTATCCTTGTGGATGATGTGCTTTACACAGGTCGTACGATTCGTGCAGCTATTGATAATATCGTTAGCCATGGACGTCCAGCGCGTGTTGGTTTGGCTGTCTTGGTTGACCGTGGTCACCGTGAATTGCCAATCCGTGCGGACTATGTTGGTAAAAATATCCCAACAAGTGAGTCAGAAGAAATCGAAGTTTTGGTGACAGAAGTTGATGGCAAAGATAGCGTCAACATTATTGATCCAAGCTAAGTTGGCTGACAGATAGGGTGAAACGCCCTTTGTATCTTGTTAATTGAACACGGGACTCATTTCTTAGGAAAAAAGATAAGTCTCCTAGCACTCTTTGGAGTGCCTTGTCGACTTCCTATTTTTCTACAGAAATGTTTAGCTACGCTAAAACGTCCCTTTGTATCTTGTTTTTAAGGAGTCCTTTGATATCGTGAATAACGTAAAATATGATGTGAATGATATGCCAAAACCTGGTTTATTGGTTGGTTTGTCATTCCAGCACTTGTTTGCCATGTTTGGTGCGACGGTGCTTGTGCCGATTTTGGTTGGGATTGATCCCGCTATTGCTCTTTTCTCATCTGGTTTGGGAACTTTAGCTCACTTGACGGTGACCAAGTACAAAATTCCAGCTTACATGGGGTCTAGTTTTGCCTATATTGCGGCTATGCAGACACTTATGAAGACTGATGGCATTGCGGCAGTGGCTCAAGGTGCCATGGCAGGTGGTTTGGTCTACTTGCTTGTGGCTCTGATTGTTAAGTATGCGGGTAAAGACTGGATTGATAAGGTCCTTCCACCAATTGTGGTTGGCCCTATTATCATGGTGATTGGTTTGAACCTTGCAGCTAATGCAGTCAATGATGCAACAACTTTAAATAAAAGTTATAGTATCTATGCTCTCTTGATTTCGATGGTGACCCTCTTTGCGGTTATCCTCTTTAACATGTATGGCAAGAAGATTATCGGTGTTATCCCAATTTTACTTGGTTTAATTGTGGGCTATATTTTCTCAGCGGTTCTTGGTTTGCTGACAGGACATAGCTTTATCAATTTCTCAGAGGTAGCAGCGGCACATTGGATTCAGGTTCCGAACTTTGACATTCCATTTGTGGATTATAGCTTTAAGCTCTATCCAAGTGCGATTTTGACCATGGCTCCGATTGCCTTTGTGACGATGACTGAACACTTTGGTCACGTCATGGTTCTAAACAGTTTGACTGAGCGTGATTACTTTAAAGACCCAGGTCTTGACCGTACCCTTACTGGTGATGGTTTGGCACAGATTATCGCTGGATTCTTTGGAGCTCCTCCGGTAACTTCTTATGGTGAAAATATTGGGGTTATGGCCCTCAGTAAGGTCTACTCAGTTTACGTTATTGCGGGCGCAGCAGTGATTGCGGTCTTGATGAGCTTTATTGGTAAGCTATCAGCACTCTTGCATTCTATTCCAACTCCTGTATTAGGGGGATTATCTATTGCCCTCTTTGGGGTTATCGCTGCTAGCGGTTTGAAAATTTTAGTTGAACATAAGATTGATTTTGATAATAAAAAGAATCTCTTGATTGCTAGTGTTATCTTGGTTTCTGGTATCGGTGGTTTGATGATTGACCTTGGTGGCCTTCAAATCACGGGTGTGGCAAGCTCAACTATTCTTGGTATCTTGCTCTACCAAATTTTGCCAGATCCTAAAAAAGGTAGCAAAGATTAGTCAATCAATTTAAAAGGAAAAACTATGGCGATTGCAGATGGAAAAGTGTCACTGAAACATTTGGTGACAATGGAAACCCTCACGAATGAAGAGGTCTTGGGCCTAATTCGTCGAGGTGGAGATTTTAAAAATGGCAGAGCTGATTTCCAGCTGGATCGACAGTATTTCGCTGCCAATCTCTTTTTTGAAAATTCAACACGAACACACAAGTCCTTCGAAGTGGCTGAGAAAAAACTTGGCTTGGATGTGATTGAGTTCGATGCTGGAACTAGCTCGGTAAATAAGGGTGAGACCCTCTATGATACCATTTTGACCATGTCTGCTTTGGGCGTTGACATCTGTGTGGTTCGCCACTCGGAAGTTGATTACTATAAGCAGTTGATTGACAGTAGGACTATTCAGACCTCTATTGTCAATGGTGGTGATGGTTCAGGACAACACCCAAGTCAGTGTTTACTTGACTTGATGACCATTTACGAAGAGTTCGGAACCTTTGAAAATCTTAAGATTTGTATTGCAGGTGATATTACGCATTCGCGTGTCGCTAAGTCCAATATGCAGATTCTCAAGCGTTTGGGAGCTCAGCTTTATTTTGCTGGTCCTGCAGAGTGGTATTCGAATGAGTTTGATGTCTATGGTCAGCATGTGGCTATTGACGACGTCATTGAGGACTTGGATGTACTCATGTTGCTTCGTGTTCAGCACGAGCGTCATGGGGATGACAAAGGATTTTCAAAAGAAGAGTACCATGCTCTCTATGGTTTGACTGAAGAACGTTATGCCAAGTTAGCTGATCAGGCGATTATCATGCATCCTGCTCCGGTTAATCGTGATGTGGAGATTGCTGATAGCCTGGTTGAGGCGCCTAAGGCTCGTATCGTTGCTCAGATGCAAAACGGGGTCTTTGTCCGTATGGCAATTATTGAAGCTATTTTAAATGGCAAAGCGTAAACTACGTTAATCGATTCCTGAGAGAATCAGACGAAAAAGAACATGGGCTAAATCTTTGAAAAGAGACAAATATTCCTAGAGGCTAGAGCTTCTTTGTTAGATTTGATTTTCATTCAGATGTTTAACGCCCTTTGTATCTTAGTGAAAGGAACAATTTACTATAATGGCAAAACGTTTACTTATTTTGGAAGACGGCACTATTTTTGAAGGTCAGGCCTTCGGTGCTGATGTGGATGTGACGGGTGAAATCGTCTTTAATACTGGTATGACAGGTTATCAAGAATCTATCACAGACCAGTCTTACAATGGTCAAATTTTGACTTTTACTTATCCACTTGTTGGTAACTACGGCGTTAACCGTGACGACTATGAGTCAATTAAGCCAACGACCAAGGGTGTTGTTGTATCAGAGGCTAGCCGTCGTGCCAGCAACTGGCGTAACCAAATGACCTTGGATGAGTTTTTGAAGGCGAAAAACATCCCTGGTATCTCTGGTATTGATACACGTGCCTTGACTAAGATTATCCGTCAACACGGTACCATGAAAGCCACTTTGGCCAGCCCTGGTGACAGTATTGAGCACTTGCAAGATCAATTGCGTGCGACTGTTTTGCCAACCAACAATATTGAGCAGGTATCAACTAAGACAGCCTACCCAGCACCAGGTGTTGGTAAAAATATCGTTTTGGTTGACTTTGGTCTCAAGCACTCTATCTTGCGTGAGTTTTCAAAACGTGACTGTAACGTGACTGTTGTGCCACATGATATCACTGCTGAAGAAATTCTCCATCTTAATCCAGATGGTGTGATGTTGTCAAATGGTCCAGGTAACCCTGAAGATGTACCGTATGCACTTGATATGATTCGTGGCATCCAAGGTAAAATTCCAATCTTTGGTATTTGTATGGGTCACCAGTTGTTTAGTTTGGCGAATGGTGCCAAGGCCTACAAGATGAAGTTTGGTCACCGTGGATTTAACCATGCGGTTCGTGAAATTGCGACTGGTCGTGTTGACTTCACCAGCCAAAACCATGGTTATGCCATTGACCGTGAGACACTTCCAGAGTGCCTCATGGTAACGCACGAAGAAATTAACGATAAGTCAGTTGAAGGTGTTCGTCACCGTGACTTCCCTGCCTTCTCAGTGCAATTCCACCCAGATGCAGCGCCTGGTCCACACGATGCGAGCTATCTCTTCGATGAGTTCTTGGAATTGATTGATGCTTTCCAAGCCGAAAAAGCACGTCGTTAATTGCAACTGTCTAGTGACTATAGTGGGGTGTGACTCTTGTTTGCCCCAGTCTACTACCTTATTTAATGACAACCAGAGAGTTGTCAAATAGAAAGGAGAAGATACAGGTTCACGGAAGTGAACACGCCCTAAGGACTGTGTGAAAAAGATAAACGGTGACTAGACGCTTAGGCGTCGTCGTCACGTTTCCTATTTTCACTGGGTCCTTAACAGGCTTTGTATCATAAATTATGCCTAAACGTTCTGATATTAAAAAAATTATGGTTATCGGGTCTGGTCCTATCATCATTGGTCAGGCTGCTGAGTTCGACTACGCTGGTACGCAAGCCTGCTTGGCCTTGAAAGAAGAAGGTTACAGTGTTGTCCTTGTTAACTCTAACCCTGCGACAATCATGACTGATAAAGAAATCGCAGACAAGGTTTACATTGAACCAATTACGCTTGAGTTTGTCACACGTATTCTTCGTAAAGAGCGTCCTGATGCCCTCTTGCCAACTCTTGGTGGACAGACTGGTTTGAATATGGCAATGGAATTGTCAAAAGCTGGTATTCTTGAAGAGCTTGGAGTAGAGCTTTTGGGAACAAAATTGTCTGCTATTGACCAAGCCGAAGACCGTGACCTCTTCAAACAATTGATGGAAGATTTGGAACAACCAATTCCAGAATCAGAGATTGTAAATACGGTTGAAGAAGCAGTTGCCTTTGCGACAGAGATTGGCTACCCAGTTATCGTTCGTCCAGCCTTTACCCTTGGTGGTACTGGTGGTGGTATGTGTGCCAACGAAGAAGAACTTCGTGAAATCGCTGAAAATGGATTGAAATTGTCACCAGTAACACAATGTTTGATTGAACGTTCTATCGCTGGTTTCAAAGAAATCGAATACGAAGTTATGCGTGATGCCGCAGACAATGCTCTTGTGGTATGTAACATGGAAAACTTTGACCCAGTTGGTATCCACACAGGGGACTCAATCGTATTTGCCCCAACGCAAACCTTGTCAGATATTGAAAACCAAATGCTTCGTGATGCCAGCTTGAAGATTATCCGTGCCCTTAAAATTGAGGGTGGTTGTAACGTACAGTTGGCTCTTGACCCTAATAGCTTCAAGTACTATGTTATCGAAGTAAACCCACGTGTGTCTCGTTCATCAGCCCTTGCCTCAAAAGCAACTGGTTACCCAATCGCCAAATTGGCAGCCAAGATTGCTGTTGGTTTGACACTTGATGAAATGATTAACCCAGTCACTGGTACAACTTACGCTATGTTTGAGCCAGCTCTTGACTATGTGGTTGCTAAGATTCCGCGTTTCCCATTTGATAAATTTGAACACGGGGAACGTCGTCTTGGTACTCAAATGAAAGCAACTGGTGAAGTTATGGCTATCGGTCGTAACATTGAAGAATCACTTCTTAAAGCCTGCCGTTCACTTGAAATCGGTGTTTACCACAATGAAATGCCTGAGCTTGCGGACGTCACAGACGACGCCTTGGTTGAAAAGATTGTCAAAGCTCAAGACGACCGTCTCTTCTACCTTTCTGAAGCCATCCGTCGTGGTTATACTATTGAAGAATTGTCAGAGTTGACTAAGATTGATATCTTCTTCCTCGACAAATTGCTCCATATCTTCGAATTGGAACAAGAATTGGCTACTCACGTAGGCGATGTTGATGTTTTGAAAGAAGCTAAACGTAACGGTTTCTCTGATCGTAAGATTGCTGATCTTTGGAATCAAACAGCTGACCAAGTTCGTGCGACACGTTTGGAAAATAACATTGTTCCTGTTTACAAGATGGTTGATACTTGTGCGGCTGAGTTTGAATCATCAACACCATATTTCTACTCAACTTACGAGTGGGAAAATGAATCAATCAAATCTGATAAAGAATCTGTCATCGTTCTTGGTTCAGGTCCTATCCGTATCGGACAAGGGGTTGAGTTCGACTATGCGACAGTTCACTCTGTAAAAGCTATCCAAGCTGCTGGCTACGAAGCCATCATCATGAACTCTAACCCTGAGACTGTTTCAACAGACTTCTCAGTGTCAGACAAACTCTACTTTGAACCATTGACCTTCGAAGACGTGATGAACGTTATTGAATTGGAACAACCTAAGGGTGTGGTGGTTCAGTTTGGTGGACAAACAGCCATCAACTTGGCAGAGCC
>OGFP01000855.1_pt1 | contig 9475 bp, 9 predicted proteins | sample 1570971 | NCBI WGS metagenome assembly OGFP01 (sample SAMEA2582033, study PRJEB24529) | metagenome | biome: Human gut stool | place: China | collected 2011 | reverse complement strand
AACTCCCAGCGATAGTCGGAATCTACAACTGTCAGCATCTCATCAAGTGTAAAAGTCTCTCCGTTTACGGTCAGGCTGATGTCCTCACGGGCAGCATCCTCTCCGTCTACATTGACTGTAATATCATGTACAATGGACAGGGTAATTCCACGATAATACTGTGCTTTAAACTGAAACTGATATCCTGTAATTTTACCGTCTGTCTCAATATTTCTGAAACCATCCGGGTTAAAAATCTGTCTGGCTGCCATTTTCGTTTTCCTTTCTTTCCATATATTTTTTCAGGAGCTGTAATACAGCCCCTTTTTTCAATGCTCTTATGCAATCGCTTTATCCGTTTTCTCAATCAAAATCGAATTTGGTGTAACGCTCATACATAGCGCCATAACGGAATCTTGCCATTTCATTTTTCTTGAGGACATCTTCCTCGGATCCCCTGTACTGACAACGCAGGCAGTAGTATTCCTTCTTATCCTTATCGTAGAACATATCCATATCGATATCTCTCATGAAGCAAGAGGGACATCTGTAGTTTAATTTGCCTTTTCCAGCTTGAGCCATGTTGCAACGACCTCCTTATCCTTGATTTTGGAATTGTAACCCAGTGTAAACATCGGGGAGAATGCATATCCTTCCTTCACATATCCGACAGCGCCTTCTGCATTGGTGCTCATGGATACTGCGGTCTCAATCTGAGGAATGACAGCTCTTACTTCGTCAGCCTCTGCCTTCTCCATCTCACGGCACTTGTACTCGTAATCCAGAGTCTCTACCTCGTCACCCTTTTTGGTGCTCAGGGTGATACCCAGCATGTCCTCAGAGTACTCAGTGGTACCATAGCATGCTACGATGTACTCGTTCAGTTCTACTTCTGCGTTCGGATCGCTCATCTCCAGGATCTTACGCTCGATCTTGATCGCTGAGCTGCCTTCCTCGAAGGAAACGATGGTCTGTAATTTTACGGTCAGATCATAGAACTCGATATCTACGGGATCCAATGTCAGGATTCTGGTGTTGCCTTCCTGAGAGAAATGAGCTTTGGTACGGCACAGGCACAGATCCACTTCTTCACCGTTGTGTTTTAACTTGGCACTTCTAACGGTACCTTCTCCTGCATAATGTGTGAAGTAACCTGCACGGTACTTCTCCTGGATCAGGAAAGGATAGGAAGCATCGGTCACATGCTTGGTGCCGATACCTACCGGCCACTCCAGCTTTGCAGCGTAAGGGCGCAGGTCTACGATAGCACCGCCCTGATCCATATTTACGCAGGCACGCATGAAGGGATCACAGTACCAGAACAACTGCTTGTCGGAACCGTACAAAATATCTCTCCACAGAGCACACTCAGGCTCGGTGTAGGTCTTCTTCTGACGATAGTAATCAGCGAACTCCGCCATGGTCATATCGGTAAGCTTGCCTTCCTTCTTCAGGTCGCCGTAATACTTCATACCGTCTTCATAACTCTTCTTCAACAGTTCGTAAGGCTGCTCCCAACGGCCCATTTTGTTCAGCCAGCCGGGTCCTACGAACATCATGTTGTATGCGTATCCGTTGTTGTACTTCTCCAGGGAACGATACTGATCGATCAGGTTGTACAGATAAGGATACTCCCAGGTCTTGGTGTCATAGATCATACCACGCAATACGTTCTGAGGATGGGTTCCGAAGTTGGAGCCATTGCCGTCATAGCATGCCAGCAGGTCTCTGGACAGGTGAGGGATTGCTACTACACCGCTGTCCTCAGCTTCGTTGGCTGCAGGTGCATGGGTATTCTGCTTGGAAGGGATCCAAGGGGCCCAGGGGCCGCCATCCATGAAGGTATACCAGGAGTTGTTGCAGGTATGATATGCCTTGGGGCCTTCCTCCCAACAGGTTGCTACCGCACATTTTACGGTAGGATAGGTTGCTTTGATATAATTGGTCAGATCTGCATCCATGTAGTAAGATCCGGTGGATTCGGGATAGAATCCGAACTTTTCATGGAACTTGCCGAATACATCATCCACGATAGACTTTTTGTCTTCCATGGAGAACATCCAGATACAGAAATCCTTGGTCTTGTACTTCTCACGGAACTCTGTGCAGGGCAGTCCTAACAGAGACAGTGCGATCTCATCACCGTACTTCTCGTGATCTGCCTTAGCCAGTGCTACCGCTTCGTCATTGAACAGGGAAGCATAGGTCATCTGAATGGTAGTCTTCAAACCATTCTTATGCGCAGTTTCCTGCTGAAACTTGAAAATATCCAGAGATTCTGTCAGCAGTGCTTTTCTGCCCAGATCCTCTTCTTTGCCGTGCCCGGTTACTTTTTCCGCATACTCGGGAACCATCTCCGGACGGTGAATGATATTCACGATAAACTTATCCATCTTTTCCTCCATCTCGCCATTTGGCATCTTATATCGTGAGCATAGCTCACTCAATACATTTCGCAAAATCACACTTGCAAGCAAGTGATTTTGCTTCAGTATATCATGATTCGCACCTACGGTGCTTACCGTTGCTTCGCAACGATCATGATCAAATTCGCCGTTCGCCAATTATGCAAGCATATTGGCTCACTTGCACTCATTATATCATCCTCCCCGCATTGCGGGAACGAATATCACATTACTTCTGAAAGTCTCTGATCACTTTCAACGCGGGCAGTGCATTTCCATCATAATCGAACAGTGCCTGATTGGCCCACTCGTTTCCGCCCGGACCGGGATCCTGAATATAGTTCAGGGATTCCTCGTTGGCCCAGCCACAACCGGGCATTGGGATCCATGCCGGCTCCCAATAGTAGAAGCCCTTTCCTCTGCCCTCCGGAACCTGTGTGATCCTCTCCATGACCTTCTGCATAAATGCAGACTGTCCTTCCGGTGTCATAGGATACTCCACCGCCTCTGCAAGGTGGGGCTTGGTCGCCATGCCCTTGCGCTGTTCCGGTGACAGCTTTTCCCTGTCTGCATAGTCCTCCATGGTGAAGCCCATGGATACCTCTGCCACAATGACATCCTTCTGATATCTCTGAGAGAGATCGTTCATATTATTTGTCAGATCATCAATGGTTCCATGCCAGAAAGGATAATAGGACAATCCGATGACATCGAAGTCCTCTCCTCTCTGTACATAGGCATCAAACCATTCTCTGCAGCGGGCATTGTTGCCGCCACAGTCCAGATGAAGCATCACGCGGCTATCCGGGGATATTTCTCTCACTGCACGGATGCCCGCACTGATAAACCGGGCGATATTGTCAACATTGTCCCATTTTCCATGAGGCCACATCAGGCCATTGGTGATCTCATTACCTACCTGTACCATCTCCGGAAGCAGATCCAGACGCTTTAATTTCAGCAGCACATCCTTCGTGTAATCATACACATACTTCTCCAGTGCATTGGCATCTGCATACGCCCACTCCTTGGGAGGAAACTGTTTGCCGGGATCTGCCCAGAAATCACTGTAATGCAGATCCAGCAGATAGCTGTAACCCAGCTTTTTGCCTGCGGAAGCCAGTGCCACCAGTTTTGTAAAGTCACTGGTACCGGCTCCGTAAGGCTTGCCGTCCTCACTGTAAGGATCGTTCCAGAGACGGATGCGCAGAGAGTTGGCACCGTATTTTTTCAGGATCTCCAGTGCGTCCCCCTCTTTGCCTTCGTCATAATACTTTGCACCGAGAGCTGTCTCTTCCGGCAAAGTCGATACATCCATACCTTTGATAAATTTATCCATAAATTAACTCTTTATCTCCATGTCATACATTTATCCGGAGAATCCATTCCATGGATTCTCCTAGGTTAAACTGCCTAAGCAGTTTAACCTTTCACTGCGCCACCGGTGATACCTTCCACATAGAACTTCTGCATGATCACAAATAATACAGAGATAGGAATAGATACCAGTACACCGCCTGCACAGAACTGACCAAAGTAAGTGTTGATCAGGCTCTTATCCAGCATATTGTACAGACCGATAGCAACAGTCCACTGGGAAGATATGCCGGCATTTAACATCAGCTTTGCATATACGAAATCCATCCAGGGGGACAGGAAGGAGCTGATAACGGTATATACAATGATGGGACGGCTCATGGGGATAACAACCTTCCAGAAGATCGTAGCCTCACTGGCTCCATCCAGATAAGCAGCCTCGCGCAGGGAATTCGGAATCGTATCGAAGAAGCCCTTTGCGATCAGGTAACCCAGTCCGGCGCCGGCAGAATATACCAGGATCAGTCCGAGGTGAGTGTTGGTCAGGTTCAATGTCTTCAGGATAAAATATACTGCGATCATGGACAATACACCGGGAAACAGATTCACGATAACTGCGGCGTTCATCAGCGGCTTACGTGCCGGGAAACGCATGCAGGAGGTCGCATAGGCCACCATCAGTACAAAAGCGGTGGAGATCACACATACCACACATGCAATGATGAAGGTGTTCTTGAACCAGTTCGGGAACTGTGCCACACTGTCCGCAGAGAAAAGCAGATTCTTATACTGCGCCAGACTCCATTCCTTCGGGAAAAAGGTGCTGGTATTCATGCCGGTGTATGCGCTGAAGGAGGTGACCACCAGCCATACGATAGGCACCAGCCAGACAAATGCCAAAAACGCCAGTAACAGGTTATGTAATAAAGTCTTAATAAATCTCTTCATTAACGGAACGCCTCCTCTCTGTCACCCTTCAGGAATCTGCTGAAGGCAATGAGGGTAAATACCGCACATAGGATAAACACAATAATACCGATGGTGGATGCCATCTTGTAGTTGTAATAGCTCTGTGTCAGATTGAACAGCCAGGTGATCAGCAGATCCACTTCCTTCGCCTGGGAGTTCGCCATGGCCTGATTTGTGGTGGTATATACACCCTGGGTCAACAGATAGATTACGTTGAAGTTATTAATATTCTTGACAAAATCCGTTACCAGAGAAGGACCCGTGACGAACAGCATATACGGCATAGTGATATGAATAAAGCTCTGCATCGGAGTAGCGCCGTCGATCTTCGCACTCTCCAGCTGGTCAGAAGGAATATTCATCAGCACACCGGTAGCGATCAGCATCTGGTAAGGAACACCGATCCAGATATTGATCAGGATGATCATGACATGTGCCCATCCGGGAGCGGACAAAAACGGAATATAACTGGTACTGATCGCGCCGATATCTCTCAGCCACTGGGTAATTCCCGCATTGGCACAGATTGTGTTCATGATGCCGTTGTTCGCGAAAAAGTTACGTACCAGAAGTAAGGAGACGAACTGGGGAACTGCGATCGTTACAATGAACAGCGTTCTCCACAGCTTGGGCAATTTGGTTCTCTTATTATTGATCAGCAGGGACAACAGAATACCGCCGATGTAAGTGGTAGCGGTTGCAAACAATGCCCATACCAGCGTCCAGATCAAGATCCTACGGAAGGCATAACCGAAGGTAATGGTCATTCCACCGCTGGAGAACAGATTCTTGAAGTTGGTAAATCCCACCCATGTAAACAATACGGAGGGAGGCATATGTCCCTGATCATAGTTCGTAAACGCAACAGCGATCAGGATCAGCAGAGGAACGATCGTGAAAATAACAACACCCATGACAGGAAGTGCCAGCAGTGTGATATAGAATTTGTCATTCTTGAACTGCTGCAAGTCTTCTACAAACGTATTGATATGTTCTCCTGCCTGTGCTTTTTTCTGAAGCCGGTAAACGGTCACTTCATTCTTAAGCCAGATCACCAGGAATGTGAACCAGACCACAAATGAGATTACGGAGAACAATAGGATCATAAATGAGTTGTCATAATCATTGAACTCATTCTGCATGGTTACAATATTGAAAACCGTCTCCTGCTGAACCGTTCCCAAAGTTCCAAAATCACGTACATACTCTGTGGCAAAGCCAAAGGTGAATACAATGACTGCCACTTCGAGCAGAGTCATTAAAATACCTTTGATAATTTGTTTTCTGCGGATATATCCTGCTCCCATCCAGACCAGGGATAATTTTACGAACAGATCTCCTTTTACGACTGCTTCACCGAACTCCTTGAAGAATCCGCCGATTCCGCTCTTTTTCTTCTTCATTCTCTGCCCTCTCCTTTCTTCATATTAATATAAATTTTTAGTAACTGTTCCGAACATCTTCCCGCGTTCATCTGACCAGTTACATAAACCTGCAGGCAGGAGTCGAACCCGCTTACCGGAAACGTTTCCTGTAAAAAAGGCATCCATCCACTACGTATTATTGTTCATAGCTTCAGGACGCCTTTCTATTCTCTGTATTCGTTCTGCACCAGAACGTTTTCATCATTCATTTGTCACAGAACCGGAACAGATCATCTTCCCAAACTTATTCAGCGGGTACGGAAACACCTTCTACCAGCTCATCCAGGGCTGCCTGGATACCTGCTTCATCATCAGCCTTCAGCTGACCCTGAGCTACCTTCTCACCAAAAGTCTTGGCAGGATCCCAGTACTTGCCGCCAACGATCTGAACTACACCATAAGCGGACTGCTCAGACAGAGCTGCAATAGCGGTATTGGAAGAAACCTCCTCGGAACCAGCAACGTTGATATTGGAAGGTCCGATCTCTCTCTCTGCGAAACGTACTGCCTGGTTGTCTTCGTTGGTGATCCAGTCAGCCAGCAGAGTTGCCCAGCCTGCATTTGCAGAATACTTGTTAACACCTACCAGCTTGAAGCCTGCTACGGAGCCCTGCTGGATCTGCTTGTCACCACAGGTGTAGGTAGGAAGCTTGGTAGCTGCGTAGCCATCACCGAAAGCGGTCTGAGCTGCGGATGCATCCCAGGTACCGGAAATTACTGCACACAGGTCACCGGAAGCAATCTGGTTGGAAATATCACCATCAGCGATCGGAAGGAATGCGCTGTTGCCGGCAATACCCAACATAGACTGTACTACCTGTACACCGGTAACGCCATCAGCGCTGGTGCCGTTCCAGTCCATAGCAGTGCTGCCGTCGTCATTCAGTGCAGTAGTGAAGCCTGCGCCATAGAAGAAGGAAGCGTTATACCAACCGGAAGCAAGAGTCATACCAACCTTCTTACCAGCCTTCTCAGCTGCTGCAAGTAAGGTATCCCAGGTCTGTGCATCTTCAGGAGTTACTAACTCGGAATTGTAATATAAGAAGTAACCATTATCAGCACTCATAGGGAATGCATACAGTGTGCCGTCCTTGGTTGCTGCGTCTACAGAACCGGGAGCATTTGCGCTCTTAACATCAGCTACGCTCTTGCCTGCGTAAGCTTCCAGGGCTGCATCCATTTCATCGATGGACTGCAGGGCACCTGCATTTACCAGGTCGATCAGCTGATCAGATGCGAAAGAATACACATCAGCGGCAGCCTCAATATCGGTTAAAACAGTATCCTTAGCTGTGGATTCGGACTCGGTACCAAGCTGGATATCGAAGTTTGCATAATCTGCGTAATGTTCCTTGAAGGAATCGATCATGCTCAGTAACATGGGCTGGTCTTCCTCAGCACCCCACATTCTTAAAGATACATCCTGCTTCTCAGCGGGAGCGGTCTGCTGTGCAGCCTCGGTGGTGGTTGCTGCTGCAGAAGTTGCTGTGGTATCTGTTCCGGCATTTGCAGAAGCATCAGAGTTTCCACAAGCTACCAGAGAGAATGCCATAGTCAGTGACATTGCTAAAGCGACATTATCTTTTTCACGGGAACCTATGACAGCCCCGGCCCTGTGTCCCATGTGGGGATTTATGTGGGCGACGGGATGATGCTTCATTGTGGTTCGCCCATCCAATACGCAAACATCAATTCAAGCTACTGGCAGACACATTTCTATGCCTTCGGGCGTTTGTGAGCCAGAGGAAAGGAGTCCTTGCATGAACAAGATCGACAAGCTCGATAAGGAACTGGAAAAAGCCCGGGAGAAGGCAGCCGAGTGGCAGGCCAAAATCCGGGAGCTGGAAAAGCAGAAACAGGAGGAAGAAAACAGCCAGATCGTGCAGGCGGTGCGCTCGCTCAAACTGACCCCCGCCCAGCTTATGGCTTTTTTGAATGACCCCAAAAACAGCCTTACCGCTTCGGGCCCTACTGACCCGAAGCCGGAGGCACCCGAAAAGGAGGACACAGCCCATGAAGAAAACTAAATACCGCAGGCTGGCGGCGATGGCTGCCAGCCTTTTGTGTTGCCTGATCTTTACGGTCCCGGCCTACGCCCAGAGCAGCGAGCCGCAGCCGGAGACAGCTCCCGCCCCGGTGGAAACCGAAGCGGAGCCGGAAACCCAGAACCCCTTTACCCCGGACGGGACGGGAACCGTGGTGGACAACGCCACCGACGAGGATGGAAAGGAGTTCTACACCATCACCACAGCAGACGAGAGCGTGTTTTATCTGGTGATCGACAAACAGAAAACCAGCGAGAACGTCTATTTCCTCAATACCGTTACCACAGACGACCTTCTGCCTCTTGCCGAACAGGGTAAGGAACCGCCCCAAGAAGTGACCCCGGAGCCAGAGCCAAAGCCCACCGAACCGGTGGAGGAAGTACCGGAACCCGAGCCGGAGAAAAAGGACAGCCCCCTTCTCTCTCTGCTCCTGATCGGCGCGGTGGTGCTGGCCGGCGGTGGAATTGGTTACTATTTCAAGATTTACAAGCCGAAGCATGAAGCCCCGGATTTGGAAGATGATTACTGCGAATATGAGGACGGGGAGCTGGAGGAGATCGCAGAGGAACCCGAGGACGAAGATACCCCGCCGTGGGAGGAAGATACGGAGGAATGAGAATGAATTTTACAAGCAGCCCTTTTGAACGAATGATGAAGGAAGTACCGCACCCCGGCTGGGACAATGACGACCCTTGTAAGGGATGCCGTTATTACAAGGAGTGCAAAGGAAAGAAAAAACAGTGCCGGAAGAAGTTCCGGGCGCTGATCGTGGAGCCCCGCCCTTCGGGCCATCGTGGCCCGAAGTCATAAATGGACGCCCGGGAGCTGACCCGTGACGAGAAGAAGAAAATCCGCACTCTGGTCACGGGGATGTGCGCCAACTATGACCGGGAAAGCGGCCTGTGCCTTCCTCTTGACTGTGCCTGCTATATGCTGCACAAGTGCTGGACAGGGGCGTACTGCCGTTATTTCCGTGAGGCTGTCCTGCCTCTTAACCCGGAGCTTCAAGCGTCGCTGACAACGGAAGGCATCTCCCCGGAGCTGCGGGCCTGTGCGGTCTGCGGAAAGGCGTTTTTGCCCGAGGGGCGTCAAGCCTACTGTTCCGACGCCTGCAAGGCCGAAGGGAACCGCCGGAAAAGCCGGGAACGCATGAGGAAAATGCGGGAGAAAAGGCCGGGCGGCTGTTACGATTTGCCGCCTCCAAAGGCTTGACATTCCGGGCTTTTTTGAGGGTGTTTCCGGGGTGGGAATATCTTATTACATTTCTCCCCGGTCTGCCCTCTTATTTCGTAACATCCAGCACTTCGGGTCATGTTGGCACGAGGCACAGAAAGGA
>OGFP01000848.1_pt1 | contig 9516 bp, 7 predicted proteins | sample 1570971 | NCBI WGS metagenome assembly OGFP01 (sample SAMEA2582033, study PRJEB24529) | metagenome | biome: Human gut stool | place: China | collected 2011 | reverse complement strand
ATCAGGAACATTCCTTTCAACAATACAATGAACACGTGTTCTGTGAAAGCAGATTTGCATGCTTTAATCTGCTGTTGATTTAATTGTATATCACACTGTATAATTTGTAAATATATACATAAAACTATAGAAATTTATATAAAATTAAAGACTTTATGATCTTGTAACATTAATATATACCTATATGTGTCATTATTTTCTCATTTAAATTGAGAATTACATATTTTATGTATATCTATTAATCGCGATTAATGTAATTATGCAAAATCAAGAATATAAATAAGAAATTAAATTAGATTAACACATGGATATTATACTAACTATCCTTAAAGCTAATGTATTCCATACATTCTAGATTAACCTAGTTTTATAGACTTAAAAGTTGGTCTAATGTACTTGTATCTTATTAAAATCTGTAGTCAAGTATCTACGCAGCTTCCGAATGGCTCGTTCATGACGCCGTTGAATAGCTTGGCGACTGCAGTTCAATTCTTCACTAACGGATACGAGACTTTTACATTCACCGTATACACGACGCAATAGGTCTTGTTGGTCTTGAGATAATCTGCCTAGAGCCCATACAAGACGAGCACGTAGTCGTTGTTCTTCATCGGCAGTCATAATCATGTCCGCTATATTTTCTCCAGACGAGAAGATATCCATACCAATCGTGACCTCTCCATCATCGGTGATGCGGTCTGGTATATGAATCTCCCGATGATTACGCAGACGCTCTCGCTTCCAATACCGCATGTAACCATATCTAACACCAGCTTTTACAAAGCCTGGAAACGGCACGGAACCTTTCAGGTCAAAGCTATAAATGGATTCTAAAAGTATAGCCCACAGATAACTCTCTAAATCTTCACGAAACTCACGATTGTCTGTGCGATTCGTATAATGCAATATGAGTGGTCGATACCTACGACAGAGTTCAATTTGAGCCGCATCATGGCGCAGTTCGTCAACGGACCACGGCTGGTACCCAACTGTCTGAATCCGCATATTGGGATTTTGACAAATAGACACAAGGCTCTTATCTGATAAGGATGTTAATACCTGATGCCCACAAATGAGGGTCTGTAATTTCAACTCCTCTGGCACCTTGTACTTTAGTTCCTTAGAAAGTACTTCGTTAGAAGTTTTTTCCGCAGGTGATAGCTCCTCAGATTGTGCTTTTTTAGATTGTCCTTTTTTAGATTGTGCTTTTTCAGATACTGATTTTCTAGTAACTAATTTCTCCGATTGTAAGCTTGCAGTTTTAATACAGGTTCGTTGTACTAACGGTTCTTCGTTTGTGTATAACATAAATCCCCTTTCCTGCCATGGCATAGCGCTTATCTACACAATAACGTGAAAAGGGGATTTTGACAAATTAGCAATTCCTTAGAATTCCATCATATTCTATTGTAATCTAGCATTAATTTCTATCTCTGAAATACCATACTATACACATTAATAGGTAATTGCAGAAAATAAAAATAATCGCTAACAATAAAACAGTACAAATATCTTATATTTAAATTGTCTGATTAGATGGCAATACAGGAGGCTTCCACAAAGTCTTTCAGTTGTGGTTTTACGTAGGTTTGGTACACGTCTGCACCATTGCCACGCACGATGTCGCCCCAGTATTTATACACATAGCGGTACCAGAAATGGAACATGCTATTGGTAAAATGGTAGTCTGCGTATTTCGCAGGTCCACGACTATTGGCTTGGATACGACCTACAAGGCCCATCGCCATGAGGTCATTTAAACGAGATGTAAAGGTACCGCTTTTAATTTGGCTTGCTTGTAAAAGCTCCACGTAGTATGGTCTTTCAAGGGTAGCAAGACCAGACAGGATAGCGTTAGCACCTGTTATATTTTTCATATCTCGATGTAAGATATGTTGTGTTTCTTCAAATAGGGCACCCGATACAGAGAAGAACAAATTAATGATATTCGTATCGATGCTTTCACCATTATCAAAGTACTGCACATACGCAGGTAGACCGCCTGTTACGGCGAATACAGTACGCAAGTCATCTTTAGCATAGTGAAGGCCCAAGGATTTCATATCCACCAAGGAGAACGGTTTCACCTCAAAATATTCCGACACATAGGGACCGATTAGACTGCGATCGCCAATGATGCGACCATCGAGCTGTTCTAAACCATTGGCCATCAAAATGATGTTCAACTGGCTCTTTTCTTTATAGGTATCTAACAAATCACGCAAATATATGGGAAACTGAGGCACAGCCTCCACCAAGGAAGGGTAATCATCAATCACCACAGTCTGAGGCGTTTTCACACTGCTTTCAAATAGACCCTCAAAAGCCTCTTGCAAGCTAGTGATCGGTTCGAATTTGTCCTGCTCATTGGTAGGAACAAAACGTGCCTCAAGAGCTCGATTCATATCGGCTACATGGATTGCTTCATTAGCCATGCGACCTGCCAAGTATAACGCCTTATGACGTCGTACAAGCTGGGAAGCCACATAGGATTTGCCACTGCGATGCGGACCGTACACAACACACAAACTCATTTGATTCATCGCAATACGGGACTGGATACTCTCAATAATCTCAGCACGTCCCACAAAATTCATATACTCTCACCTCCAACATTCTATGGAGATTATTATATCATAAATTTAAAACAAATATAAACTTATTTTCATATTATTAACATGACTTTTTATTATGTTAATTTTTTTACGCATAAAATATACTTATTTAATGGTTTACTTTTTACTCATTCGATTGTAAAAGCCCTTATATTTACTGCATTCTTATATGTCTATCCTCGTCACGCCAACATACAATATTCCGTATATAATCTTTTTCCATACTCAACACATATAAAAAGACGTGCCTACCATAAGGTATAGCACGTCATATGACTCGTATGTAATAAGGATATTTATATAGTCGTTTCTTTATTGTTATAGTTGTTTCTTTATTGTTGTAGTTATTTCTTTATTGTTGCAGTTGAGTTTGCATCTTCATGAGCAAAATATGCTTAACCACATCATTGAGTCGGTCCTGTGAAATGGTTCCGTTCGCCACCGCTTGCATAAGTGCGCGATGGACTTCATCGATGTGACCCGTATCCGCATCAAGAAGGACGAGGTCACTGCCTGCTACGATGGAGTTAACTGCAAAGTCCCCTATCTTTTGGTTTGCTTGCAAGGCCCCTACATCGACACGGTCGGTCATAACCACGCCGTTATAGCCTAGCTCGTGTCGTAGCCAGTCTGTTATAATTGCTTTCGAGTTACTCGCTAGGTGTTCATTATCGATGGCAGGGATTTGCACATGGCTTATGACGAGCATGTACGTATTCGCTGTCGTCTGTGTAATGAGGCGTTTAAATACGGACACATCGTTGTTGTTCAAATAGGCCTTTGCATCGTTAGCGGTCTCAAAGGATGCATCACCAAGGCTCACTGCTGGGAAGTAGTTATAGCCAAACCACATGTGGTTGATTTGATAACGCTCCGCCATGGCGAGATCCATATATCCTGCCCACGTAGGATCAGATGTATAGGACACATTCGGCACCCCAAGGTTTGCATTTGGTCCCACAATGAGGTTAAAGCCCATATCCCGCATTTCGATGGCCGATCGAGTCGCTAAATTGATGATCCGTTCCATCGGTAGTTGGCCCCAACGATTTGGCTCTGGCAAGCGCAAGAAACTTTCATTCGTACGCAACACCTTATCCCGATTGATGCCGATGTATGGCGTTACCATACTCGCCGTTGTGGCCGTTTGCATGATATCGCTGGTGAAAGCTTTCACTTGGTTTTTATTATTTAGATTTTCATTAGTTAGCATAACGCCGCTCACACGGTATTTCCTGATGACGTCCTTTTGGGACTGTCCTACCGTGCTGCCGTGAAGGCTAATCATCATCAGCTGGCCTATCTTGTCCTCTTGAGACATAGCCCCAAGCCAGGTGTTCACCTTCTCAGGGACAGGTTTGTCTGATTCCATGACGGCCCGATACGATACAGTTCGTACCTCTTCCTGCTCTGCCTGACTCTCATGTTGGCATCCCGCAGTACCGATGGCGGCGACTATCAAGGCTATGCCACATAAGGCACGCCGTAAAAACAAGTTCATCTCTCCACAAAACTCCTTGCTGAACTCTCTTACACATTACTTCTCTATATATTATACACTATATAATTCATCTTTTCCTCATGTGAAAGCTAATTTTCTATACTAATTTATCATAATAAAGTTATAAAGTAACAGTAACAATTACTATACAAAACAATCCATTGATATGAAATCATTATGATAGTACATACAGTCACAATCTAGTGCCTTATGAGATCCATACATATAACATATACAAAACTATAAGAAGGATAAATATAAAAATCCTACGAATCGCATGTAAGCTGACACTCAGTAGTCAATATCTACACAAGTATCAAGTCACTCATGACCCGTAGGATTTATGTATGTTCAGTTAGTTACCCATATACCAGTCTAATCACGCCAATGTATAGATGTACGTATCGACTGATTACATTCGAATAGATGTACGTATCGGCAGATTACATTCGAACCGACTCGTACTGATCGAATTAGCTACATGGTAATACGATTAGCCCTTATATTTAGGGGATGTTGGGCATGTTTCAGGTGTTACGTCTTTGCGATCACCAAGAACAGCACTGCGGTCTGTGTAATGTGTGTGCAATAATTCGTGTGCCTTATGGCCCAATGGTTCGCCTAAGAAATCTTTGTACAATGCTTGGATTTCTGGGTTTTCATAGGAAGCAACCCATTTGTAGTTCGCATCAGCTTCGTAAAGACCGCCAATACGAGCTTCCTTAGTTTTCACAGCTTGAGGCAATTTAGTGCGCGGTTGACCGCCGCCACCAATACAACCACCTGGGCAAGCCATAACTTCGATGAAGTCATAGTGTTTATCGCTATCTTTCAAGGCATTAAGGAAGTCACGTGTGTTTTTACCGCCATGCACTACAGCAACAGACAAGGTTACATCATCACCTAATTGAACAGTGGCCTCTTTAACGCCTTCCATACCACGAACGTCTTCGAGGTGTGTCAATGCATATGGAGGTGGCTCTTTATCAGTGATAAGCTTATATGCTGTACGCATAGCTGCTTCCATAACACCGCCAGTGTTACCGAAGATAATGGAGGCCCCAGTTTCCATACCGATTAAGTCATCGAATTGGGATTCTTCAATAGCATTGAAATCGAGATTTTCCTCTTGAATCCAACGGATGAACTCACGTGTGGTGATGGAAATATCTGTATCCATACCAAGGGATTCATCATTGTGATAACGAGCCGCTGCATTTTCTTCTTCCCGTTTTGTTTCTGCTTTTTTAGCCGTACAAGGGTTTACAGATACGGATACGATATTGCTAGGATTAATGCCTTTTTTCTCAGCAAAATAAGTTTTAATCATAGCTGCTTCCATAGCGATACAAGAACGTGTGGAAGACAAGTTAGGAATCAATTCAGGGAAGTAGATTTCCGCAAAGCGCACCCACGCTGGGCAGCAGCTTGTGAACTGAGGAATTTGACCACCATTTTTAAGGCGTTCTACAAGCTCAGATGCTTCTTCCATGATAGTTAAGTCTGCACCAAAGTTAGTGTCTACTACATAGTCTGCACCTAATGCACGCAATGCACCAACCATTTTACCTTCAAGGAATGTTCCTGGTTCGTAACCGAAGCCTTCGCCGATAGCTACACGAACAGCTGGAGCTGTTTGAATAACAACGATTTTTTCAGGATCTGCAAGAGCTGCTTTCACCTTTTCAAGCTCGGATTTAGCATGCATGGAGTCGAATGGACATGCAGCCGCACATTGACCACAGTGGATACATACAGGCACGTCGCCATTTGCATCGAGATCATAGTAGTCGAGTACGCTCATTACGTCCGCACAAGCGCGACGGCATAACGTACAGTTTTTACACTTAGAAATGTCGTGATAAATGGATGGATTGTCTAGTGCAATCGGCACGCGTTTATCGATAAATTCGTATTGAGACATGAGGACCTCCTCTAACAAACTAAAACTAGCAAACCTTTAAAAGAAATAGGCCAAACTACAGAGCACTGTGCTCAAGGCGTACTTCCACATCTTACCTTTAGTATACGCTATAGTGAAAGTTTATACTATGTAGAAATGTCACACTTTTGTGCAAAAATGCGCAATATTGTTCCCATTGTACCACGAATGAATAAATAATTCACCAAATTTTAGGGAATTAAAAGCAAATAAAAAACGCACGCCCTCAAATGAGAACGTGCGTATGTAGGCTTTCACCAAAAATCATAACCCTCGGAGGATCAGATTATTTGTCACCCCAGATAAGTGTGTATACAGCGTATGCAGGAGTACCTTGTTCAACCTTACGAGTAGATTTGTTAGGTTGTTCTTGTTTTACTACTTCGCCTTTTGGATTGTAAAGAGTGACCTTAACGTCTTTTACTTCCCGTTTTTTGTGGTTGAACTCTTCAGTTACGATGTAGTGGTAACCTTCGTAGTCCATAGCTTTGATGTCCAAAACAGCTTTTTTGTCATCTTTCTTAACAGAATCGTTATCGATGGACCAAGTGATGCCATTGCTATCAGTACCAACAGTATACCAATTTGCTGCATCAACACTACCGATACCACCAATCAATAAAGCGCCTACTGCCAAAACAGCTGCCAATGTTTTTTTCATATGTTTACCTCTCGATTTAAATACAAGAATACGAAAACTAGTATATTCGATGAAACTAAATATTTTATGAAAGACAAATATGCTCAACTGTTATGCCTTCACATAATAGGTTGAACGGCCTCCACCTTTGCGATAGATACTACCATTTTTCACAAGTGTACGCATTGCACCCTCAATAGCACTATCACTGAGGTTTGGACACCATTCTCGAATACGTTGCTTTGTGAAAGCCCCTAAATGATTATCGATAGCAGTTTTCACCTGATGTATCGCAGAACCGCTATGTACCAATAAAGAACTGCGGTCCTCAAAGTCATGATACGCAGCCAATACCATTTGTAACCAATAGCGAATAAACGATATAGGGCAGGAACTTTCATCATACCAAGTATCACTAGACTCGCGTAAAGCAGTATAATACATATCCTTATGTCTTGCAATCTTGGCCTCTAACGATACATATTTTCCTACCATAAAGCCGCTACGATACAACAATAATGTCGTCAATAATCGACTCATGCGACCATTACCATCGTTAAACGGGTGAATACATAAAAAATCATGAATAAAAATAGGAATCGCCAAGAGAGGCTCCACTTCACCATTGCCGACAACTCGATTATATTCTGCACAAATCTGATCTAAAGCCTCAGCCGTTTCATAGGGAGCCAATGGCGTAAATAGGACTTCAGTATGACCATCTGGATACGTGGCACTAATATAATTCTGCACACTCTTTAACTGCCCCCCACGAGCATTAAACTGGTACTGATAGAGAATCTTATGTAACTGCAAAATGTGAAGAAGCTCTCGGTTATATTGCCGAAGCCCGTAAATAAGATTAGAGAGCGAAAGCTGTCTATAATAAAAAGAGGTTGATGCGACAGCCTCTTTAAAATATGCCTCGAGGGTTAGTTAGTTTAGTTAGTATATGAGGCATATTTTCATTTTGTTTAAAGGTGTTTAAAGGGGATAAGCCATCGGGATGATTCATTCATTTCGGTGGCTTGTTTTTTCTGGAGGGGAGCCGTTACTATTGCCGAAAGTGGAATGGGGATGAACTAATCTCCCGATGAGATGTTTTTTAGATAATAGATATAATAACAATATATAATATGGAACCTCATCATCACCACGAACATAATCATCAGTTGATATCGCTCAATAAGGCCTTCATTATAGGCATCACTTTGAATATTGCTTTTGTTATCGTAGAATTCGGAGTAGGGTTTTATTATAATTCTCTGGGATTGCTTTCCGATGCCGGGCATAATTTGGGTGATGTAGCCAGCCTGGTGCTTGCTATGTTGGCTTTCCGGTTGCAGAAAGTTCATCCCAATAGCCGTTACACGTATGGATATAAGAAGAGTACGATTCTTGTCTCTTTATTAAATGCAGTTATATTATTGGTTGCCGTGGGCATTATCATTGCCGAGAGTATAGATAAATTGTTCCATCCGGTTTCCGTAGATGGTTCTGCCATCGCATGGACAGCCGGGGTGGGAGTGGTCATCAACGCGCTGACTGCCTGGCTCTTTATGAAAGATAAAGATAAGGATCTGAATGTGAAAGGAGCTTACCTGCATATGGCAGCAGATGCATTGGTTTCTGTGGGCGTAGTTGCTTCCGGTATTATTATCACCTATACAGGATGGAGCATTATTGACCCGATTATCGGGCTTGGCATTGCTGTTGTCATTATTGTCTCTACTTGGGGATTGCTTCACGATAGCCTTCGGTTGTCGTTGGATGGAGTACCGGTGGGGATAGACGCTCAAAAGATACAGCAACTTATCATGGAACAACCCGGCGTGGAGAATTGCCATCACCTGCATATCTGGGCGTTAAGCACAACGGAAACCGCTTTGACTGCCCATATTGTTATTGACAATATCACACAGTTGGAAGAAGTGAAACAGCATATAAAGGAAGCACTTGAAGAGGCAGGTATTCATCATGCCACTTTGGAGTTTGAAGACGAAAGAGCTACTTGCAGCAACGAATGTTGTGAGGATTAAATAAAATCCGTACCTTCGCGCCCTTAAACTAACTAACCTTTATTTTTTATGTTTACTGACTTATTGCATTCCTCTTATTTTTCCCTTTTCCTGATTGTCGCATTGGGATTTATGCTGGGAAGAATTAAAATTAAGGGGTTATCTCTCGATGTGTCGGCAGTTATTTTCATTGCCCTTCTTTTCGGGCATTTTGGTGTTATCATTCCTAAAGAATTAGGAAACTTCGGTTTGGTGCTCTTCATTTTTACCATCGGTATTCAGGCAGGGCCCGGATTCTTCGATTCTTTCCGCAGTAAAGGAAAGACGCTTATTCTCATCACTATGCTTATTATTTGTTCCGCCTGTCTTACTGCAGTCGGACTGAAATATGCATTTGATATCGATACACCGAGTGTTGTCGGTCTGATTGCCGGAGCGCTGACTAGTACGCCGGGTTTGGCTGTTGCCATCGACAGTACCAATTCTCCTCTGGCATCCATTGCTTACGGTATCGCATATCCGTTTGGAGTGATCGGCGTGATTCTGTTTGTCAAACTGTTACCTAAAATTATGCGGGTAGATTTGAATAAAGAAGCCCGTCGCCTGGAGATAGAACGTCGCGGACAATTTCCAGAACTGACTACTTGTATCTACCGTGTCACCAATTCGCATGTGTTCAACCGTAACCTGATGCAAATTAATGCACGCGGTATGACGGGCGCTGTTATTTCCCGTCTGAAGCACAATGATGAAATATCTATTCCTACAGCCCATACAGTGCTGCGTGAAGGAGACTACAT
>OGFP01000833.1_pt1 | contig 9692 bp, 8 predicted proteins | sample 1570971 | NCBI WGS metagenome assembly OGFP01 (sample SAMEA2582033, study PRJEB24529) | metagenome | biome: Human gut stool | place: China | collected 2011 | reverse complement strand
TCCTGCCCCCACGAATACACCTTATTCCGGTTTTTGATATATCCGTCGTCCTTATCCAGTACCCTGTCCCATTCGTTGCTTTGGGGCGTGCCGCGTTGGGAATCGCCCGAACCTGTAGACTTACTTCCCGCAGACGGCGCACGCAGCGTATAGCCCACGCCGCCGGCGACATAGTCCTTGCCGAAAATCAGACTTTTCGTATTTAAGTCATCCCAGTTTACCTTACGCGTTACGGCATAGTCCGCCACAAACAGGCTGTGGGGATATTTATTCTTCTGAGCATACTCCTCGGTGGTTGCCATCTCCGACATGAGCTTGTAGGCGTTCACCGTTCCTGCGTAGGTAAAGGGAACATAGTGCAGGGTGCTGTCAGGCAAATTGCTGTTTACCGTTCCGGGTATGTTCATTGCCGAAAGGTCAAAATAGTATCTGCCACCGGGGGTAAGGGTGAACTGCTCGTCAGGCTGACTTTCCACCGTCAGCGTGACATCCGCAAAAGCACTTGCAAGGTCGGTCTTGCAGTCACCGTTATACTGCTCGCTGAATACCTTCATGGTATAGTCGCCCGGTGCAATGTCAGACGGGATTTTGATTTCAACCGTTCCGCTTTCGGCAGTAGGTTGTGCTACTCTGCCGTAATACTGTGCGCCGTTGTTATCCGCCAGGATGACAGAGATATATTCATTTTTCCCTGTGGTCGCCCCTTTGTAATTCAGCGTAACGGTATCGTCGGGGGCGGCGCTGACAGTTTTTTCCGTTACGGCAAAATTGCGTCTACTATCTAAAAGCGTCAGCTTCCACTCGTTTCCGCTGTATTCGGGAATCGGGGTCAGCCCTCCGTCGGGCTTTCCGCCCACAGCGGCAGATGCAAAAAGGACAGAGTTCAGATTTAAGTTAAAAGCGGGACGAACACCAATCTCAGTGCCGAGAGAGTGCCCGGTGCAGGAGACAGAACCATTACTTTTCACGACGGCGACAACATAAGCGGAGGTGCCCGGGGAGCGCAGCCACCAATAGCTTGACGCCCAATCTGGATATTTTTTATCCGCAATTCGCAGATCATTGTTTACCGCAGACGCTTCCGCTGTGGAAAGCGGCCAGAATACAGCGTTATCCACCTGAGCTCCCGCTACACAGTCGGTATTCTCTCCGTCGTAGCCTCCGCTTGCAAGCGTCCGTTTCTTTACGGCAGCATTTTCGTCTGTCGTCAGCTTTTCCGCAAGCGCATCTATCGCGGTTTTCAAATTACTCGGTGCATATTTGTTGTTTGCTATGGTATCGGCAAATTTCACAACTCCCATATTGCCTGCCGCAAGCAGGGTAATATCCCCCTGTGCGCTTGTAACACCGTTTCCGTCATAGCCGATAACTCGCCATGCAGCGGGATTATTTTCATGGTTTTGCCCAAAATACACAGTTGGTGCGATCGCTGTGTTTACATTTTTACTTAACACACTTATTGCATCTGTACCAAGTTGTATCGCAGCAGAGCCCCATGCCCCAACCTCCTCGGCAAATACGCTTATCGGCGTAAGGCAGAGCATCATGCATAAAGTCAGCAGGATACTAAGTATTCGTTTTTTCATTTTTCGCCACCTCCGTTATATAAATTTAATCAAGAGCAGTTATTGTAATAGTACCTCTGAAGCCACCGAGATAAGTATTGTATGCCGAATTTTCAAACCACAACTGCAATGTAATGTCTTTATTTGACGCATCATACATTCTGTTGAAATTAAAGGAATGTTGATCATTGGTATACGGTATTTTTGCCCCGTCTCTTTTTATTCGTGTAAGCTCCCTGCACAGATCGTCATCATAACCGTCTGTCATCTGAATAGAGTAATTGCCGCTGTTGTTAAATTCGTTTGAACCAACTTCAAGAGAACCACTTAAGCAGACATTGTAAATATGTCCTTTTTTGAGTGTAATATTATTCCTGTAGGATGAAATCAAGCCGCCCTTGTTTATTTTTTCGTAGACAGAAATATTGACACGACTGTTATTCAGTACTGTCCTCGGAGCGTTTGCCTCTCCGTAAAAATATCCCGAACAGCTGCCGTTCTGACCTGCATCACCCTTGTCGCCTTTATCTCCTTTGTCACCCTTTTCGCCTTTTTCACCAGTGTCTCCTTTGTCTCCTTTTTCACCGTCAACACCTGTGGCTTTCACTCCCGTATCGGTCGTTCCAATCCACCAGTTGCCGTTTTCACCGATGAACGGCGTATCACCGTTTTTGCCGTCAAGGCCATCGACACCGTTCTTTCCGTCGATTCCGTCTTTTCCGTCAAGACCTTTCAAATTTGAAAGATCGTAAAGATTTAACCATATTTCGTCGCTGACATAACGCCATTGAAGATTGTTTTCATTTACACGGAACTCAGGTGTTTTTCCGTTTGCTCCGTCCTTACCGTTCTGCCCTGCGGGTCCCTTTATATCAGAAATGGCAACAAGGTTTTGCCAGTCTTCTCCCTCATAGCGCCACTGTATATATTCTGTTGTTCTTTGTACCTCTATGTTTTTGCCGTCAATGCCGTCTTTGCCGTCAAGACCGTTTTTGCCGTCAAGACCGTCTTTTCCGTCAGTACCGTCTTTGCCGTCAAGACCGTTTTTGCCGTCAATGCCATCTTTACCGTCAGTACCGTCTTTGCCGTCAATGCCGTTTTTACCGTCAGCACCGTCTTTTCCGTCAAGACCGTTTTTACCGTCAGTACCGTCTTTTCCGTTAAGACCGTTTTTTCCGTTAGTACCGTCTTTGCCGTCAAGACCGTTTTTACCGTCAGTACCGTTTTTACCGTCAGTACCGTCTTTGCCGTCAAGACCGTTCTTTCCGTCAGTGCCGTTTTTGCCGTCAGTACCTCTGAGCGTGTTAAGAGCTACAAGATCGTGCCATTCCTCTTCGGCGGTATCTCTCCATTGGATCGCTGTGCCGTTGTTTCGCACCTCCGGCAACAGAGTTTTGCTGTTTTCCGCCTTGCTGCATACGGCAGCAAATGCAATGCAAAGTACGATGCAAAGCACAAGACAGAGTGCGGTAGTAATACAGTATATTCGTTTTTTCATTTATCATTGCCTCCTCTCAAATATTGTGAACGGTATTTATCAGTAAACAGGGCAACACCCTGTTTTAAGACCTCCATTTGGGTTTTTAAATAATATTCATCCTCAAACATAGCATAGTGTACACAGGCACGAACAAATATAAAAATCAGCGGTGTAATCACCGTGTACGGAATACCGATTTTCGGTTCCAACCGCTTGGCATACTCGGTATAGCGCTCATTCACCCCCTCAAAAAATTTCTTGCCGTGCTCAATATATTTCGGATGGGTATATACCTGATACATCAGCCGATATTTCTTGCCGTGCTTCTTTGCGGTCCAATACGGAACCTCTTTCACAAATCGAACAACATCCTTCGGGTCGGTGGGAGCTTTTTCCATAAAATCATCCTCGACCTTTTCCATACAGTATGCAGTTGATTCAATAATCAGTTCATCAACACTGTTGAAATAGGAATACAGATTTCCCGTTGTACAGCCACACGCTGCCGCCAAAGCCTTGATGCCCGTACCGGTCAATCCGTTTTCAGCATAGCATTCAAAGCATTTTTCCATCATTTCCCTCTTACGCTCGTTGTGCTGTTCCTCCGTTGTTCTCATAAAGTTCGCTTCCTTTTGATAACTAATCGATTAATTAATTATAGTATAGCACAGAGCTACGGTAATTTCAACAATTAACTAAGAAAAAATCGCAAAATATTAAATTTTTATCACATCTGTAGGAAACTTTACCGCTATTGCAGTACCCTTTTCCGAACTTTCTTCCACACGAACTTTACCATTATGCAGTGCAACGATTTCCCACACCAAAGAAAGTCCCAATCCTACACCACCGTATTCTCTGCTTCGGGATTTATCCACACGAAAGAAGGGCTGAAAAATACTTTCTCTGTATTGTTCGGGGATGCCGTAGCCGGTATCCGCAACCGTAATAACAAGCTGATTGTCTTTGTGCGTTACGGTAATATTCACTGTACCGTCAAAACGGTTGTAGCGTATAGCGTTTTCGGTCAGATTGTATAACAAACGATAAATCAGCGTGTCACTGCCTGTCATAACAGCATCGCCCGTGCTTTCAAGTGTAACATTGTTCTTCTCTGCAAGGGGTGCAAGGTCAGTGAAAATCTCTTCTACCATAGGTCCTATCTCTATGCGGTCGGCACACGATACTGTGCGCAGCTCGCTCATTTCCAACAGGGTTTTTGTCATTTGCGTCATTCGTTCGGTCTGTTCACGCAACAACCGGAGGAACTCCGCCGTTTCAGGCAATGCCTCGGGATGCTCTGCCGAAAAAAGTTCAAGCTGTGCCTGCATAAGCGAAAGCGGCGTACGCAACTCGTGTGCGGCGTTTCCCGTGAACTGTCGTTGAGCGGTAAATCCCTCATCAAGACGGTCAAGCATCCGATTGAACGACTTGACAAACTGTCTCAGTTCAGGCGGAACATCTTCGGTTATCTTCATATCCGTCAAATTGTTAGGTTGAACCTTCTCAACCCGAGCGGTAAAAGTACGCAGAGGCTTCAGTGCATGCCCGCTTAAAAAATACGCAAGCACACCGCCTAACAATGTTGCCGCCGCCGTAATATACCAATTGGTAGCGATAAAGGATTCCTGTGCTCCGTTAATTACAATAGTCAATTCACGATCAAGCTTTTCCTGTTCGGGATCGAAAAAGTCAGGTTCTCCTTTGTCCGTATCACCGTAACCTGTAACATAAGAGCCTATGGAATCCATGTAATGACTGCCGGAATAGCCGATAAGAACATTCATAAAAATACAGGTAGCTCCGATAAGGAGTGCTGTCATCAGAGTTATGCGCCATTGCAAGGATAGCTTTTTCATACTTTTTCTTCCTCCATAACATATCCTTCACCAATGCGATTGCGAATCGGGTCATAGCCGAGTGCCGCACGCAGTTTCTTTCGTAATGCAGATATATGTACTCTTATTGAATTGCTGAAATTGTCAACACTGTTATCCCAAACATGGTCGAGCAGTTCTTCCTGACTGACGGGGCGGCCTTGATTAAGAAGTAAATATTCAAGTATTCCGATTTCTTTTCGGGTAAGTGACAGCTCTTGACCGTCAGCAACGGCAACACGGGCTTTGGTGTCAAAAGCAACCTTTCCGCAGTTCAAAACAACATTATTTTGTGTAAACCGCCGGCGAGTCAGACTGCGTATTCGTGCCTCAAGCTCCTCCAAATGAAAAGGCTTTGTCAGATAATCGTTTGCTCCGGCATCCAGCCCCTCCACCTTGTCGGCAACCTCACAGCGTGCCGAAAGAATTAACACTCCGGTATCTTTGTCGGTTTGTCGCAGAGTTCGCAGTACCGTCATCCCGTCTGCACCGGGTAAATTCAGATCAAGTAAAACAAGATCGTACTTTTCCATTCCGAGCAACTCATTTGCTTTGTTTCCGTCATAGCAAAAATCAACGCTGTATGCCAGTCGTTTAAGGCTGCGAACAATTGTCTCGCACAGCGCACGCTCGTCTTCAATTACTAAAATACGCATAGAAACTCTCCTTGTTATGTTTTAATATTTCTTTGATAATTTAATTATATCGCTAAGGCATAAAGTTTTTGTTAAATTTTCGTTCTTAACAGAGATTTTACATCCTCTGTGCTACAATGAAAGCACAAAAGAAAGGGGTGACCGAATTGACTCGAAAGAAAAAAGCCGTATTTCAAATCGTACTGATTATCTGCGGAATTACGATGCTGTGTTACGGAGCCCTGCGAGGAGAAGCAGAAACCGTGTTAAGCAAGGCAATCCGGCTGTGTTTGGAGTGTGTGGGAATTGGATAACAAAGAACCGAAGAAAAAAAGAGGCGGTGTATCGCAGTTCCTCTCACGCTTTCGATGGCTTATTCAAGCAGGAGCAACTTTGCTGAGTAATATTCATCTGCCGAATTTTTTTAAGGGCGGAATTTATCAAGGCAAAGGAAAGGCTGTTTGTGTGCCCGGACTGAATTGCTATTCCTGCCCGGCGGCATCGGGAGCCTGCCCAATCGGCTCGTTTCAGGCAGTGGTGGGTTCGTCAAAATTCAGTTTTTCATATTATATCACAGGATTCCTCATATTGATAGGGGTTCTGCTCGGGCGGTTTATCTGCGGTTTTTTGTGTCCGTTCGGATGGCTTCAGGAACTGTTACATAAGATACCGACAAAAAAGCTTTCCACTAAAAAGCTGAAACCGCTGACATACATAAAATATGCAGTTTTGCTTTTTGCTGTATGTTTACTGCCGATGCTCATTACAAACGATGCGGATATGGGAGATCCTTTTTTCTGTAAGTATCTTTGTCCTCAAGGGGTACTCGAGGGGGCAATCCCTCTTTCCGCTGTCGATTCGGGAATCCGTGCCGCACTTGGTACGCTCTTTTCGTGGAAGCTGGGCATATTGATCGCAGTAATCGTACTGAGTGTGCTTTTCTACAGACCGTTCTGTAAGTGGCTGTGTCCTCTCGGTGCATTTTATGCATTGCTTAACAAGGTGTCACTTTTCGGAATGAAAGTAGACAAACACAAGTGCATTTCCTGTGGAAAATGTGCCAAAGCATGCAAGATGGATGTAGATGTAACCAAAACTCCCAACCATACCGAATGCATACGCTGCGGTAAGTGTATCCGTGCCTGTCCTGTCGAGGCGGTCAGCTTTTGCTACGGCTTTGGCAAAGGAAAAGAAAATGATTGTCCCGCTAAAAAAGCGGAAACAGCAAAACAAAAAATTGAAACAGAAATTGAAACAGAAATTGAAACAGAAAAGGAGTAAATACCATGAAAACAAAAATTTTAAGCTTACTGACTGCCCTGATGATGTTGTTAAGCTTTGCCGCCTGTGGCACAGCCAAAGGCAATACGACGAATACTACTGCAAATAAGAAAAGCGAAACGGCTATGCTGACAGCTGTGAATCCGAAAACAAAAGACGAGGCCGCCGACCTGCATCAAAAACTGATGGCACAGGAAAATGCTATTCTTTCCGAAAACAGCAAGCTTTGGGAAAAGGTATTTGCTTCAGCCGATAAAGGTATGGCGATGAATGAGGACGGCAAAAACTACGGCGATTTTCTTCTGAAAACAATTGACGGTATCAAGGATCAGTTCAGTGCAGATGAGTTGAAGCTGCTTAATGAAAGCGCCGAAGAGATTAAGGAAATTGAAGGAAAACTGACGGTTTTGGAACAAAAATTTCCCGGATGCGGAGAAAAACCGTCTGATGGAGATATGAGCGTTCCGGCTGAAAACGGTAAGCCCATCGAAAAGGATAATCTGATGAAATTCCCGACATTTGACGGCAAGGATCTTGACGGAAACGAAGTTAAAAGCAGTACGCTTTTTGCAAAAAATACCGTTACTGTAGTAAACTTCTGGTTTACCACCTGCAATCCCTGCGTGGAAGAACTTGCCGACCTGGAAGCTCTGAATAAACAGCTTGCAAAAAAAGGCGGAGCAGTAGTAGGAATCAATTCATTTACACTTGACGGTGACAAAACGGCTATCTCTGACGCAAAGAATATTCTGGCAAAAAAGGGTGTGACCTACAAAAATATTTGGTTTGATTCAAAAAGTAAAGCCGGAGAATTCACATCCGGATTGTACTCCTACCCCACAACTTATGTTGTCGATAAAAACGGTAATATTGTGGGAGAGCCGATTGTCGGTGCAATAACCTCCGAAAAGCAGTCTGAAAAGCTGCAAAAGTTGATTGATCAGGCAATTGCAAACAGCAAAAACTGATGTGTGCCCTGTCCCGACAAAGTATCAATAATGCATATTTTCAGGTTCTGTAAATTTTACATATACATATAGATTCCAACAAATATGCCAATAATTAAGCCCATATAATTTTTCGTACAACAAAACCTCCTGCAACGGATTTTACTCTGTGCAGGAGGTTTATTCTTATTTCGATGTTTTTATTTCATCATTATATCTGTATAAAAATTTTACATAGCTGTAGAGTTGTTTGTCATCACAATAAATTTGTATTCTGTTCAAGCAAAACAATAAAGCTTGCAAGGAATATATTAGGGAAATAAAAACAATTTTCGCTGTAAAAAGCAAGCAGGAACGGGAGTATATCAAGAATTTGAGCAATGATGATGTAATCGAATAGTACAAATTCCGTTCGGATATTTTTAAAATTTACAGACCGATTTCAAATTTGATTTTGAAGTCGGTCTTTTTTGTATATACGCTTCTTACGCAATGAAAATACATATTCTGATTGTATTGTATCAATAGACATTGTAAAAAGCAATACTTATCAATTTTTTCTTTATCTAAAAGTCATATATTCATATCTGCCAATGCTTGAATAGCCATACGCAAACATAGCAAACAATATAAATACTGACCAAAATTTCAAAAATTTTATAGCCGTATCATATTTCGATGTTGTGTACATTTTGTTTAAGTCATCTAAATAAGCAACTATATTATTAATTAGAATAGATAATGATGCGCCGCCCCATGACGCTACTATTGAAATATGTACACCCGCTAAATTAAATGTCAAAAGCAGCAACACACCATTTATGACAAAGAATAGTGCAATCAGTTTTGTAAGCGTATCAGAACGAAGGCTCTCATAGAATCGCCAATCTTTCGATTTATAATAATTATTAGCATAAAGGCACAAACACAATATTCCGCTTAATATAAATATCACAGTATTTACCGTGTTATCAGAACTATCAATCAGTTTAAATAATGTGAGCAAGAATATAGCAACTGTCAGTACAACATCAAAAGCAAAATATATCAAATATGACTTTACAATACGTTTGTTGCCGTTTAACTTTTTCGGATTGACTTTACTGTAATCTATCATAATAAATATCTCATCTCACCCTATGTACATATCAAATTCAATTTCAGCCGATAATTGTGCCATTGCTTTAATAACATCCGATGAAAAATATATAATCGGTTTTTCGGGTAAATCTACAACAACACAAAATTTAGCATGCAGTTTATATTGGTTTATTACGCTGATAATATTTTTCATATTTGGTTTGAGCATATCAATCATCTTGAGCATTGCATGCTCAACCTCAACTGTTTTTATGTAGTCAGTTGAATACAATAAACTTGATTCTTCATTAATTTTTTCTATATTTTTATTCGGACCTATATATCTCATCTCGCCCATTCTCTTTTTTTCAATTGGTTGGATACCAATATAATGACTAATTTTATCAATATCGGTTTTGGGATTATCTGTCCAAAGAATGAACTCAACCATTATTCCTTCCATAGTCTGAACCTCAATTCTATAAATACTTACTCAAGTATAAATATAACAATCTGCAAAAGCAATATAGGTTATTGTCTTGTCATTATTTTCGGAAAATATGACAAATATTTCGGCTTGTTTTTAGCAGTATTCACCCATGATTATGTAAAGTAAATATAGGTTGTTTTACAAATTATTGCATAATGTAAAGCCCTTGTATTTTTGCTGTAAATAGTTAGTTATTGTTATTGACCGTTACATTGCACAATGAAACAATGTGAAGTAATTTGCTTTTTTGTTTTTCGGGAACATTCAGATTTTTATACACAATATAATGGTATCGTAATTTAAGACACTTCAAGAGACATTTCTTAATGAATCTGAT
>OGFP01000822.1_pt1 | contig 9819 bp, 9 predicted proteins | sample 1570971 | NCBI WGS metagenome assembly OGFP01 (sample SAMEA2582033, study PRJEB24529) | metagenome | biome: Human gut stool | place: China | collected 2011 | reverse complement strand
TCAGTTAAATTCTCATTTATCTTATTATTTAGTTCAATTTTTTTTTCGATTGTAGCAAGAATCTTCGCCACTTTTCTTTGTTGTTCTAGTGGAGGCATATCAACATCTTGTTGAGCAAGAGTCTTCACTGAAAGCCCCGGTTGTGCTGATTGCCCTGATAATCTTCCCAATTTCATTATTCCAAGCAAATATGCCAAGTAACGCGTATTATTATCTTTGTTGGCACATACAACAATGGCGTGTTCTGTCATATATGCTTCGCCTGAAAAATATCTTACATTTCCACAAAAAGCTCCTTGGCGTCCAATAATCGCACATTCTCCAAAAAAGTTGCTCTGTGCAGTATACCCACGTAATCCATTACCTCCATACACCGGAAATTTACCAACATCATCTATCAATTTCGCTGAAATTCCCTTTCCGCTACTGAGTCGAGAACAAATATCTCCTAGTTTAAATTTCATACCCAATCGCTCCCAGTTTCCTACGGATTTCATCTTCTAACTCATGGCTCTTAGCAAACATTTCTGAAAGTTCTGATGTCAAACGGTCCATCTTTTCCTCAAATGGTTCTCCGTCATCTTCCTGCTCTTCGATCCCCACATATCTTCCTGGAGTAAGAATATAATCCTGCTTTTCAATTTCCTCTGTATCTGCAACTGCACAGAAACCTTTTACATCTTCAAGAGTTCCGTCTACAAATGCTTCATAGGTATCAGAAATTTTCTTGATATCATCATCGGTAAGTTCTCGAAGCTTGCGACTGACCATTGTTCCCATCTTGCGCGCATCAATGAACAACGTCTTTCCCGGCTGTTTCTTCTGCTTATTGATAAACCAAAGTGAAACCGGAATCTGCGTTGTATAGAAAAGCTGCGTTGGCATTGCCACAATACATTCAACTAAATCAGCATTAATAATATTCTTCCGGATTTCACCCTCTCCTCCTGATTGAGAAGATAAGGAACCGTTAGCAAGTACCATACCGATTCTTCCTGTCGGTGCAAGGTGATAAATCATATGTTGCAGCCATGCAAAGTTGGCATTTCCTGCTGGCGGCATGCCATACTGCCAACGAACATCCTCTTTCAATTTATCTGCGCCCCAGTCTGAAAGGTTGAACGGCGGATTTGCCATAATATAATCTGCCCGCAATGTAGGATGGCGATCATCAAGGAATGTATCTGCTGCGTATGTTCCCAAATCCGGCTCAATACCGCGGATAGCAAGGTTCATCTGTGCCATCTTCCATGTGGTAGGATTGGAATCCTGACCATAAATAGAAATGTTGCTGATATTACCGCTGTGATTCTCTACAAACTTTGCAGACTGTACGAACATACCGCCCGATCCACAACAAGGGTCATATACTCGCCCCTTAAACGGTTTTAACACTTCTACCAAGGTACGTACTACGCAGGACGGAGTAAAGAATTCACCACCACGCTTTCCTTCTTGTTCCGCAAACATGGACAGGCAATACTCATAAGTGCGACCCAAAATATCTTTCTCGCTGCCGTGTTCTATCATCTGAATATTAGTGAATAAATCCACCACATCACCCAGTCTACGCTTATCCAGTTCCGGACGTGCGAAGTTTTTTGGAAGAATATCTTTCAGGCGTTTATTCTCTTTTTCAATAGCACGCATAGCATCATCGATAACTGTACCGATTTCCGGTGTATGTGCTTTTGCCGCTATCTCACTCCACCGCGCCCCCACCGGTACAAAGAAAATACCTTCAGATGTATATTCATCTATATCTTCCTCAAAGCCGTCACCTTCTGCCAACAATTCCCTATATTTATCATTGAATCGATCCGAGATATACTTCAGGAAGATTAATCCAAGCACAACACTTTTATATTCTGATGCATCCAAGTTGCCTCGCAACACACACGCAGCATTCCATATTTGTTTTTCAAAACCAATATCAGCGGTATTCTTTTCTGCCATAGCTATGTCCATCCTGTTTTTCCATATTTCTTGCTTCATCAAATGTTTTGTTTCTTAAAGCCTCAAAATGAATAATTTTATTCTTTTTAATCATACTTAAACCTTATTTATTTCAGAAATAAATAAGGTTTTTTGTTTCTCTATAATCTACCCAACCCTAAGCATATCCTTTATAATTCCATCTCCAATTTAGCTTAAAAACTTAATCATTATGTTTGAAATCAATCCAATCAAAAACAAAATCACCGACCTTTCCGAGCGCACCTCTGTGCTTCGGGGGTATCTTTGACTTCGACGCAAAAGTCGAGCGTTTAGAAGAAGTGAATGCCGAATTAGAACAACCCGATGTGTGGAACGAACCTGAAAAAGCCCAAGCACTTGGGAAAGAACGCGTTTCACTTGAACAAGTAGTTAATACCATCAAAAATTTAGAACAAGGTTTAGAAGATGTTGAAGGACTGCTTGAATTAGCTATTGAAGCGGAAGATGAAGAAACCTTCAATGAAGCCGTTGCTGAATTATATGAGCTTGAACAACAACTCGCAAAATTAGAATTCCGCCGTATGTTTAGCGGTGAACACGATGCGTGTGATTGCTATGTCGATTTACAAGCAGGTTCTGGTGGAACAGAAGCGCAAGACTGGACGGAAATGTTACTTCGCATGTACCTCCGTTGGGCTGAAAGCAAAGGCTTTAAAACAGAATTAATGGAAGTCTCTGATGGTGATGTAGCAGGTTTAAAATCAGCGACGATTCGTGTCAGTGGTGAATATGCTTTCGGTTGGTTACGTACGGAAACCGGTATCCATCGTTTAGTACGCAAAAGTCCATTTGACTCCAATAACCGTCGTCATACATCATTTGCAGCAGTTTTTGTTTATCCTGAAATTGATGATGATATTGATATTGAAATCAATCCGGCTGATTTACGTATTGATGTTTACCGTGCATCTGGTGCGGGTGGTCAGCACGTCAATAAAACTGAAAGTGCGGTGCGTATTACTCACATGCCAAGTGGGATTGTCGTGCAATGTCAAAACGATCGTTCTCAACACAAAAATAAAGATCAAGCCATGAAGCAGTTAAAAGCGAAATTGTATGAGCTTGAGTTACAAAAGAAAAATGCGGATAAACAAGCGATGGAAGATAATAAATCTGATATCGGTTGGGGCAGCCAAATTCGTTCTTATGTGTTAGATGATGCGCGTATTAAGGATCTCCGCACAGGCGTTGAAAATCGTAATACACAAGCCGTACTAGATGGCGATCTCGACCGATTTATTGAAGCAAGCTTAAAAGCGGGACTTTAATCATCTCTTATACAAAAAAGTGCGGTCAATTTTAACCGCACTTTTTTATTACACTTCTTCTTTTTCTTTCACTTTATTCTTGCCAAGTACCGTATCTTTCATCACTGTCAGCAATTCCTTTTGAACATGAGAAAGTTTTGGTTTTTCGGCTTTCTCAAATGCCAATGGGCGACAAAACTCCATAGCCTTAATGCCCAATCGAGCCGTCAATAGTCCCACGCCAATCCCCTGTGCAGCGCGTGCGGAAAGTTTCGCGGTAATATCTTGTGAAAGCCAATCCATGCCTAAATCTTGCACAATCTCCGTTGCCCCTGCAAAAGCAAGATTCACTAACACCATTCTGAGCAAACGAAGACGGGTAAAATACCCAAGCTCAATCCCATAAATCGCTGCAATTTTATTGATTAAACGAATATTTCGCCACGCAATAAAAAACATATCAATAACGGCCAAAGGACTAATTGCCACAATCACAGCGGATTCTACTGCCATTTTTGTAATCAGTTTTTTCGCTTTGTTATCAAAAGACTGTAACACAGTCTTACTAAATAAATGGGTGACTTCACGAGCAGAATAACTTTCATTCAGCTGTTTTTCCCATTGGACAATTGAGGGATGTTGCGAATCCAATTTTAAGGTATCGGCAATCAATAAACACAAGGCTTTCCCTTTTTCGCTATCCTGTTCAGAAAAAACTTGATGATTTTTAACCGCACTTTCACCAATTAATCGCTGACTTTGTTCTTGTAAATTCAAACGCTTTTTGAGTTTCACCAAACGTCGCCATTCTGCGATGATTTCAGATAAACCAAACAACACAACGATAAAACTCACTAATGCAAAAGCAAGGTAAATCCATTGTTGGTTTTGATAACTGTCCCAAATCCATTGAACAGATTGTGCAACTGTCGCCCCTAAAAATAAAAGTGCGGTCAATTTTAAAGCGGTTTTCCAACCACTCGATTTAGGCTTCACAATTTGCTCAAATTGCTCGTCCAACAACTCCCCTTCTAAAGGTTCATTATCGATGGTTGTTTCAACATTATAAAATTCCTGCTTAGGCAGAATTTCTTCCTCTTCGGGTTGGTGAGATTGTGTGAAAATTTGTTTTGTCATTTTGTATTGATGAATAATAAATATGAGCAAATTCTAATGCAAAATGATGACAATCTCACCTTAATATTGAATTAATTTGTAGGTAAAATGAGAGAAATAGCTGAAACAAAACAAGAAATCTTGCATTCACCACAGCCATTACACAGATCAGGAACTAATGATAAATCGGCACGAATAGCCTTTTGAGTACAACTTTCTCGACAAACATCGCAAAGCTGGTCTTGAAGAGCAATACAGTCTTTGCCAAATTGTGGACGAAGCCCTGTATCAGCTGGGAAATAGGGATAAAGTGCATGGGTTTGACATACCTCTGCACATTTTCCACAGAGATTACAAGCCATATACTCAATATCTAATTCAGCTTTGTTGTGCACAAGACGCAATAAATTATTGGGGCAGGCTGAAATACAATCACCACAGCCATTACAAACAGTCAAAAACAAATCTTCTCGAGCTGAAAATGGCGGTCGATGAACTTTACGGATTTGCTCTTCTTGCGGCACCTCCGTTGCACCAAGCACTCCTCTAAATAACCCACGCCGAGATATATGATGATGCGTTAAATATGCTTGATAATAAGCTTCGTCTTTACAATTTGTACTCATAGCATTAACGATAAAAACGAACGTCTGGAACCGAAAGGCTTAATTTCTGTTTCCAATCATCGAGTGTAATTAAGGTAAGCTTCGCTAAGCCTTGATAAAACGGATGATTTTCAACATTCGCCAACTTAGTGAGAAAGTGTGGCCCCCAGGTCAATAAATGCTGGCTTAGAAATTCGACTAATAAGTGCGGTCGAGTTTCAGCAAGATATGCAGATAACATCAGCATTAAGCCTATATGATCTTCTGGTTCATCTTGCTGTGCTTGAAAAGCAATTTGATGACGTTTTAAAAAATCACGTAATGCCAATAATGAATTTCCAAAAATCACGCATTCAGGATCAAGATAAACCGATCCCCAAGGTGGCGCGACCAATTCATTTGGACCAATAAAGAGGTTTTGATATTGCTCTGTAAGGTCTTGTGTTAAACCTTGGTTGATAAGTGCGGTAATTTTTTCACATGCTTTTTCTTCCAACGGAATTTCCCATTCTTCCGTCCAAGTCGGTTGGCGAAAGAAATCTAAAACACCGGCAATACGAGAATCACTAGGTTCATAATAAAAGGATGCCCCCAGCAAACGTCCGTAAAGAGAAATTTGTTGAAACGTGTTTTGCATAAAATCTCCGAAAATCTAACCGCACTTTATTTAAATATTAGCTACCAATCGCCATACCATATGTCATGTGTAATCCATAAAATAACGCACGACCAATGCCTTCAGCAACAAAAGTTAAAATAACTCCACCCCATAATAAACCCACATTTTTAGCACGGAATAATAGGAATGATGCAATAACTAACAAGCATAAACGTATGGCTGTCATCACCGCATAATCTGGCACGAGAGCTGCTGCATTTTGGATCGCACTATGAATACCTTGTAAATGAAAGCCTTGATATATACAAACCACGGCTGCACATAACACAGCCAGAGCAAATAAACCTGGCATAAAGTTAAGTTGATAGCTTCGTTGTTTATTTGGCATTAAAAGCGCATAAGCTAAAGCCAAACCGCCTAATGCCACGGTGAGATAGAATGACCAAGAAGTCAGGACGGTATTCCAAGTTGGTACACTGACAATATGATAAACCTGATTCATCATATACATAAAGCAAAGCCCAGCAAGTGCGGTCAAAATTCTCCACACATTTCCAAGGGCGGCAGGCATTTTACCTAAAATACCAATCAGCCAATATAATCCTGTCAAACCAAAGAATACTGCACCTGAGGCGATCTCGTTACTCAGCATCGATTCGCCGACACGGTTAAGAGAGTTGAACGCCCGCACTGGCGTTCCTAAATGCATGACTGAAGCGATAAAACCTAAACCTAAAATAGCCAAAATCACAAACATCGCTTTATGAATATAGGATTGGCTTTTCTCATTTTTTTCACCCAATAGCACGAAAGTAAAAACAAGCCAAGCACCGACCGCACTTTGAGCTAATACTGTGAAAAAAACTAATGGAAGTTCATGTAATCCAGCGTTCATCTTACACCTCTCTTGGATTGCCTAAGAATCCGCTTGTGTCCCCACTTGGACGGGAATTTTTGTTTGGTTTTACCACTAAATTTGGATGAGTAATCTCTGCTGGAGGTAATGGCGCAATAGAAGCTTGGTTGCCGTATTTAGCTCGCAACTCATCAATTGGTGCAAAATCAAGAGCACGCAATGGACAAGCATCAACACAAATTGGTTTTTGTCCTGCTTTCACGCGAGAATAACACCCGTCACATTTTGTCATATGACCTTTTTGTGCATCATATTGCGGCGCATCATAAGGACACGCCATATTACAATAACGGCATCCAATACAAGTTTCTTCATTTACAATAACAAAACCATCTTCATTTTTGTGCATCGCCCCAGTCGGACAAACTGCAGTACAAGCTGGATTCTCACAATGGTTACAAGAGATAGACATGTAATAGGCAAATACATCTTGATGCCAACAGCCATCCGATTGCTGATTCCAAGTTCCCCCTGTATACTCATAAATCCGACGAAAGTTTACGTCCGTACCTAAATCTTTGTAATCTTTACAGGCTAATTCGCAAGTTTTACAGCCTGTACAGCGATCTGAATCAAAATAAAAACCATATTGTTTCATACTTCACCTCCTACAAGCGTTCAACTTGAACCAAATTAGAATGTTGCGGATTACCTTTTGCCAACGGTGATGGTCTTTGGGTAGTCAATACATTAACGCAACCTGAATGATCTATTCGATCTTTATCAGGTGCGTACCATGCTCCTTCACTCAAGGCGACGACACCCGGAATAATACGTGGAGTAACTTTCACATTAATGCGCACTTCACCGCGATCATTAAAGATACGAATCATATCGCCATTTTTAATATTGCGTGGCGCGGCATCAATTGGGTTCATCCACACTTCTTGTGGGTTCGCGGCTTTTAGTACATCCACGTTTCCATAAGTGGAGTGCGTTCTTGCTTTATAGTGGAAACCGCTAAGTTGTAACGGATATTTTTCCATGAGAGGATCGCCATAATGCTCGAAACTTTGTGCATGAACTGGTAAAGGATGAATCACTTCATCTTCTGCTAGTTTCCAAGTTTTAGCAATTTCAGCTAAACGTGAAGAATAAATTTCAATTTTTCCTGATGGTGTTTTTAACGGATGTGCTTCAGGATCATCACGGAAATCCTTGTATGCAACTTTAAAACCATTCGGATCTACTTTTTTGAAAATACCTTGTTGTCTAAACTCTTCGAAGGTTGGTAATTCTGGCAGTTTTTCACGAGATTGCTCATAAATGTATCGCAGCCATTCCTCTTGTGTTCGACCTTCAGTAAATTTATCTTTTACCCCCATTTTATCAGCCAGATCGCTCAACATATCGTAAATAGTGCGACATTCAAAAGATGGCTTAATGACTTGATCGGCAAAAATCACATACGCCATATTCGCAACGAACGCATCTAATGCAAAATCCATTTGTTCGGAAGTCGTACAATCTGGTAGCAAAATATCACTGTATTTCGCAGTAGAGGTCATGTGATTATCTATCGTGATGATCATTTCACACTGACTTTCATCCTGCAAAATATCATGTGTGCGATTAATTTGTGCATGTTGATTGATAAGGCAATTACTAGAATAGTTCCAAATTACCTTAATTGGGGCCGATAATTTATCTACACCTCGAATACCATCAGTAAGTGCGGTCATTTCTGTGCCTCGAAAAATTGCATCAGTCCACATAAACATTGGAATACTTGCCTTCACAGGGTTTTCTAAAGTCGGCATACGCACAAATGGGATACTATATGCGCTTTCACGAGCGCCCGTATTACCACCATGGATACCTACATTACCCGTTAAAATAGGTAACATCGCAATAGCACGCGAAATCAACTCTCCATTACTACGGCGTTGTGGTCCCCAGCCTTGAGAAATAAACGCTGGTTTAGTACTACCGATTTCACGAGCAAGTTTAATAATCCGATCTACTGGAATACCTGTAATTTTCGATGCCCACTCTGGCGTTTTGGCAATACCGTCATCTCCTTCACCTAAAATATAAGCTTTATAATGACCATTTTTTGGCGCATCTGCTGGTAACGTTTTCTCATCATAGCCCACACAGTATTTATCCAAGAATGGTTGATCAACTAAATCTTCGGAGATCATCACATATGCTAGTGCAGAAACTAATGCCGCATCGGTACCTGGACGAATCGGTATCCATTCGTCCTCACGCCCCACTCCAGTATCAGTATAGCGTGGATCAATCAAAATCATTTTTGCATTGGAACGCTGTTTTGCTTGTTCAATACAGTAAGTTAATCCACCTCCACTCATACGCGTTTCACTTGGGTTATTACCGAATAACACGATTAATTTGGTATTTTCGATATCCGCCATTCCATTGCCTAGAACCCAACCACCACCATATGTATAATCCAAGCCCACAGCAATTTGCGCAGTACTATAATCACCATAATGATTTAAATACCCACCAATACAGTTCATAAAACGTGCGAGCATTGTGGATGCAGGTGGCCAGGATTTGGTCATTGTTCCACCAAGTGTTCCTGTACCATAGTTTAAATATATAGATTCATTTCCATATTTGGTTATATTGCGCTTAAGTGCATCAGCAATTTCCGTCAACGCTTCATCCCAGCTAATTCGTTTAAATTTACCTTCTCCTCGTTTACCCACGCGTTTCATTGGGTATTTCAAACGATCTGGATTATACACACGGCGTCGCATAGAACGACCACGTAAGCAGGCCCGTACCTGATGATCAAGATTGTAAGTTTCGGTTCCTGTATTATCTGTTTCTACATACGTGATCCGATCATCCTTAACGTGCATACGTAGTGGACAACGACTACCACAGTTTACAGTACAAGCACTCCATACCACTTTTTCTTCATTTTCTTGTACAGTTTTTGGTGTATCCGCTGCCATTGCATTAAAAGGTAACGTAATATCAGCCACTGCAACAGCCGCACCAACAGATGACGCCTTTAAAAAATCTCGGCGATTTACTTGATTAAAATTACTCATAATATCGTCCCCCCACAGTCAGATTGAGTAATCATTGAAATAGATTAACTAATAGCATCTTTCATATGTCAAAATATTGACTCCGATCACATAATTAAAAATAGGTATACCCTAACTAACGATAATATGATCAAAATCAAAATGAAATAATGATAACTATTATTAATCACTTAGTTATTACTTCGTTTAAATCATCAATTGACTTTATCTTTAAAAATCTTTTACCATAGGCTAATCCACAATTAGTTTATCTAATGTGTTAAGTTTTAACTGTTAACTAACTAGAAGG
>OGFP01000808.1_pt1 | contig 9906 bp, 7 predicted proteins | sample 1570971 | NCBI WGS metagenome assembly OGFP01 (sample SAMEA2582033, study PRJEB24529) | metagenome | biome: Human gut stool | place: China | collected 2011 | reverse complement strand
AAATCCGAATTTAAATTATGAATCATCGAAGAAAGAGAATCATACTGCTTATTCTCCAACTTTTGCTGCCCTACCAATACAAAATTATCAAGCTGATTAACTAATTTAAAAGTAGCATCCAGATAGTGTCCTATATACGAATTCTTAATACGGTTTGCTTCCGACAATTTCAAGTTCAGCTTTTCCAACAATTGACGGGAACGACGCAAGTGCTTCATCTGTACTAGAATATAAATGATGGCCACTATTAATATAATCGCAAAAATAGAAGTCAAGATAAGACTATCCTGAAAAGTCTGCCGCTTAACCTGCTCTATATCGAGTTTCTCTCCGACAAATACAGGTAATAAAGTTCCGATGACATTAATCCTGTGACGGGTTCCATAAAAAGTTGCATCTTCAAATGCCTCATTTATATATTCAGATGCACGGTTTACATCATTTTTATGATAATACAGCATCGTTGCCAATCCTCTCATAGAGACCGACTCTTTGGTGGCACTGCGGATATCATTCACAGCCGCCTTCACATAGTAATAGATAGCCTCATCGTTCAGTTCCAACCTACGATCGATAAATGCCAATGTCGACAGGAGTACGGAAAGTGTTTCCGTGTCAGTCATATCGCATAATTCTAAAGCCTGCCTATAAAGTTGTTTGGACTCAGCTAACTTATCGTCTTTAAGGGCTATTTTTCCTCTCACATAATAGATTGTTGACGAATCAGAAAGATAAGACAGACTTTCCGTCAAGAGTTCATTTCCTATTTGGTTATACTTGGATGAAAACACATCGTCTTTTGCATAATCCGCCAAATCATGATAAACACGCCCAAAGCTAATATAATAGTCCGCCAACACTTGAGCAGGTAATGTCTCTTTCTCAATCCGGATGGAAGAAAGTGAATCTATAGCCTCTTTAAAGAAACCTCCGCGTGCTAAAATATATCCCAGCTTGGTTTTAGCATTTACCATATATGCAGCACTATCTATGCTACTGGCTATCTTGCACAACTGTGTGGCATAATGAAAGGCAGAATCGAAAGAATAAAGTTTAAATTCATTATACAAGTTTGCATTGATCTGAAACTTTTCTTCGTCCGTCCTCCTTTTTTCATTCACATTCAAGAAGTTTCGAATAGAATCGATACGATCCAGTTTCTTTTGGCAATACATATCTTTCTGTTGTAGAGCAAGCGACATTTGCCCAGCTATTTCCTCTTTATTTCCGAATGGTTCTTCACCTGAACAACCCATGTAAAATATAGAAGTAATAACAAAGGATATTATCCAAAAGCCCCAAATATATTTTTGTTTATGTTCCTGCATAAATATCAGATAAATATAGATAAGCTACCACAATCGTTATTGCAAAAATATATAAAATTTCACATAAAGAAAACTTTTGAAGTTATTATATTTTCGTTACCCGATATTGGCATTACAAAGATGTACATAATTTCCAATATCGCATGAAACTAACGGTCCAATAAAGAATAAAAATTAGTCAATAGTCCGTTTTATTAGCGAAAAAACTCATTATTTGATCAAAAAGAAGAGAATTTGCTGTTTTTTGAACGGCAAATTTCCTTTATTCTCTTTTAATTCCCCTTTCTTTGCAATATCCTTTTAATGGAATTTATATCTAATAACTAACTATATTTTTATACCATGAACATGAAAAAGAATTTTCTAACAATGCTGCTTGCATTGGCTTTATGCGGTTCGACTTTTGCTCAATGGAAACCTGCCGGTGACAAAATCAAGACATCGTGGGGAGAACAGCTTGACCCTAAAAACGTATTGCCGGAATATCCGCGTCCTATCATGGAACGTAATGACTGGAAAAACTTGAACGGGCTTTGGAAATATGCAATCACAAAGAAAGGTGATCCTACGCCTGCTGCTTACCAAGGCGATATTCTTGTTCCTTTTGCCGTAGAATCGTCTTTATCAGGCGTAGGTAAAATGATAAACGAAAAAGAAGAACTGTGGTACCAACGCACTTTCGATATTCCTTCAGCCTGGCGCGGCAAACAAATCCTGCTGCATTTCGGTGCGGTAGACTGGAAAGCAGAAGTTTGGGTGAATGATGTAAAAGTAGGCGAACACACAGGCGGATTTACTCCTTTCTATTTCGATATTACTTCTGTACTTAATAAAGGAAATAATGACTTGGTAGTAAAAGTATGGGATCCTTCAGATCGTGGCGAACAACCCAGAGGAAAACAAATAGCAAATCCTCATGGCATTTGGTACACTCCGGTTACAGGTATCTGGCAAACAGTGTGGTTGGAACCGGTAGCAACACAATACATCACTAATCTGAAAACGACTCCCGATATTGACAACAATTCTGTTAAGGTAGAAGTTGCTGCCAATACGACCTCCGCAGACAAAGTGGAAGTAAAAGTATTCGATGGTAAGAACCTTGTAGCCAAAGGCGCAGCGTTGAACGGAGTACCTGTTGAACTGACAATGCCTGCTAATGCTAAACTGTGGTCTCCGGACTCTCCTTTCCTCTACAATATGGAAGTGACTCTGTATAAAGACGGAAAAGCAATAGACCAGGTAAAGAGTTATACGGCTATGCGTAAATATTCTATCCGCAAAGGTCAGAATGGCATCACTCGCCTGCAATTGAACAACAAAGACTATTTCCAGTTCGGTCCGCTCGACCAGGGGTGGTGGCCTGACGGTTTGTATACCGCACCGACAGACGAAGCATTGGTTTATGACTTGAAGAAGACGAAAGACTTCGGCTACAACATGGTACGTAAGCACGTCAAAGTAGAACCTGCACGCTGGTACACTCATTGCGACCAATTAGGATTGATCGTATGGCAAGATATGCCGAACGGTGGTCCTAGCCCACAGTGGCAGGCACGCAATTATTTCAACGGTACGGAAGTGATTCGTTCTGCTGCTTCGGAAGCTAACTATCGCAAAGAGTGGAAAGAAATCATCGACTGTCTGTATTCTTATCCGAGTATCGCTGTATGGGTTCCTTTCAATGAAGCATGGGGACAATTCAAAACTCCGGAAATCGTAGCATGGACCAAAGAATACGATCCTAGCCGCCTGGTGAATCCTGCCAGCGGTGGTAATCACTATACTTGTGGCGATATTCTCGACCTTCACCACTATCCGGGCCCGAACATGTTCCTTTACGATCCGAGACGCGCTACCGTATTGGGTGAATATGGAGGTATCGGCTTGGTAGTAGAAGGAAACACTTGGGTGAATGACAAGAAAAACTGGGGTTATGTGAAGTTCAATACATCGGACGAAGTAACGAACGAATACATTAAATATGGCAAACATCTGTTGGAATTGATCCGGAAAGGATTCTCTGCTGCCGTATATACCCAGACAACAGACGTAGAAGGTGAAATCAACGGTCTGATGACTTATGACCGTAAAGTAATCAAGATGAATGAAGCTAAAGTCAGAGAAATCAACCAACAGATCTGTAACTCTCTGAATAAATAATAAATAGAATAATACTCTTTTCCTTGTTGAAACTAAAACAGCACCTCTGACGTCTATTCAGGGTGCTGTTTTTTTATTTTTTCAGAAATGCTTATTCTTCCTGCATGAAGTTCTTTACCTGATTCCAACTATTCTTCGTATCATTCGATACTTTTTCATCAGGAGTAGAACGGACATTCTCTACATATTGCCTCATAGCCCGTTTCGCCATTTACCGATACAAGCGGTATTATAGCCATTTGCAGAAAACATTTGCGCGATGGTACGACGTTCAGGATCAATCATTGCAGGCGAATCGCCATCAAGACCACCTCGTTTCAGCTTGGTTCGCCACGGATACCTTCCGGTCAGAAGAGAATATCTGGAAGGAGTGGATAAAGCGGAAGAAGCATGGGCATCCGTAAAGGCAATCCCGTGCTCGGCCAGTTTGTCAATGTTAGGAGTATGGATTTTAGATTCGGGATTAAAGGCCGAGATGTCTCCATAACCCAAATCATCCGCCAATATAAATACGATATTAGGTGTTTGCGCTTTTACAGCAGCAGCTGTAAGAAGTACAGAGGAGATTGTGATTAGTTTATTCATATATTGAATGTATTAAAGCTATAGTTTGTGTATGATATAACCCATCTCTTCATGTTTTCCAACCGACATGCCCGGATTATCTGACTGACATCTCAATCGTTCCACTCCAGTAGCCAAGTCCTTTCACTCCAGCAGGGCAGACGCATTAAAAATTATTTTCCTGTAAAAGTTGTGACAAATATTTTTCATCCCATCCCGCTTTTAGTCTTTTCAGATTCAAAGTTCCTTTTATTCTCTCTGTCTTCTTGTTGAGTATTTGGCTGTTTTTGATAGTCGCTTTGGCGGTGCTGGATGATTTGTTCCGACAGTTGACTCCCGCTGCAGCTATCTTTTATCTGCTGGGGTTGATGTCTTGCTGTATTTTCTGCTATTTCTTCTTTATCCTGATGACACATATTTATATCGGTTATCTGTTCCTTGCCTTTTTTATGCTGGTTTTTGCGAAGAAAGTCCATCGGAACATTGGGTATAAGTATCGTTGTGGGCGTTGTGGGGAAAAGTTGAAGCAAAAAGGTGTATGCCCCCATTGTGGAGCTATCAATGAGTAATTTTATTATCTGTTTTATTCTTGAATAACTTTTCAAATGATGGAAATCAGATCTACCGAAATAAAAGATCTCCCTTTAGTGATGGAGATTTATGACTATGCCCGTGCCTTTATGCGTGCAACCGGAAATACTACTCAATGGATTGACGGTTATCCTTCTGAAGTATTGATTCGTCAGGAAATTGAGGATGGACATAGCTTTGTCTGCATAGATGAACAGGGAGAAATTTTGGGGACTTTTTGTTTTATCTTGGGAGACGACCCTACTTATCAACAGATTTATGAAGGAACATGGCTCAATAATGAACCTTATGGAGTGATTCATCGGCTGGCAACGAACGGAAAACAGAAGGGGGTATCGGAAACCTGCTTGAACTGGTGTTTCGAACGTTGGCCCAATCTCCGGGTAGATACTCATCGGGACAATAAAGTCATGCAGCATATATTGACGAAGTATGGCTTTCAACGTTGTGGTATCATTTATGTAAAGAACGGTACAGAGCGTATCGCTTATCAAATGACGCGTGTGTCTGATGGAACAGAGAAACTTGCTTAATCGTGGTGGAGTGTAGTTGAAGTGTATTAGATGTAGACAAGATAATCTTAGATATAAGCAAACCAATAGGAAACTGTAGGTAAAGTAATGCCAGGACACCGGTATAGTTCCGTTAAGATGCCGGTATAGTTGTGTGAAGGTACCGCTATCTTTACCTTCCCACGGCCGTGGTGACTTCTTCTCACAGCCGTGACGAGATCTCTCCACGGCCGTGAAGAGAAGTTACCACAGCCATGGAAAGGTAAAGATAGCGTAGGGTTAAGAGAACAATGCCTATTGGATTAATTAAGTATAACGGCTTTATAATACATACTTCATAGAGGCATACGTTCTTCTATCACGTATTTTATGCCATCGATCTATAAGAGACAGGCTGACAATAAAAGTCCGAATCTTTTATTGTCAGCCTGTTTTTGGGTTATTGTCAGCACTTATTGTCAGGTGTCAATGGATTGATAATCATTGTTCTATATGGATGAAATCTTTAGCTGACAATATAATGACTAAATAATATCTCTATGAGTGAAAATGATTAGAACCGGCAGCGGAGATCTACTCCAAATTGCATTGGGCGTCCTTTTTGCATAAAACCTTTGTTCATTGTTTCGAAATAGAAGGCGGCATATTCTTTATTCAAGAAGTTGCGTGCCCAGAAACTAATCATTGCGTCACCGATTTCCAGATTCGTTCTCCAGTTGAGTGTGCCATAGAAAGATTGGCTGACATCGTTTTGTTCAGTCCAGTAGATGCGTCCGGCAGCGTTATAATTAGCTTGGAATACAACCCGGTCGAAGATAGAGCGCGGACTGCAGGTGATGGCGTATTCTCCTCCGATATTCAGGGTATGTTTGGGAACAAAGGGAACATATTTGCCATTATAATCTGCAGTTACTTTAAAAGTGCCGTCTTTTTGCTCTTCGGTGATTACATAATCCGTAAAGGTGGCATACGTATATCCGTAACTGACGTTCAGGCTAAGTTCTTTTGTCACACTGGCACGAAGGGCTGCTTCTGCACCATAGCTACGGCTTTTTCCTGCATTGATAGTGATACGTCCCAGACCACTTTCCGCAAATTGGGAGAGTTGTTGGTCGCGGGTATCCATATAGAATGCTGCGACGTCAGCCCAAAGTCTTCCTTCCCATAGAGTAAGGTGACTACCTACTTCGTAGTTCCACGAATATTCGGGTTTGTAAGTGGTGGACGCTTTTACATCAATCTCTTTTGTAGGTACCATTTGGTTCATCATATTAATGATGGTTTTTCCCCAGGTGGCATCTTGCCCTATTGTCGGACTTTCTTTGATGGCATTCATCATCGAATTTTTCAATTCTGTTTGTGATAAGTCAGAGAACATTTGGATGTTATATCCTCCCGAACGATATCCCCGGGTGACGGTGGCATAAACGTTATTTTGATTCTTCCATTCATATTGAATAGCAAATTTGGGTAGGAGCTGTACATAATCAGTAGAGAGCTTGCCAACGAAAGAGGCAGGGGCTTTCATATTCTGATCAGACAAGTTTATTTGGTTGGGTCCCATAGCTAAGTGAAAATCAAAACCAAAGTCGATAGGAGTGCTAAGAGAATTATACTTCATACTGATTTTCTCGTAATCGAGCCGGAGGCCGGCTGTAACGGACAGTCCTTCTATGAACAAGTTGTTGAAAGTAGACTGATGATAAAGTGCACCGCTAAGAGTCGGGGTATCGAAAGTTCCTCCTACGCTTAATGACGGGTTATGTACGGTCATTCCCATGGTGGGAGCTCCGGGTTTGGCAGATACTTCTTCAAAAGCTGCATTGGCGTTGTTTTCAATGACCGACTTCACTCCTTCTTCTTTAAACAGAACAGGACCTGTAGTATGCAGCCATTGATAGAATCCGAAAGCTCCCGTAGCCCACTGCCATCTTTTTCCGGGTTTGGCTTTCAACACAATCTCTTCGGAAATGGTGTTTGCACGTTGCTTTTGCTCAATATTGAAAATATCTCTTTCTGTGAAATCCTGATCGAGAAACATGCGGTCGTTCAGGTTCTGATAACCTGTCACGGCACTTAATATAAAGTTGTTGGCTTGATATTCGATGTTAACACCGGAGTTGAGCAATCCACGGCGGTAACTGCTGCGGTCGTTATATGAAATCTTACCGATATAATCTGCCCGGTCTTCTGTCATTTCTTTACCATTTTCTTTCGCTTTAGCTATCGCACTGGGGGTAATCCCGGTATAGTAATACGGATATCCGCCCTGATCGCTATATTCATAGCTAAGGGCCATATCTATTTTCAGGTTCGAACTAGGCAGGTAAATACCACGGAAACGTCCGCCACCGGCATTGCTCTTGTCTACCTTTTCGTTGTTTCTTGCCGAATTTTCAAAGAAGCCACCTGTGTGTTCGTAGAAACCTCCGGTAGAAAAAGCGAAGCGGTCGGATGTCCGGTGATAGTGGGTGAGTGACACATTATAATTATTGTAGGTCGCTGCTCCCATGCGGATATCAGTACCTTGATAAGTGAAAGGCGATTTTGTGTGCACTTTGATAAGTCCTCCCATCGTATTACGTCCGTAGAGAGTACCTTGTGGTCCTCGGAGAATGTCAATACGTTCGATATCAGCATAGTTGAAGTCGAAAGCGGATTTGTCGATATAAGGGATGTTGTCTACGTAAAGTCCTACGGACGGAGTGTTGATACGTGAGCCGATTCCGCGGATATAAATGGAAGTGGTCAGTTTGGAACCATAATCGGGGATAAACAGATTAGGGACGATGCCTGTCAGGTTTTTCACAGAGTTCACCTGATTGGCGCGCATATTATCTTGCGATAAAACAGTGGCTGCCACCGGTAATTCACGCAACTTACGATTCTCTTTCGGAGTGGCAATCACTACCACTTCTTCGATGTCTACTATTTTTAGTGAGTCTTTCGGGAAATCTTCTGCCCATGCTGTACCAGTCGTCAGGAGCGTAAGGGCAATCATAAAATTCTTTCTCTTCATCTGCTGTTCATTTATCTGCTGCAAAGTAACGGCAAATATAGACAATGGTCAATCCTCATTTATTAGGATTTGTTTCACCATAGTTTTCACCACAATTTTCACCACAGAGGACGCAGAGGACACAGAGGGTATAGTGAAGGTAACATCTTCACTCATTCTCTGATACAGACTGTTTGAGTGTTTTTGGGAAAAAGTGTGGAAAGTTTTTCTCTTTACCTTCTTTATCCTTTTTATCCTCTGCGTCCTCTGTGGTGAATCAGATTCGGTCTGCTTCTATATACCCGTTCATTACCGCATAAATAGTCAGTCCGGAGACGGACTTGATACCTAATTTCTCTGTGATATTTTTCCGGTGAGTGATAACGGTGGTCAGGCTGATATTCAGTTTATCTGCTATCTCTTTGTTGATTAATCCTTTGGTTATCAGTACGAGCACTTCTATTTCACGGGAAGATAGAATCTCCTGATGAGGCTGCGCCGGAGGCATGGATGGCATGTCTTTCACCGGATAACCGTTGTGGTGGGCGTGTTGATGGAGTTTCAATATATTTTTCACCAATTCTTCCTCGGATTCATGGATGTTGAGTACAGGCACGCCGGACAGTTGGAATTGCGGACTGTCGCTTGCCAATACAATTGTTTTTCGTTTCCGGGGGAGAAAGAAAGCATTGTGCTCCACATAAATCTGTGCGGAAATGAAATAATGGGCATACATATCCGGCGTATCGTCCATCAGTTCACTGAATTGATGGAAGGTACGTATGGTTGCCATAGGAATCATTTCCTCCAGAATTCCTTTCAGGCCGAGACTGGTTAGTGTGTTTGCTTCTACAATGGCTATTTCGGGTTGATGATTCATTTTCATGTAGTTTTAGTTAACGATTGAAATAATTGGCTACCGCTTCCGCACACCGTTCTCCATCCACTCCGGCAGAAACAATCCCTCCGGCATAGCCTGCACCTTCTCCACAAGGGAATAATCCGCGAACGGTTGTATGTTGCAATGTCTCTTTATCGCGTACGATGCGGACAGGCGAAGAAGTACGTGTCTCTACGCCGATCATCACCGCTTCATTAGTGAGGAAGCCATGACTGTAACGTCCGAATTGCTGGAAACCGAGAGATAATCTTTTGCTGATAAACTCCGGCATCCAGAAATGAAGCGGAGAAGAAATCAATCCCGGGCTGTAAGAAGATTCGGGTAAGTCGTAACTCAATTTTTTGCGGGTGAAGTCCTGCATACGCTGTGCCGGTGCTGTCTGCCTTCTGCCTCCTTGCAACCAGCATTGACGTTCCTGTTCTTCCTGAAAGTAAAGGGGAAGAAGTTGAGAATTGAGAGTTGAGAGTTGAGAGTTGTTTAGAGATGGGTTAAGAGCCAGTAGCTGTTCATTTCGTTGCGCAGCTAACTCTCCATTCTCCACTCTCCACTCTCCACTTATTAAATCCTCTGGTTGCACTTCCACCACCATGCCCGAATTGCTCCATCGCGAGCCACGATTAGAAGGAGACATTCCGTTCACTACCACTTGCTCCGGTCCGCTGGCAGCAGGAACAATGAAACCGCCGGGGCACATACAGAAGCTATACACTCCTCTGCCTTCAACCTGTGTGACGAAGCTATATTCTGCGGCAGGCAGATACTTGCCTCGTCCCTCCTTGTTATGATATTGTATCTGATCGATCAACATTGCCGGATGCTCCAAACGGACACCGACTGCAATGCCTTTCG
>OGFP01000796.1_pt1 | contig 10017 bp, 8 predicted proteins | sample 1570971 | NCBI WGS metagenome assembly OGFP01 (sample SAMEA2582033, study PRJEB24529) | metagenome | biome: Human gut stool | place: China | collected 2011 | reverse complement strand
TGTCTTTACTACATACAAGGGTCCATTTTGCAATAGAGCCTTGTCGTTATACAGATGATATTATAATCTATTTCATGTCAAACAAAACAGAATTTTCTAAGAAAATATGTTCATGAAGACCTTCTTCTAAGGCTTTCATGGTCTTAAATACATAGACATAAGTAGCACAGCCATCTGCTGGTGCTGTGTACTGGTTGGTCAATGCACTTAAGGATTCCAAAAGTACACCTGCAGCTTCGTGTTCAGCCCGAAGTTCATCAAAGTCTATTGGTTTACCCGCTTTAAACTCAGGAAAGTCTACATGTTCTTCATGCCGGAAATGAGGTACAAGAGCGGATTTGAGTTGCAAAAAGGTTTGATAAATCTTTGTCAATTCCTCACCATGATGGTCATAATGTACATTTAGTAGTTTTGCCAATCCTTGGTCAATTTCATCAATCATATTCAATTGTTCTCGATGATAGGTATGAACGATGTAGTCAATCAATTGGTCTTTAGAATAACTAAGCACCTCTGCACGAGAAGATTTCTGAGCAACTTGTACATCATTTAACATAGCAATGTATGCATCCACATCTTTACCTGTTTCTGCAATAGCCTCTGCTAAAGGATGTCCACCACCACAGCAAAAATCTATTCCATCTTTTGCTAATACATCCATTAACTCTGGATTTACTTTAACCGCATCAGCTACGGTCATGGATTTATTAATAGTTCCAAAACTCATAAGATACACCTCCAATGGTTTACGCCGATCTATATTCTTATAGTTATACTATACGATCAACCATGGATTCTGTCTGTCGCAATGGCTACGAATTTGAAAGTAACATGACAACAATGGTAAGGCTGTAGAAAATAACATAAAGTAATGAATATAAAAATATATGGATATATATTGAACATACAAAAAGCTGGCCCCATAGAGCCAGCTTTCAGCATATCAAAATATATATTACATATGTTTATATATAATTGTGTGAGTAACTATTAGATGCTTTCAACAGCAGCGATAGCGGCAACGTCTACAACGTCTTGAGCGGAGCAACCACGGGAAAGGTCATGAACTGGTTTAGCCAAACCTTGAATCAATGGGCCAAGAGCATCAGCGCCGGAGAAGCGTTGTACCAATTTGTAACCAATGTTAGCAGCTTGAAGATCAGGGAAGATCAAAATGTTAGCTTTACCAGCTACATTGGAACCAGGAGCTTTCTTTTCTGCTACGGAAGGAACGATGGAAGCGTCCAATTGTAATTCGCCGTCGAATTTGAAGTCAACATTGCGTTCTTTCAAGATGTTAACAGCTTCAACCACTTTATCTACTTCAGGAGTGGAAGCAGAACCTTTTGTGGAGAAGGACAACATGGATACGCGAGGATCAGCCATGCCAACAACTTTGCGAGCTTTTTCTACAGTGGATTCTGCAATATCAGCCAATTGTTCGCTAGTTGGGTTAGGCAATACGCCGCAGTCGGAGAATACGAGCATACCGTCGTCGCCATATTCTTTTTTGCTTGTGAACATGAACATGGAAGAAGATACAGTTTTAAGACCTGGTTTAGTACCTACAACTTGTAATGCAGCGCGCAATACGTTTGCAGTTGGGCAACCGGAACCAGCAACCATACCATCTACTGCGCCAAGACGAACAAGCATAGCGCCGAAGAATAAGCAGTCACCTTTCATAGTTGCGTCAGCTTTTTCAGGAGTCATACCTTTTTTAGCGCGCAATTCTACGAATGTATCAACCATTTCTTGGTAACGATCGTAGTTAGCTGGATCGATGATTTCAGCACCTTCAATGGATACACCAACAGCTTTAGCAGCTTCAGCGATTTCAGCAGGGCTACCAACGAGTACAGGTGTTACGAAACCTTCTTTCAAAATAATTTCAGTTGCTTTCAATACGCGTTCATCTTTGTATTCTGGCAACACGATTTTTTTACCTAATGGTTTTACTTGGTCTTTTAATTTTTGAATTAAATCCACGATTTTTGCCTCCTTAACATTGGCTTTACGCCATATCAATACTATTATTATAGCAAATTCAACCTATTGGTAAAAGTAAAAATTATTTCTTACCATATCATTCCTAGTGTTATACTCTTTTTATGAAAGTTGGAACTCATTCCAACTTTTCTCAATTTTAGCTATCAACTTGGATTTCATTCCAACTTTTTATCATTTTAAATATAAGATTGGATTAGATTCCTAATTTTTTAATTTAAAACCTAACGCCTCAAATAAGTTTTATCTACGAACTACATACCACTAATTGAACTCTTTACACATACACGCTACAATAATAGAAATAAAATACGGATAGCAAAATGCCAATTTATATTCCTTATACACTCATTTAGGAGGGCTTATGGCAAATACTGAGACAACAATCAACGCCGTTATAAATCCAGAAAATAACGAAACGCCTATAGACATAGAGAAAACGATTAAAGCCTTGGAGCGAAATAAATTTGTAGTTCATTATTTTGAAACAGGCGCAGAAGCTATTTCCTATTTAAAAGGTCGTATTCAAAACAAACGTGTAGCCATTGGCGATTCTCGCACTTTATTAGAAATAGGTGTTCATGATGCTTTATCCGAGGTCAACGAAGATGTAACAGATATTCAGCGTCCCCTTCCCGGTGAAAGCTTCCGCGACACCGCATTGCGTACCATGGGGCGTGATGTATTCCTTACCTCTGTAAACGCTCTTGCTCAAACGGGAGAGATGGTTAATATTGATGGTACGGGTAATCGTGTTGCAGCCTCTTTATTCGGCTCTCAGGAGGTATTTTTTGTGCTAGGCATCAACAAAATCACGCCAGATTTAGCTTCCGCCATCTATCGCGCACGCAATGTAGCCGCTCCGCTCAACAGTAAAAAGAATAAAAAAAGCTCTCTCAATCCATGTGCTACATTAGAAGAAAAATGCTACGATTGTGGTTCTCCGGATCGTATATGCAATGCATTAACGATTTACTATAAAAAGATGCGCAATATGCAAACCATGGAAGTCATCATCATTAATGAATCTTTAGGCTTCTAATTGTTTGCGGCCCATTCAAAAAATCTTGTATATTCATTTCTCCAAGTCCATATATGACTCTATAAATTGTAGACCACCGAGGATCTACGGAACCACTTTCAAGGTCACTAATATAAGATTGGGCTAAACCCGATTTATCTGCCAATTGATATTGAGTCATTCCCAATTGTCTACGCCAAAGTAAAATCAATACACCAAGCTTGTGAACTTCTTGTCGAACTTGTAGATCTTGACAACATACGATAGGATTCATGGCAACCTCTATCTACTTTCTCCCTCAACACATATTTATGCCTTTACTATAAATCTAGGCTCAATCATTTCCTAGTAATGGTTGAAAAACGATAACACAAAAGCCTTAACAAAAACTAATGCACCAATTAGTTCAGTTAAGGCTTTTTTCTTATGTGTATTATATTGCGTAGAGTTTCATCATTTCGTGGAATTTTAGTATATACAAAACTTATTATCATTAAAAATACAGATAGTAAATCAGAAATACAGGTATTATCTATATATTGCAATTTTTATACAGTATTCATACATTATGCATACACTTGATTTATAAAATTACCTGGCGCTATTTAGCACTATTAATACTACAAGAAGACTATACGATATATAGTAAATACGCAATATTGTTAAAATACACTTAGGAATAATAAGTCTATTCATAATACAAAAGGACTATACAGGTCAACTGTATAGTCCTTTCTATGTCTTTATATAAAATTATTGATTTGCGCTTTCTTGTGCTTTTTTGATTTCCATGTATTTAACCATGCCATCAACAGCTTTTTTAGCTTCACGCATAGCCAATACTACGGTAGCAGGTTTGTGAACAACGTCACCACCTGCAAATACGCCTTCACGACTAGTCATACCATATGGATCTTCAGATGTAATAATATAACCTTTTTCATCTACTTTTAAGTTATTACCTTCACCTACAAGACGAGCATTTGGTTTATGACCTGCGGCGATAATAATTTTATCAACAGGCATTACTTGGAAGTTACCAGTGCCGTGGATACCTGCACCATCTTCGTTAAGCGCCATCACTTCGTATTTGAAGCCTTCTACCTTATCTGTACCTTCTACGCCTACTGGAGAAGCAAACCATTGGAACTGAACGCCTTCAGCACGAGCTTCTTCGTATTCAGACAACAAGGCTGGCATTTGTTCTTGGCTACGACGATATGCTACAGTTACCGCTTCGCAGCCTAAACGTACGCATGTACGAGCCGCATCCATCGCTACGTTGCCACCGCCGATGATGATAACACGATCGCCTTTTTTAACAGGAATTTGATCTTCATCAAGTTCCCCATTTTCTACCAATTGTACGTTAGTCAACAAATACATCGCTTGGAATACACCATGCACTTCATCGTTTTCCATGCGCACTTCTTGAGGAATATGTGTACCAGTACCTATAAAAATAGAGTCAAAACCTTCAGCAAAGAGATCATCCAAAGTTTTATCTTGACCAATAAATGTATTACATACGAATTTAACACCTAAGCCTTCAAGACGAGCGATTTCACGACGTACAACGGCTTTGGACAAGCGGAATTCTGGAATACCGAATAAGAGTACACCACCTGGTTCAGATTGGCCTTCAAATACAGTTACCTCATAACCGAGTTTAGCCACATCACCAGCTACGGACAAACCTGCAGGCCCAGAACCTACTACAGCTACCTTGCCGAGATCTTGTTTGATTTTCTTAGGCTTGCGAAGTTCATTGATGCTTTCAAAGTCAGCCGCGAAGCGTTCCAATTTACCGATGTTAATAGGCGGTTTTTTCGCCTTATTCATGATACAGTTGCCTTCGCATTGATTTTCTCGTGGGCATACGCGACCGCAGATAGACGGTAAATTTGTTCGTTCCGCCAAGATATCATTAGCTTCACCAAAATTACCACGTGCGATAGCTTGGATGAAACGAGGTATTTCGTTTTCAATAGGACAGCCCATACGGCACAAAGGCTTTGGACAATTTAAACAACGTTTCGCCTCTGCGAGCGCTTCCTCCATCGTATAATCCGCATCAAAATGTAGTGGTTTTAATTCGTTACTCATGGCACATGCCTCCTAACAAGGATCCAGTACTATACTTACAGCGTTGCATGCACCTAAGCATTCCGATGAGCCCTCTCACATAGGGACGCCGCCACATGCTGCTAACATTTATCTTTTGTAACCATTTGATAGACGTGTGGTCACTGGTCAGACTCACACTATTCTATAGTATATTCTAAAATGTGAAAGTCGAAGCCGTCAAGCAATTATCACACCTTTGGTATGCCAATATAGCCCCTATACTTGCAAGGATTGCATAGAAAAAGAGGCACCAGTAGGCCTCCCCCCTTTCATAGCGATATATAGCTCAAGGTTTGGTTTAGGATTGTTTTTTAAGATTAAATATGTGTGCGAATAAAACCTTCTGTGTGTTTTGTTTGAGATTTAAGAAAATGATTATGACATCTCTAATGTAATACTGATTTAGCACTATCTTAGCAAAACAATTATGTAATTAACAACATAATTGCTTTAGTACTATATGCAAGATTAAACTATGTTAATATTTACATATAACTTGATACATATATATTGATATAATATAAATAGAGATTTACGACTTTTGTACGCTAATCACAGCCAAATCTATCCTGAATTTTGACCAATGCGAGGTTCCCTATGAACACAGCAGAGTTTACCGAAAAATACTATATTAACCGCCAAGGATCTCATTCCAGAAAATGGGACGGTGAACATTTAAAATTCAATCGCACCGATCTATTACCACTATGGGTGGCCGATATGGACTTTATGCCTCCCCGGTGCATCCAAGAGGCCATTTGTAATTATGTCAAAGACAATCCATTAGGTTATACCATGACAAATCCGAATTATATAGAGGCCGTTATCAGTTGGTATAAACGTCGTCATAACTGCACAATCATTAGCGACTGGCTTACCAATGCCCCCAATGTTATTACAGCCATCATGTGGTGCATAGCAGCTTTCACAAAAACAAATGATGCCATCGCAGTGTTAAGCCCTGTGTACGGCGCATTCGACAGTAGCGCCAGCGATGCGAAGCGGCAAATCATCGCCGTTCCCATGACGCGCAACGAAGATAACCGCTATGCTATTGATTACTCGGCCTTTGAAGCGGCTATCGTCAAACACGATGTTAAGTTATTCATTCACTGTAATCCGCACAATCCAGTAGGCCACGTATGGACTTTAGAAGAAATGGATCGACTATTTAGTATCTGCCAGCAACATAAGGTCCTTATCATTAGTGATGAAATCCATCAGGACCTCATCACGGGACTTACACCATTTACATCTGCATTAACTGTGTCTAACGGAGCGTATACAGACAAGCTCATCGCCATGTCCTCGTTGTCAAAATCGTTCAATATAGCTAGCCTGCACCACGCAGAGGTCATTATTCCTAACGAAGAGCTGCGGAATCATTACAACGCCTTTAAAGCCCTTGTATACCATACAGATTCGGACGTCCTTGCCGAGGCAGCCAGCACAGCTGCCTACACGCATCCAGAAGCAGAAGCATGGCTAATGGATCTACTCAATGTAGTGAAAGAAAACTATGATTATATGTGCAACAAACTACATGCAACCTTGCCTGAACTTCGCATTAGCCCTATGGACGGCACCTATTTGGCTTGGATCGATTTTAGCGCTTATCTTAAACCAGAGGAAATGCATGATTTCTTTGAAAATAAATGCGGTATTGCACCAAGCTTTGGTGAATGGTTTGGTGGTGAAAGCTACGCAACCTTTGTGCGCTTGAACTTGGCCACAAGCCTTGAGAACATCAAAATTGCTACGACTGCTATCCTACAAAATATTTAAATATTACAGGTCTAAAATAATAGTTAATTTTCAATATCACTATATAATCAAAAGAGGCAGTCACAGCTGTTTAGAACACGTCTGTGACTGCCTCTTATTATATTTAAACCTACTTTTAGCTAATCATACGTTACTATTACCGACATCTAAAGCCTTTATTAGGAGTATTAAAGCAATTATTTATCAGGAGTATTTGAAATAATCGATTATTCGGAACGTTTGAAAAGCCTTTTAGCAGGGATATTTAAATAGCTTTTACTAAGAATGTTAAAAATCGTTTTTTACTAAGAATGTTTAAAATGATCTTTTAGTAAAGATATTTAAAATAAAATGTACTAGGAACGTTTGAAATGGTCTTTTGCAAATTGCATATCTTGCACTAATTCTAATGTACCAAGGTAATTATTGTTTTGGTCGCGCACCGCCATATAGTTTACATAGAATGGACGACCTACCTTTTCAAGCCATACCGCCACATTATCGCGTTCCCCTTTGCGGAAGGAATCAATGATACCACGTACGATTGGTTCTATCTTTGGCGGATGGCAAGAGTATACATCGCGACCGATAGCTGTAGTAGGGCGTTTAAAGACCTTTTCACCATCGTTGAAGTAACGGTTAATGTCTTCGTGATCAACGAAGGTTACTTCCATTGGCATTGTATTAAGCATGGCATTTAATTGATCCACAGTTAAGCTACCACCTATTAGAGCAATGGTATTATCATCGCCACTTGCGTTTGTTGTTTGTGTAGCTAATGCAGCCTCAGCCTCTGCCCAAGCAACGCGTTCTACGCCAAAGATTTCTTCGTATTGTTCAGTATCTTTGTAAATTTGGTACCATTCTTCAGTACTAAAGTTCTCTGCACAGATTGGGAACAAGATATTTTGCTCTTTGTAGATCATCTCTTGAGCACGTGTGAGAAGACCATCAAACTCTTCGTACCAAGCATCATCAATAGACTTAGCACGAGCTAGACGACCAAAGCCATCGCGAATATCGTCATCAACAGTCCACATAACCATGGATGGACCAGAGATATCATAGGCTACTTTCAAATGAGGATATAAAAGGTCGCCCTTCTTAGCGTAGTGAATAGACACTTGGCGCACTTCGTTCACATCATCTACCGTAGCAGTCTTATCGGCTACCTTAACCTTTGTAGCTTCAATCAACGCATCAAGAGCTTTGTTTTCTTCTGTTAATCGATTGAGTGGATGACCTACTGTTTCGACTAGCGTTACTACGCTTTGACTTTTTTCTTGTGCTTCTAGTACAGCCTCAACCTTAGCGTGTTCAGACTCCATTTGTTCATGGATGGTAGAGCCGTGGAACAATGCGGAGTGAAGGTCACATAATTGTTGAACCTCTGCTAGTGGTGTGCCTTCACGCATAAGGCCTTGTTCAGCTTTCATGATTTCACTAGCCTCAACATGGGCGAATTGACTAGCAAAGTCTTCACGAACGGCACCAAGGTCTTCACCTGTGCCTAAACGTTTCAAGAAGCCTTTGAGCTGCTCTACGCGTTCGCTATCTTGAACTGCATCTTCAGCCTTAATTTCGGAATTTTCGTCAGTGTTAGCTGGCGCTGTAGTAGATACTGGTGCACTGCTTTCTACTGCATTTGCTGCAACTGTGCTAGATGCTACGTTAGCAGATGCGTCCGTAACATTAGACTTTGTAGCCGCTGCAGTAGGCGCTACGCCAGGATGACCCGTAGTTTCCGCATCATCACCAGATAGATTTGGCATTTCACCTTCTAAGGTAAAGCCGGCTTTCATGAAAGCGCCCACGATATCGATCATGGATACGCCTTTCATCTTAGCCCCTTTCGGGATGGTCATGATTTTACCAACAGAGTTCAACATCACCTTGTTTGTGATTTCGCTGAACCCTAATTCTTTCATAATATCTGCTACTTCAGGATATTCTTTTACCAAATCATATACAGATTTGGATAGATCTAATTTCTTTTCCATTTTGAGCCCCTCATGTCAAAATCTTTATAAAATACTTACTAATATTAATGAGCCCCTATACGTAAAAATCTCGCATATAAGGCTATCTATTTACTGTGAAAGGTCTATATATAATGACCTATGAATCTATGATAAACGATATCGATTAGAAAATCTGTATCCGTGGCAATACTTTTGAAAGTAATTCAAAAATTTTCAAAATATCATGTAACGCTTTACCAATAGTAACTCTTTACCAATAAAATAAATTATACGCTCGAAAACAGTAAAAGGAGATAAAAATAACGGATAGATGATTATCCATCCCGGCTCATAAATAAAGGGAGACACATCAACTATCCGTTATATATTTAAATTACTTGTCTATTACTATTACTGTTACTGTTACTGTTACTGTTTCTGTTTCTGTTTCTGTTTCTGTTTCTGTTTCTGTTTCTGTTTCTGTTTCTAACAAGTGTACCACTTAATCATGATGTGGTTTCAATGCTTTTTCGTAGTTTTCAGAAACTTTGTCCCAGTTAATAACTCGGAAGAATTCCTTGATATAGTCTGGGCGACGGTTTTGGTAGTGCAAGTAGTATGCATGTTCCCAAACGTCTAAACATAGAATTGCTTTTTTACCTTCCAATAGAGGATTATCTTGGTTTGCAGAGGATGTCACTTCTAGCTTGCCATCTTTGTTAACTACAAGCCAAGCCCAACCAGAGCCAAAGCGTGTAGCTGCCGCAGTAGAGAAGCTTTCAACAAAAGCATCGTAGCCACCAAGTTCAGCGTCGATAGCCTCTTTCAAAGGACCTTGCAATTTAGAAGTATCTGGTTTTGTCATGATGTCCCAGAACATGGTGTGGTTCTTGTGACCGCCACCATTGTTGATAACGGCTTGACGGATATCTTCAGGCACATTAGCAATATCGCCGAGAATACAGTCTACACAACCATACGAAAGATCAGGGTATTTCGCGATAGCAGCGTTCAAATTATTAACATAGGCTTGATGATGCTTGTCATGATGCAATTTCATTGTTTCAGCATCGATAACAGGCTCAAGGTAATCATAAGCATACGGTAATGGTGCGAGTTCGAAAGGTTTCATAATAG
>OGFP01000791.1_pt1 | contig 10083 bp, 6 predicted proteins | sample 1570971 | NCBI WGS metagenome assembly OGFP01 (sample SAMEA2582033, study PRJEB24529) | metagenome | biome: Human gut stool | place: China | collected 2011 | reverse complement strand
ATTCCAAATTCTTGGTGTAAATCCACGATTATGTACATATTCTGCTAAATCATTGATATATCCAGCAATTACATCTTTCCAAATATATCCTTGACCATATTTTTTAACTGCATATGAATTTAATACACTCTTATATTGTGTAGTAAATGGTGCACGGTCAAACTCCATATACTCATCGCCACCAATATGGAAATCAGTACATCCTTCAAATAGATCCATATATTAATACCATATTTTTTAGCTTCTGCTAATATTTCTCTCACTTCTGTCTTTGTTAAATATTGATCAGAAACGATAGATGGATCTGTTTCACATTCAATTCTAAATCCCATATTTTCAGAAAAATGAATTTGAAGAGCATTCATTTTCATATATGACATTTCTCTAATTTGACGAATAAACCAATCTTTAGAAATATATTTTCTAGCACAATCGACATGTACTCTGCGTTCTGCAACATTTGGATAATCTACGATTTCACCGTCAACAATCAATTTACCATGTTTCTTTGTTTTTTTAGCGGAAGCAGGAATACAAACAATAGTTACGGCATTGTCCGGGTTCAGGATAATGCTTGTTTCGCCGGTACAATTTTTCTTTATGTATTTTTTGGATACCAGATCGTACAAGTCCGTAGGTTCCGTAAAGTGTTGATTCAAGGTTACCTCTTTGGCTTCAAAGTAAGGATTGAATAAAAGGTAAGTAGGATATTTTCTTGTGGAATAAAAATCTGTGGCATTACAATTGAAGAATACATTCCACATTAGTAGTATCTACAATAGAGGCTAGCATACCCACCCAAGCCGAACCATACAAACAAATATCTGTAGCTGAAGACATGGTTTTTACTTGATCCCCAATAGCATAGGGACCCTCATCGGACAATAATCCCTGGAACGGTTCAAAGTGATTGCCATGATACAAATCCTTCCTCAATCCTTCATAGCAAATGACGTGTTGAGGATCACCTTCCCAGATAGAACTCGACTGACGGTTGCGGGGGTGCTCATCTGCATAAAATAAACGGCAGGCGTTTGCCAAGTTCAACATCCACTTGCCTATTGTGGAAGCATAAGCCGGGTTGTATTTTACAATTGGGACAAGTGCGGCAGCTTGTGAAAAGGTGTTCATGGCAAAAGCATATTGTTCATCCTTTTTTTGTCCTACCAATCCGTGTACGTCGTATTTGTTCCAACGCTCACACATCACTCCCCATCCGTCACGGTCTGAATTATTACCGTCGAAGCACCAGTTCAACATTTTCAGCTCATCATAAGCAGTTCCAAGTTCCGCATTCATGCGCACTGCCAGATAAGCCCCATAGGGCATCATTATCTCATAGAAAGTTCCTTCTTTTTCGGGACGGTTCTGCAAGAATGTCATGCATTGGCGTGTAGCATTCAGATATTTTTTATCTCCGTATTTAATCCAGGAGATGTATTGCAACCAAGCAAGTCCTGCGGCTGCATCCGGTTCACGCCATACTTTATTATAATACCCTTTACGGTTCTTAAAGTTGAAGGCGGTGAAGTTGAAGTCCGGATATTCTCTACCTTCACTCAAGTCCTGGATAGCAGCATACCAATTGTCAACAGTGATCTTCATCGGCTCCTGCATCTCTGTTTTTTGAGGATATAAATCTACCAGCATCGAATAAGCCATTGCCGGCCATATCTCGTACCAGAAACTTTCTCCGGCTTTCCTGTCGAGGCCGTTCAATATAAGATTGGTTCCGTTCTTCTTGTTGAAGAATTGTCGTATCATTGATACATAATCTTTTCCGTCATCATTGCTTTTGTCTACTCCTATCAGACTTGCACTAATGAGTGAGCCCATAGTGGGAAGAGATTCATAAGAATTTCCTCCTAACCGTCTTTTATCTACGTAGCTTGGAAGTCCGAAAGTACGGAATGGAAAGTTTATTTGCGAATCGTCCCACCAGATAAGAGGCAGGTTCTGTCCTTTGGCGTTGAAATCGTAAAATAGTCTGTCCTGTTTCGTGGCTATATCTTTCCAGTTTTTCATTTTATAGGGGAAAGGTATATTGGGCATATACTGTACTAAACGGATCTCTTTTTGTTCTATCGGCTTTTGTGCCGGCAGGTTGTTGAGAAAGAAAAAACCTGCTACGAGAAATAATAATGTCTTTTTCATGGTCAGTTGGTTGTTAAAAAAGGGCGGATTTTATAATCCGCCCCCTCATTTTATTCATATTAAAAACCCGGATTTTGGGAAAGAATATTGTTGCTCTTATCCCTTTCACCTTGCGGTATCGGAAACAGATAATCTCTGTCGTCCCTAAAATTGGCACCTTTCGATGTATTATATTTGGTTGCATAAGCACGCATAACGGTTCCGAAACGTTTTTGTCTCATCAGATCATCCCGTCTCCATCCTTCCATCGCTAATTCACAACGGCGTTCCTTCCAGATGATTTCTTTCAGACGCTCTTGGTCGGTTTCTGTTATGTCGGGCAGTGTATTAGTTGTTGTAGCAGGGATATACGCCTGTTGATCTCTTCTCGGATCTATCGGATTAGTTTTTCGGGCTCTTTCTCTTACATCATTCAGGTAAGGAAGTGCAAGCCCCGGTTTTCCGTTTTCGTTTAATACTTCGGCATACATCAAGAGAACATCGGAATAACGGATCAAACGAATGTTGTAACTAATCATCCAGACGTCGAAACCAGTTTTTTCTACTGCTGGCACAGTCATCTTGTAATCATGATAACCGCTTGGAGATTCAGCGTTGTCTTGCGCTTCAGTATCACCTTTATATCTGTCACCAGTTTGTGTGAATACATAAGTAATACGCGGGTCATCTGCATCAAAGGCATCATAGAGGTCTTGGGTCGGTACATGAAATCCATATCCTTGATAACCGGAGATGCGTCTGCTTGTGAAGAAGTGGGGAACATTGGTACCTGTGGCAATGTTTTTATCATATACTTTGTTGGCAATCTCAAATACTGATTCCGAACTGTTTTCATATTCAGTGCGCCAGTTCATGCCGTAATCACTCAACAATGTATAGTCTTTGTCCACTTCAATAATATCATGAAGTACCGTTTCGGCAGAGGTAAAATCACCTTTGAACATGTATGTTTTAGCAAGCATTGTTTTAGCAAAGCCACGTGTTGCACGATAAGCATCATCTTCAGAGTAATCTCCTTTTGCAGGAAGTGCGGAGGCATCGGTTAAATCATTCACAATACATTCATATACCTTCTCCAATGGGGAGCGGGGTATTTGCAGTATTTCAGCGGGTTGCATCGGCGTAGTGATTAGAGGCACTTCTCCGAATGTAGTGACCAGACAATAGTACCCGAATGCTCTCAATGCTTTAGCCTCGTTTGCATAACGTTTCAATAGTTCTTCGTTTCCTATTGCATCAGGAGCATAATAAATCACATCGTTACAGCGATTGATTAATCTGTACAGAATCTCCCAACGACGTCCTATTTCACCATTGGTTGTGTAGATCGTAAAGTCGGACAAGTCGCGTACTTCGGCACGGTCACCGTCATTTCCTCCTCCTTTTAGAGCATCATCAGTGCTGCAATCACCTACAAAATAATGATTTAATGCATATTCATTCCAAGTTGTACGTAATTGAAGATAAGCTCCAGTCAAGGCTTGTTCAATATCGCTTTCCTTCTGATAATAATTATCGCTTGTGGTTTTACCATAACTTGGTTCGTCGAGAGAGCAGCTATACAACCCCACTCCGGCAAGAGCCCAGCATATTATAAATAATATTTTTCTCATAATGTAATGTCTTTTTAGCTAGATTTAAAATTGCAAATTAACTCCAAAAGTGAATGTACGTGAAGACGGATAACGTGTAGTATCCACTCCCATATCCAATGGGTTATTGATACCCAGTTCCGGATCAAGTCCGGAATAACCGGTTAAAGTAAATATATTCTGACCGCTCACATAGAATCTACAACTTGAAAACAGTTTGCTCTTCTGGCAAATGTGACTCGGCAGTGTATAACCTATTTGCATATTCTGCAAACGCAGGTAAGAACCGTTCTCCACATAGAAAGAAGAACCTCTCATATTATTGTTAGAGTCAGAGTTGGTTATGCGTGGATATACAGCATCCAAATCCCCGTCTTTTGTCCATGCTTTTGTGTAAGCATCCGCCAATGCATTCTGGCGTCCTGCTGAAGCAAGGCTTCCTTTAGCAACGTTCCAGATGTCATTTCCAATAGTTCCCTGGAATGCCATACTTACGTCAAAGTTCTTATAACTAAATCCTAAGTTGAAACCATAAATGAGGTCCGGATTAGGATCACCGATAAAAGTACGGTCATCATCATCGTTCAATTCGCCTGATTCTCCTAATTTGGCAAACTTAAAATCACCCGGTTGTGCATTAGGCTGAATCTTGGTACCATTCTTATCCACATAATTGTCTATCTCTTCCTGATTCTGGAATATTCCTATTTGTTTGTACCCCCAGAAACGTCCGATAGGACCTCCTACATACGTACGGCTAGTATTTCCACTCAAATATTCCGATGTAAGTTTGGTTACCTCTGTCTTATAAGTAGACATGTTCAGCCCTACATTGTAATTAAAGTCTTTTCCTATCTGGTTACGGTAGTTGACTACTATTTCAAAACCGGTATTCTTCAAGTCTCCCGCATTAAAGAAGGGGCTGTTAGGGAAGGCGCCAAAAGAAGGAATAGGCATATTGAGCAACATGTCACTTGTTTTCTTTACATAAAAGTCCATGCTAACATCAAGGCTGTTTTTAAAGAAAGACATATCTAAACCGACATTGGTTTGTTGGCTGGTTTCCCATTTAATATCTGCATTTCCCACATAAGTCGGAACGTAACCTTGTGAGTACCCGTTTCCAAAGTACCATTGATTTTCATTATTGGTACCAATCAACGTAAGAGGTGCGTCTCTGTCGATTCGTTGGTTACCATTCTGTCCCCAACCTACACGCAGTTTTAAATTGGAAATTGTATTTTCAATGTTCAGGTTTTTGAAGAATTCTTCATTGCTCACTCTCCAACCTAATGAGACTGATGGGAAATAGCCCCAACGGTTACGTTTGGCAAATCTTGAAGAACCGTCGGCACGGAAATTGACCGTAGCAAGGTATCTATCATCATATACATAGTTGATACGTCCCAGGTACGACAACATAGAAGATGTTTCTTTACCTCCCGAGGTGTTATCTCCAGCTGTTTGTGCATCAAGTATCTGATAGATTTCATCGTTACCTAAAGCCTTTCTCTTAAATGCATTAATGCCTTCGCTGCTGTTCTTCTCATAAGTCATGGCAACCATTGCATCCAGTTTATGTCTGCCTATTATCGTGTTGTAATTAAGGCGTTGTTCCACCTGATAATTAGAAGTAACAGCGCTATTATTATTCAATTGAGTTTCTTTATTATATTTACTTTCCTGATTCGCTAAGTTATCTTCCGAAAAAGTAGACGAATAGACAGGACGGAAGTCTTTGAAAGTATCATGGTATCTTTCGAAACTATACTGTACCCGATAGCTCAATCCTTTATACAATTTGATTTGGGCAAACACATTACCAAATACATTGAATATGTCATTGTATCTATTAGGAAGTTCGAGCATGGCTACCGGATTAGGGTCGTAAGACCATTCGGTAGGCGCATATTTGTTATATTCGTAATTTTCAGAAGACGGATCTACCAACGGGCTGATAACAGGGGTAAAAGGATCAGCTTTTTGAATGAAATCGAATGAAGGAATTGCTCCTGCGTCACGTTTTCTTATCTTTGCCAGATTGACATTGGCGCCAACAGTGATAAATTTGTTGATATCATATTCAAGATTCGCTTTAAGTGAAAGTCTCTTGAATTCAGTAGTGATGATTGCACCCTGATCGTCTACATATCCTAAACTTAAAGAAGATCTCGAATTATCTGTCCCCTTACGGATGCTTAGATTATAGTTCTGGTTGAAAGCTGTACGGGTTACTTCATTCCACCAGTTGGTATTATAACCTTTCTGATACTGATTGGTAAACTTATCCTTCATTGAGTTTTGAAAGCTTGCATCGTTTTCATACGCTTTCATGATGAAGTTGTAGTATTGGTCGCTGTTCATCATGTTCAATGCTTTATAACTGTTTTTTACACCTACATAAGCATCCAATGTTACAGTCGTTTCACCTTTCACCCCTCCCTTGGTAGTAATGAGGATTACTCCATTAGAACCTCTCGAACCATAGATAGCGCAGGCTGAAGCATCTTTTAATACTTCCATACGTTCAATATCAGATGGATTCAGGCTGCTGATGTTATCCATGAACTGTCCATCAACCACGTACAATGGATTGTTGTCATTGACGGTCCCTAAACCTCTCACGCGGATCACTGCATCCGATCCCGGCTGGCCGGAACTGGCGGCAACAAATACGCCGGCTGCCTTACCTGTTAGTAGTTCGGATGCATTGGACACTGCATAGTTCTTAATATCCTTACTACTTATAGAAGCCAAAGCACCGGTAAGGTCACTCTTTCTTTGAGTACCGTAACCAATAACTACAACCTCATCCAATTTATTATCGGACACTAGATTTACATTGTACGTTCCGCTATTTGTTACGTTTACAATTTCAGTTTTAAAACCTACATACGAGAATGAAACTTTATTTGACGATACTTTTAATGTATATCTACCGTCAAAATCAGTGATAGTACCATTGGTCGTTCCTACTTCAAGAACAGAAACTCCAATTAAAGCCTCTCCGGTATTACTGTCGTATACCACACCCGAAATACTCTTGGTTTGCTGTGCAAAGACATTTGTGCAAACAGCAAGAATAAGAATGAATAATAATAAATGCTTACTCATAGTTTATACACTTAGATTTAATTATATGAAATGATATTTTGTTTATTCGCAATAATCTTACCATTTTTCAGTTCTAATTCTGTTCCGGCGGGAAGTTCCACAATTACTCTTGCGTCGTTGGCCGGGATCTCAACGGAGCCATTTGTCTTTATATTTTTTGCTATATATTCTTTGGCAACAATATCAAACAAATCGCATGGTTGGGTAGCTTGATAAGTAATGGTTTTGGTCTCTTTATGAGGGTTATAATAGAGATAGACCGGATAAGGTTTCTCTGTATAGAAGTCTGTGACATTGCAATCCAGTCGGAGAATACCCTCCACATTCGTTTGACAAACAATGGCCCCCAAAATACCAACAGGAGAAGAGCTGTAAACACTGAACATGCTTTCCGTCGGATTACCTTTTATCCATTTGGGACCATCGCCGATTGCAACCGGACTAACTCCTTTTAATGATGCTTTTCCATAGTCATCCGTTTTTCGTAAACCTTCATAAGAAACATTATCATAAGTAATGTCCTTCAATTCCGGAGCCCATTGATGTGTTTCATCTATTTCCCCCGGATAGAACAAACGACATGCACTTGCATTGTTCAACATCCACTTGCCGATAGCTTTTGCATATTGAGGCTGATATTTCACCATCGGAATGAAAGGCCAGGCAGGTTTGATACTGTTCATGAGGAATGCATATCCTCCGCCGTCTGTGATACTTCCTTGCAGACCACTTACATCATAATCACCCCATTTTCCTACAATAATTCCCCAACCGGTTCTTCCTGCAGGGCTTTTACATCCGTCAAATACCCAATCAAGAAGTTTGGCTACATCATAGTTGGCCCCCTCTACTGCATTCAAATAGGCTGCCGTATAAACTCCGAGTGGTAAAAGAGCCTCGTAAAAACGACTTTCTTTTTGGGCAAGCAGGGCTTCGATAGCACTCTTACTATGTTGCAGATAACGTGGATCGCCAAACTTATGATAAGCACACAACAATACATAAGCATGACCACCGGCAGCGTCTTGTTGCAATGGAATATTATTCACCATTCCTTTCATTTGTGCATAGTCAAAATAAGAATAGTCGTAATTTCCATTCAATACGGAATCTGCTTTAACAAACTGCTCCGCAATACTTTTTTGTATCTTCTCTGCCCCGTCTACATTGGGGAAAACATCGCATATCGCATAATATAAGGCATTGGGTAATACATCATACCACCAGTCACGACCATAGCCTCCTCCTAAAAGGGCTACTGACGGAGTCGTATTGTTCATGACTATATTCCAGCCGTTATCAGAATTGAAATAATTCTGCACCATTTTTACATAGTTATATCCGTCTTGATTCGTCTTGTCAATCCCTACAAGGCCGGCACCAAGAATAGCTGCCAATGAATTCAGACTTTCATGGAACTCTCCATTATTGGCATTCTTTCCCTGACGAATATCTTTAATGGCAGTATATAAGCCAAATGTAGTCTGGTCCATATTTCTGCGGGTGTCATCTAACCAGATTAATGGTCCGACTTCGCTTTTATTATTCCAGTCAAAGATAAACTGGTCATACTTTTGGGCTTTTTGCTTCCAGTCCAGCATTTTATAAGTTTCAGGCATATCAGGCATAGAGTCTACCCTATGGATGGAAACCTGTTTTACCTTTTCACCAAAGTTATTTCCGTTGCCCGAGCAAGATGCCAGGAAACAAACGGTCATAAGTACAAAAACACCTTTACTTGTCATTTTCATGTTCAATAGTATCAGTTTGATTAGTAATATTCTTAGCTAAAGGATATGCCGCTAATTGTAATCCGGCAACAATCACCAGCGCATATTTCAATGCAAAATCCTGCGATACACAATAAGCAAGGAAGATAAACAGTAGTAAACCGAAAGCTCTTCCAAGGAAAAGGCCGAACTCATGACTTAGGATATATGCATATTCGTTTCTATTCTCAATCTTTGCAACTGCATCAATTGTTCTCATCATAATGGGGAAGTAAGCCAGGTCGAACAAAGGCTGGAATATCACTTTGCAAAGGACGAAAAGGATCACTCCCGTAGCAGAGAAGAGAATACCGTTGAATAGTGTACCGGCAAAGAATACGATTAGTCCTCCTACAAATATTTTCAAACGGTCTTGCGGGCGGGCCATACGTCCTAATACATACACCAGGACAGCGGTCAATGCTCCGCTAACTCCCTGAATCAATCCTAACGCTCCTTCATCTCCTACCAGCTTCAATACTAATATAGCCGGTGCCGTTACTAAAAAACCTTGAACCATTCCTTTCAATGCGGCTAGCCACAGCATCTTTTTCCAAAGTATGTTGAAGCGGAAATAGAGGAAGTTCGTTTCTTTAGGGTTCTCGAATTTACCTTTCCACAGTGTCATGCAGGCGATAACGGTAATGACTACTGCTGCCATCGTAACTACACAGTAAGAGGTATTGATATTGAAGAGGAATCCGAAAACTTCTTTTCCATCTATCTGGCTGATAAATGCGCCTATAATTAAAGGAACACCGATGGAAGTAATAGAAAAGAAGAAAGACTCTAGTCCGAAGAAATAGTTACGGCTGTTGTCGTTGGTATTATAGAGAGCCAGCAGGTATCGGTTGGTCCAAAAGAAACCAGAAGCTGCTCCCATTAAAAAGCCGGCCAGACCAAGTTCGATGAAGCCAAGTGACTTGATGGTCATCATACCGAACATGGAAATGCCACTTACCAGGATTCCTACCGAATAAAGTGTCTTCACACTGTATTTCTTTAGCAGATAGCCGTTAACAAGAGAGGTAGTAATGATGCCTATATACATTGCCAGCTGATAAAAAGCAACCATCACGGGGTCACTCGTGTTTCTCATGATATAGGCTCCCACAAAGATTTCTACTATCGGTAGTACCAATGCATAAAGCATATTGGTAACCAACCGTGTTCTCATGTTAGGTTCCTGTTGCTTAAAGAACAGATATTCTTTTTTCAGTTTATTCATTACTTCTCTTGTGTCTGTTTTAATACGTTTAATATCTCTGAAATGGAAAGCTCTGCCTTACAAATCACTTCATCGCTTGCTCCATAATACATGGTTATCGTATCGCCGTCCACCAAATGCCCATTAGTGAAAACTACATTTCCGAAGAAACCTGTTTGCTCATAAGCGGCGATAGGTTCCATGATAGGTTCTTCGCTTCTTGCAATGACTTTCGACGGGTCATTTA
>OGFP01000787.1_pt1 | contig 10115 bp, 9 predicted proteins | sample 1570971 | NCBI WGS metagenome assembly OGFP01 (sample SAMEA2582033, study PRJEB24529) | metagenome | biome: Human gut stool | place: China | collected 2011 | reverse complement strand
AAGACAGTAATCAATAGTGGAAAGAACTTTATTTCATATTTTCTTATTTAAAAACCACTTATGAAAAGATTTCTGAAAACGCTCTATAAAAATAGAGTGTTTTTTGTTATACTTGTATGCAATGAAATTCTGAGAGAATATTCATTTTAAATTAGGAAAATTATAAATATGAGGTATTGAATGTATTTTCGAAAGATTAAAAAGTTATTTAGACTATTTAGTTGGATTAGGTATCCACAATATATAATGTTTTTACTTGAGGGATTTTTCTTATTTTTATCTTTCTCTATAGATAATAATTTATTTCATACTAAAATTAGTATACTTAGATACTTTTTCATTTCATTTCTTATAAGCGCTTTTAAATTATCACAACTAGCATTATTTATTACAATCCTTGGTTTTAGAATTGGTGTGAATTATGGAGGTCTAAAACATCAGTTTAATTCAAATAAATCAGTAAACATAACTAACAAAGTATTAATCATTACTCTTTTGATAACATATTTTGAAGTACTTGCTTCCATATTAGAGACTATGATTAACAATAAGAGCCTAACACTGAATTATTCAATATTAGGAAATATTTTTGATAAGAGTCAATTTCTCTCAATGTTGCCTATGATTTTCATATTCTTCTTTGCTTTGGAGATGCCTTTATTTATGTTTAAAGTCTCACCATTTGTATTATATACTTTTATAGCTCTTCCATTTTTATTATTATCCTCAATAGGAGTTCAGAAGGGAATTATCACATGGGCATTTCTTGCCTTTCTACTTATTACTATTGGTATCAATTTTTATGATAAAGCTTTGGTGAATTGGAGGGGAATTGAGATTGATGATTATAGAATTTTAGAAAAAAAGATTAAATATTTATTTACTGTTGCATGCATCTATTTTGGCCTTTTATCATCTGAATTGATAATAGGATTTAAATGTTATAATTTATTCATTAGAAGTACTCCTATCCCTGAAATAGTAAATATTCTGATGAATGGTTCAATCAAAATAATAATTCTCTTATATTTATATGCTATTCTTATAGAATACGAAGATAAAATTTATTATTGGATAATAGCTAGGATTTATTCTCGAGAATTAAAACCAATTTATGCTAATTATAAAAGAGTTGTTAGAGAGAGAAAAGAATTCAAAATTCTGAGTGGAGATTATTGCTTAGTCGAAGAGCGAGAGTCATCTCTAATGACTGTGATATTGGATGATAATGTTAAGGAAGAAGTAGAATTAGATAATGTTAAAAAGCATTCATTTGATGTAATACAAATTAAAAATGACTATTATGTTACAGAAGAGAATAAACTGTTAGAAGAAATTTCAACTTTGTCGTTAAGTGGAGGTTATCAGAAATTAGGAAGACCCTTTAGGAGTGTATTTCCATTATTAGTAGTTTTAGGATTATTGTTCAGTGTATCACTTTATTTTGAGAAATATCACTCTAGTATTGATGGATATTATGTTAGAGTGATAATCAGAAAGAATTTGAGTTACAAATATAGTATTAACGAGAACGAAAAAATAAAAGTAGAGGATGATTCCTTTTATTATCGAGGTGAAGTTAAAAATATTAATAGGGAAACACTTGCAATTAATAGAGGTAAATATTTTGGAAAATATTATCGTGGAATTTTGGAAATAGATAATTTTGAAAAATTAAGTAAAGATGACGAAAACTATTCCCAGTATTATGTTAGGAAAGGGTCATCTATTTATAATGCAATTAAAGATAATAGTAAACATGCAAAAAATATAAATTAATAAAACACACGGTTATTTTTCCGTGTGTTCTTTGATATAAGCTAGCTTTTTCTCTCGGCTTTTTTTCTTAAAGAGTGCTTCTGCGCTCATGGCTTCAGGCTTGCTAGCGAAGGTTTCTGAGTAGAGGAGTTTAACTGGTAGGCGAGCTCTGGTATACTTGGCGCCCTTGCCTGAGTTATGGGTTTTGAGGCGGCGTTCGACGTCTGTGGTGTAGCCTGTATAGAGGGTGCCGTCGGCACACTCAACCACATACATGTAGGCCTTGCTATCCTTTTCTGTCATCGTTTAGGACTCACCCTCAGTCTTTTTTCCAAAGTAAATCTCATAAATTTCGTCGGTATAGTCACCATTTTCCTTGTGAACAAAGAGGGGAGGAAGGATTTTCAAGCCATCTGTCGAGCCGTCTTTAATGGCTTCAATCAGGAGCATATTTGCCTCACGTCCCATCTTAGGATAGATAAACTGGATGCGTTTAGGTGCTAGATTATATTGGCGCATGGTGTCGATGATATCCAAAAATCGGTCAGGGCGATGCACCATGGCAATGCGTCCATTAGATTTGAGGGCATGACGTGCGACCTGGCAAATTTCTTCCAAATTAGTCGTGATTTCGTGACGGGCCAAGAGGTAGTGCTCTGACAGATTCTTCTTAGACGTTTCTATCGCCTTAAAGTAGGGAGGGTTACAGAGGATAAGGTCCACCTGAGATCGTGGGGCATGGTCAAGTAAATTTTTTAGGTCATCATTGACAACAGTCACCTGATCCTCTAGTTGATTAAGAGTTACGGAACGCTTGGCCATATCAGCCAGACGTTCTTGCAACTCAACCAAGGTAATTGGTGCCTCAGTACGTGTACTAGCAAAGAGGCCAACGGCACCATTTCCCGAACAGAGGTCAACGATTAATCCCTTCTTTGGAATTTTTGGGAACCGAGAGAGGAGGACGCTGTCGATAGAATAGCTGAAGACCTCCTTATTTTGAATGATTTTCACATCTGTGGAGAAGAGCTGGTCAATGCGTTCTCCATCTTTTAAAATTGGATTTGTCATAGTTTTTATTGTAACAAAAAACAGCTCCCAAAGGAACTGTTGCGAGTGATTACTCTAGGACACCGAAGGTATATCCTTGATTTTTGAAATATTCGATAATTTGTGGAAGGGTCTGAACAGTCAGCTCCTTACCAGCTGTATCGTGCATTAGTACAACTTTAACAGTAGTTTCAGGGAAATATTTCTGTGAACCGTCCATATAAGCCATCATGCTTTCAGATGTGGTTGGACGAACAGAGAGTGGTTCTGCATCTCCACAGAGCATGTTCCAGTCAATCCACTGGATATCTTCCTTGGCGAGAGCATGGTCAGTACTTTCTAGACCTTGCCATGACATATGACCACCAGGATAACGGAAAATTCTTGTCTTGAAGTCTTTACCTAGGATGGCTTGGAAATTAGCCATGGTTTGGTTAACCTCAGAAACAATTTGACTTTGATTTGGAACGCGCCCAGGATAAAGTAGGTTAAAGTTGTGGCTAAGGCTATGGTTAGCAATAGCGTGCCCTTCTGTAATTTGACGTTTGAGGATGTCCGCGTTTTCTTGAGTAATAGTATTCCCAATGTGGAAGAATGTGGCATGAACACCGTATTCTTTCAAGATACTCATGACTTGTGGGGTCAGTGTTGGATCAATTCCGTCATCGAAGGTTAAAAAGACAACCTTACCGTCAACATCTTGAGATACACCACGGATAGTGTTATTAACAGCAGTAACGTCGTAGGCATAGTCAGAGGCTTCAATGCTATGGTTACTACCTTTTTTGAGTTGTGTTTTATCATCTTCTTTAGCTTTTTCTGAAGATGAGCTTGTGCTATTAGCGACTTGTTCAGTCTTTTCAGCCTTGGCTACTTGTTCAGATTTCGTGTTATGGCGTTGTGACAAGGCAAAGCCTAGTACAGCCAGTACGGCCAAGTTAGCAATAATGAGGCAAAGATTAAGTGCCTTTCTGTTTTTCCCTATAATCTCAGTACTTTTTTTCATAGTTACATTATAGCTCAAACTATTAGAAAGTGCCACACCATTTTCAATAGTTTACAAAGAAATTCGATGAAAAAAGCGCTCCTTTTTTTGGTATAATAGAAAAAACTTGTAGAAAAAGAGGTAAAAACGTGTTTTACGCTTATTTACGTGGGCTTGTTGTCTTCCTTCTATGGATTATCAATGGGAATGCCCATTACCACAATCGTGATAAATTATTGAACAAGGATGAAAACTATATCTTGGTTGCTCCGCACCGTACTTGGTGGGACCCTGTTTATATGGCCTTTTCAGCCCGTCCTAAGCAGTTTATTTTCATGGCTAAGAAAGAACTCTTCAAGAGCCGTATCTTTGGTTGGTGGATCCGCATGTGTGGCGCCTTCCCAATTGACCGTGAAAATCCTGGTCAGGAAGCTATCAAGTACCCTGTTAACATGCTTAAGAAGAGTAATCGTAGTTTGATTATGTTCCCAAGTGGTAGCCGCCATTCATCCGATGTTAAGGGTGGGGTTGCGGTTATCGCTAAGATGGCCAAGGTTAAGATTATGCCGGTTGTCTATCAAGGACCTCGTGAACTCAAGGGACTCTTGACAGGTGAACGTGTGGATATGAACTATGGTAATCCTATTGATATTTCAGATTTGAAGCGTTTGAATGACGAAAATATTCAAGAGGTTGCTCGTCGTATCCAGTCTGAATTTGATCGTCTTGATGAAGAAGCTTTGAGCTATCAAACAGGCAAGAAACCCAATCCTTTGACTTATATTTACCGAGTACCTCTCGGTATTGTGGCTATCATTGCGGTACTTTTGACCATGGCTTTCTCATATGTAGCTAGCTTTGTTTGGAATCCTGAAAAACACCGTGCCAAAGAAACTCAGAAATAAGCTAATAACTCTGTCAGATATAGATCTGATGGAGTTTTTTTTTCTTTTTGATATATTTTTCAAGTTTTTTACGAATAAGAAAGAAAATATATCAATTAAGGAGAATAGCGTGAAGGAAAAGATTCTAGCCTATGTCAAAGATAATCGTCTGTTTGTGAGTGTCATCGCTGTACTGATGGTGATTTTTTGCTTCTTTCTATGGATGACTTGTGGTGCCGGCAACAGCATGGAGGCGGAGACGTCTTATACAGATGTGACAACATTGTCAACCTCCTCATCCAAACAAGGGTCAAAATCACTTACTGAAGTGTCTTCTCAGTCAAAGACTGAAGAAAGTGAAAAGGATAAGTCAAAAGTAACAGTGGATGTTAAGGGGGCTGTGGCCAATCCAGGTGTTTATACCTTAAAAGCAAGCGCTAGGGTGACTGACGCCATCAAAGCCGCTGGGGGAATGACCGAGGATGCGGATACTAAGAGTGTTAATTTAGCCGCAAGCTTGTCAGACGAAGAGGTTATCTATGTGGCAACTAAGGATGAAAACCTTTCTGTCCTTGGTCAATCAGGAACTAGTCAGGTTTCTGACAAAGGAGGGCAAACTAATGCTAAGGATGGGAAAATTAACTTAAATACAGCGACTGCAGAGGAATTGCAAACCATTTCTGGAATTGGAGCTAAGCGAGCAGAGGATATCATCGCCTATCGCGAAAGTCATGGCGGCTTTCAGTCCGTAGATGACCTGAAAAATGTTTCAGGAATTGGTGATAAAACGTTAGATAAAATCAGAGAGTCCATCTATGTGGCTTAAAAAAGCGCCAATCAATCTCTTTTCCCTAGCACTCTTAATAGCTGTCCTTTATTTTACGATTTTTGTATCTAATTTCTATGCTATTGGGACTTTTGTCTTTCTGATGGTCTGTTTTTTGAAGCATCATTGGAAGAATAAGACAGCCCTAAAGTTGGTGGGACTTGTAGGTAGTTTCTTTTTGGTCTACTTTTTATTCTTGCACCACAGAGCTACTATACAAGATAAACAAGCCCCTGCTGAAATCAATCAGGTGACTCTGGTTGCTGATACGCTATCGGTTAATGGTGAGCAATTATCCGCTATCGGTAAGGCAAAGGGACAAACCTATCAGGTCTTTTACCGACTCAAATCTGAGAAGGAGCAGCATTTTTTCAAGACTACTAGCCAAACGTTGGTATTGAAGGGGAAAATAAACTTATCTCAAGCAACTGCTCAGCGTAATTTTCAAGGGTTTAATTATCAATCTTATCTAGCCAGTCAAGGCATTTATCGAATCGCTCAGATTGAGCGCTTGGACCAAGTAGTACCTCAAAAATCTCTATCTCCCCTAGCTTTTTTCCATCAACTGAGGAGGAGGGCTTTGGTTCATATCCAGACGCACTTTCCTAGTCCTATGAGACACTATATGACAGGCCTGCTCTTTGGGTATTTGGATAAGGAGTTCGATGAGCAGAGTCAGCTTTACACCAGCTTGGGGATTATTCATCTTTTTGCGCTTTCGGGGATGCAGGTTGGCTTTTTTCTGGGATGGTTTCGCTATGGGCTTCTTCGTTTGGGTCTTCCCAAAGATTATCTCTTTGCTATCTTATTGCCTTTTTCGATTTTCTATGGCTTAATGACTGGTTGGACGGCTTCGGTCTTACGTTCTTTAATTCAAAGCCTGTTGGCTGATTGTGGCATTAAAAAACTGAACAATATGGGAATAACCTTGCTTCTATTGTTTCTCTTGTTACCTCATTATCTCTTAACAGTGGGAGGTGTATTAAGTTGTTCCTATGCCTTCTTGTTGTGTTTGTTTGATTTTGAGGACTTGTCATCTTTAAAGAAATCAATCTATACGAGCTTGGTATTGAGTCTTGGGATTTTGCCCTTTCTAACTTACTATTATGGAACCTTTCAACCAGTTAGTTTAATTCTAACAGCGATTTTTTCCATAGTATTTGATAGCTTTCTCTTGCCTGTCTTGACGGTCTTCTTTGCCCTTTCAGGACTGGTAATCTTTTCTCAAATCAACCCACTTTTTGAATGGATGGAGTCCTTTTTGACTTGGATACAATCCTGGATAGGTCAACCTTTGATTTTAGGGAAACCTAGTTTGTTTCAGTTTGGCTTGATGATAGCTGTATTGATTTTGCTATTTGATTTTTGGAAAAAGCCTCAGTTTAGGATTTGCCTTTTGATGATTTTTGGTCTTTTGATGGTCTGGGTCAAACATCCTTTAACCAATGAGGTGACTATGGTTGACGTTGGTCAGGGAGATAGTATTTTTCTGAGGAGTATGAAAGGCGATACCATCCTAATTGATGTGGGTGGCAAGGTGACGTTTGGAACTAAGGAAAAATGGCAAGAGTCTAGCCAGACGAGCAATGCGGAGAAAACCTTGATTCCCTATCTACAGGCTAGAGGAGTGTCTCAAATTGATCACCTGGTCCTGACGCATACGGACACAGACCATATTGGTGATTTGGAAGAAGTGGCCAAGTGTTTTAAGATTAAGGAAATCTGTGTCAGTCAGGGGGCTTTGACTAAGCCTAGCTTTGTTAAAAGACTTCGGACTATAAAATGCCCAGTTCACACTCTAAAGGCTGGCGACAAATTACCCATGATGGGAAGCAAGCTACAGGTTCTTTATCCAAATAAAGTTGGTGATGGCGGTAACAATGATTCGATAGTTCTTTACGGAAAACTATTAGGAAGCAGTTTTCTGTTTACCGGTGATTTGGAAAAAGAAGGAGAGGAGGAACTGATGGCCAGCTATCCAACTTTAAGGGCAAGCGTCCTCAAAGCTGGACACCACGGTTCAAAAGGTTCTTCGTCTGAAGCTTTTTTGGACCAGCTGCACCCCTCCCTTGCCCTTGTTTCAGCTGGTGAGAACAATCGTTATAAACATCCGAATGATGAAACATTAGAACGTTTTAAGCAACGTCATATTAAGGTTTTACGAACAGATAAAGACGGGGCCATCCGTTTTAAGGGCTGGTTTAAATGGTCAAGTGAAACTGTCCGATAATTGTTAGCGTTCTTAATTTGTCATGCACCTCAATCTATGGTAGAATGTAAAGGCTAATATTCCAGTATAAGAAAGATTGAACAGTATGCGTAAAATTATCATCAATGGTGGTAAGAAACTTCAGGGAGAAGTTACAGTATCAGGGGCTAAAAATTCAGTTGTTGCATTGATTCCGGCCATCATTTTATCTGATGGAGTGGTTACTCTTGACGGGGTACCAGCAATCAGCGACGTCGATAACCTAATTGAAATTATAGAAGTGATGGGTGGTTCTGTTAAGCGTGATGGCGAAACACTCGAAATTGATCCACGAGGCGTTAAGGATATGCCAATGCCATTTGGTAAGATTAACAGTCTTCGTGCTTCTTACTATTTCTACGGTAGCTTGCTTGGACGTTACGGTCAGGCAACAGTAGGTTTGCCTGGTGGTTGTGATTTGGGACCACGTCCTATTGACCTTCACCTTAAGGCGTTTGAAGCGATGGGTGCTAGCATTTCCTATGAAGACGAATCTATGCGTATTGCGACTGATGCTGGTCAACGCATTAAGGGTGCTCATATCTACATGGATACGGTCAGTGTTGGAGCGACGATTAATACCATGTTGGCAGCGGCTAAGGCTGACGGTCGTACGGTCATTGAGAATGCGGCGCGTGAACCTGAGATTATTGATGTAGCAACTCTTCTTAACAATATGGGCGCACGTGTTCGTGGCGCTGGTACAGAAGTCATCACGATTGAAGGTGTAGAGAGCTTACATGGCACTCGTCATCAGGTTATTCCAGACCGTATTGAAGCGGGTTCCTACATTGCTATGGCCGCGGCTATCGGTAAGGGAGTTAAGGTTAAAAATGTTCTTTATGAACACCTTGAAAGTTTTATTGCTAAACTTGAAGCAATGGGTGTTCGTATGACAGTTGAAGAAGATGCCATCTTTGTTGAAGAACAAGGTGATTTAAAACCTGTTGATATTAAGACATCGCCTTATCCAGGTTTTGCGACGGATTTACAACAACCGATGACACCTTTGTTACTGAAAGCAAGTGGTCGAGGAAAAATTATTGATACGATTTATGAGAAGCGTGTGAACCACGTTCCTGAATTGGCTCGTATGGGAGCTGATATTCAAGTACTAGGTGGACAGATTGTTTATAACGGTCCAACGCAACTCTCAGGTGCGCCAGTAAAAGCCAGTGATTTGCGTGCAGGTGCTGCGCTTGTTACGGCAGGTCATATGGCAGAAGGTCAAACTGAAATTACCAATATTGAGTTTATCCTTCGTGGGTATTCAAATATCATTGAGAAACTTTCTGACCTTGGTGCAGATATTCGTTTGATTGAAGATTAAGTCTAAGGTTCAACCCCTAGTGGTTGAGCCTTTTTCCATTTCTAAAACTGTGTTATAATACTATCATGGATATTTGGACTAGTCTGGGTGCTTTTGCCTTTTTTGAGTCGGAGCGCCTTTCTTTTAGACCACTCATCTTTTTGGATCGTTTTGATTTACACGAAATTGTATCAAATCCTCAAAATCTACAATTTTTCTTTCCTGCCACTCAAACACAGCATGAAACGGATTGCCTTTTGGTTCATTACTTCATGAAGGAGCCTCTAGGTGTATGGGCTATTGTAGATAAAGAGTTAGAAAAGATGATTGGCGTTGTTCGTTTTGAAAAGATAGATGTCCAGAAACGGACTGCAGAGCTTGGCTATTTTTTGAATGCCTCATACTGGGGTAGAGGCTTAATGACAGAGGCAGTTACTTGTCTGTCAAATTTGGCTTTGACAGCTATGGGAATGGATCGTGTTATTCTTATTGCCCACTTGGAAAATAAGGCATCGATTCGTGTAGCGGAGAAGTCTGGCTTTAAACTTGTGTCCCGCTTTAAGGGAGCAGACCGATACACCCGTACCATGCGTGATTATCTCCGCTTTGAGAAGGAGGAGAACTGTGAGTAAACATCAAGAAATTCTAGATTATCTAGAGGCCTTACCTATCGGTAAGCGTGTTAGTGTCCGTAGTATTTCGAATCACTTACAGGTTTCTGATGGAACTGCCTATCGAGCAATTAAAGAAGCTGAAAATCGAGGGCTGGTTGAGACACGTCCTCGGAGTGGGACGGTTCGAATTGAAAAGAAAGTCCAGGTTCGCCTTGATAAGCTGACCTTTGCGGAGATTGCGGAGATTACAGAGTCTGAGGTTATCTCTGGTCACGAAGGTCTGGAACGTGTCTTCAGTAAGTTCTATATCGGAGCCATGACTATTGAGAATATCACCCGTTATCTAACCAAAGGAGATCTTCTTATTGTTGGGGACCGTGAGGATATTCAATTGCTTGCCCTAGAACACAATAATGCTAGGACGTTCGCCGTCGTGAATTA
>OGFP01000783.1_pt1 | contig 10150 bp, 9 predicted proteins | sample 1570971 | NCBI WGS metagenome assembly OGFP01 (sample SAMEA2582033, study PRJEB24529) | metagenome | biome: Human gut stool | place: China | collected 2011 | reverse complement strand
TTTCTTCTATTATCGTAGGGAAAGGTCAAGGGGATAAGGTAGCCCTCTTAACAGACGGTCGCTTCTCAGGTGGTACCTACGGTCTCGTTGTCGGACATATCGCTCCGGAAGCTCAGGATGGTGGCCCGATTGCCTACCTTCGCACAGGCGATATGGTCACGGTTGACCAAGATACCAAGGAAATTTCCATGGCTGTCTCTGACGAGGAGTTGGCGAAACGCAAGGCAGAAACAACCTTGCCACCACTCTATAGCCGTGGTGTCCTCGGTAAATACGCTCACATCGTTTCTTCAGCGTCACGTGGTGCCGTTACCGACTTCTGGAACATGGATAAATCAGGTAAAGCCTAATGAAATGATATAAAAAAAATCACACCGGACATTTGTTCGATGTGATTTTTTGATATTAATTTCTAAGACAGTTGTTGGCAGTATGATGACAAGTAATGGTTTGTCTGTTGTTACTCTAGTAAAAAACCGGTTGGAAATGTCCAATCGGTTTTCCTTTTATTTTCCGCCTCGAGGTGAGATACCAAGAGCGATACGTCCATAACGGCTGATGCGTGTCATCTTCCAGACTGGTGAATAAGTGGTTTCCACCTTGACAGAGTTAATACCGTCAATGGATTTTAGCTTTTCAGCGATTTCATAAGGCATAGTCTCTTCACAGCCACAACCAGTATCAGTAAAGGTCATAAGGAAGTAGCAGTGGCCATTTTCATCGACAGTGATTTCATAAATCAAACCAAGGTTGTAAATGTCTAGCTCAATCTCAGGATCGAATACAGTGGTCATTTGTTCGACGATTGGCTCTAAGAAGGGCAGGGCCAAATCATTGATCTTAATATCATCACGGAAGTTTTTCATAGGACTCATTCTTTCTATTTTGCTTTTGTTTATTATGGCATAATTTAGGGCTTTTTTCAATCTCGGATGGTAATATGAGGCTTTAGTAAGCGAGTAAAGTAACAATAAAAAAACTCCAACAGTCAAACCGTTGAAGATAATGTGATTTATGCTTCAATATCAAGTCGTTTTGCAACCAAGGTTGCTCGAATACCATCAAAAATTGGAGCAAGAATGAAAATCCCAAACCTTGTGGAATTGTTCCCACCATTCCTAGATACAACAGATCTGATACCGACCAAACCCAATTTGGAAGTACCGATTGTTTAAGTCAAAGACTTTCCTTCTATATACATTTATACCCACACATAGTTTACCAAAAGCTTAGCTTCCTATCAAGTAAATTGTTTGAAGAGTGAAAGGAAAAAAATTCCTTCAGATATCCAGAATAACTAGTCAAATTGACAGAAAGGAGTGATTGTGATATTCTCATAGTAAGACATTTCAAGAGAAAATGAGGCTATTATGAGTATTGAAAAGACAGTCAGCGAGATTGCTGAAATCCTTGGTGTTAGTCGTCAAGCAGTCAATAATCGTGTCAAACAACTTCCAGAAGAAGATCTAGAAAAAAATGCTAAAGGGGTTACTGTCGTTAAACGCAGTGGCTTGATTAAGTTGGAGGAAATTTACAAGAAAACCATCTTTGACGATGAGCCAATCGATGAAGAAACAAAGCAACGTGAGTTGTTAGAGATTCTTGTAGACGAGAAAAACTCTGAGATTGCCCGTCTCTATGCCCAGTTGAAGGCTAAGGACGAGCAGTTGTCTAACATGGATGACCAATTGCGTGTTAAAGACGTTCAAATTGCCGAAAAGGACAAGCAAATTGATCAACAGCAGCAATTGACCTTGACTGCTATGAAGGACAAGGAAGAGCTTAAACTGGAACTTGATGAGGCTAAGGTTGAGGTTGACGAAGCCAAGGCCCAAGTGGAAGAAATCCAGACCAAACAAGAAGAAGCTTCTAAAAAAGGTTTCTTTGGACGTCTATTTGGAAAATAAAAAAGAAGCTGGGACTCAGTCTCAGCTTTAACTATTGTAGGAGATTAAAATGGAAAATTTAGAAACTTATATTGCCTTTGATTTGGAGTTCAACACAGTGGATGGTGTTAGCCATATTATCCAAGTATCTGCCATTAAGATGGATCAGCATGAGGAAGTGGATCAGTTTGACTCTTTTGTCTATTCGGACGTTCCTTTACAGTCCTTTATCAATGGTTTGACGGGGATTACAGCGGATAAGATTGCCAAGGCACCAAAGCTAGAGTCTGTTCTGGCGGATTTTAAATCATTTGTTGGTGACACTCCACTTATTGGTTACAATGCTCTTAAATCAGATTTGCCTATTCTAGCTGAAAATGGTTTGGACTTGGAAGAGCAATATGCTTTAGATGTTTTCGATGAAGCCTTTGACCGTCGTGCTTCTGATTTGAACGGTATTGTTAACCTCAAGTTGACTAGTGTGGCAGATTTCTTTGGAATCAAGGGACACGGTCATAACAGCTTGGAGGATGCTCGGATGACCGCTCAGATTTACGAGAAGTTTCTCGAATTAGATGAGAATGCCAAACTTTTGGAGCAACAGGAAGAAGTCAGTAACAATCCTTTTGCTGCCTTAGGTTTGGGTGGCCTTTTCGACTAGGGCTTTACAGAAGCTGTAAAGGGTGTAAAGAGTGATAGCTAACTTTTTCTGTAAGAAAAGAAAATCCTCTAGGGTTAGGGCTTGCATATTACCTTGCGTTATAAGGTAGAATCTAGGTATCAAGGGTGGCCAAGGTCCTCCTTTGATAGAAAATCTTAAAAGGAGGTGACTGAGATGTCGCAGTTTTCAACAGGAGAGTTGGCTAAGGCAGCAGAAGTGTCTGTTAGGACTGTCCAGTACTATGATCAACGAGGTATCTTGACGCCGTCTGAAGTCACAGAAGGTGGTCGGAGAATCTATCACGAATCAGACTTGGAACGCCTGCAAGTCATTTGTTTCTTAAGAGATTTGGATTTCTCAATTAATCAAATCAAAAAACTCTTGCAAGAGGAGAATAGGGAACAGGTTTTAGAGCTTTTGTTGACAGATCAAATCGAGAGCTTGGAAAAGTCTTCGAAGGAAATAGAGGTCAAACTAAAACGTGCCCATCACTTGCAAAAAGAAACTGCTAAGTGGCGTCAACTTTCACTAGAAGATTTGTCAGACATTTCACGTCTTATGGAAAATCAAAAATCATGGCGTCATTTGCAGTTGAGAATATTTGGGAGCATCAGTCTAGCGAGTCTTCTTTATATCATAGCCCTACTGATAGTCATTTATTATTTTAAGGATCCCAGAGGTTTGTTTGTTGTCTGTCCTGCTTATATTATAGTAGTGAATTTAGTGATGTTTCACTATAGAAAGCAGTTTGAATACCTTTGTCCTAATTGTCATAGGACCTTTGATCCAAGTTTTAAAGAATTTGCCATTGCCGGACATACACCAAGGACTCGTAAACTGACTTGTCCTCATTGTCATGTAAAGACCTACTGTTTGGAGTTGGCTAAGACTAAAACGAAATAAATTTATCGAATATAAAAAAACGCTTGAGAATTACTTCTCAGGCGTTTTTAGCTTATTCAACTGAACTTAGAGCTTCGAGCATATTAAGCTTGGCTAGGCGGTTATTAACAACGAAACCAAGGATAATAAGAATGAAGCCGATAAGAACAGCTGGTAAAAGGTAGGTAGCCAATCCGAGAGATGGATCAAACATGATACGATCTGGCGGAATGATGCTTACCATATATTGGTGGAGTGCTTGTCCAAGACCAAACCCTACGAAGATACCGATGATAGACAGGTAAATAGTTTCACGATAGATGTAGAGGGATACTTCATTATTGTAGAAACCAAGAACCTTAACGGTTGAAAGTTCGTGGATACGTTCTGAAACGTTGATGTTAGTGAGATTATGGAGAACAACCACAGCAAGGAGAATGGAAACCGTAATCAAAATACCAATAACCTGTGTCAATGAATTGACCATAGTGCTGATTTGCAGTTTAAGGTTGTTGTTTTGAACAACACCGTAAACATTAGGTAAGTTGATGAATTTGGCTGCCATATTTTCAACATTTTGCTTAGTTGGTTCAGCGAGAGTAACAAGGTTGGCATTATTCACTGAAGGTGTCCCAAAAGCTTTTTGGTAGTAGCTAGCATTCATAAAGAGGAAATGCCCCATGTACATTTCAGTGATACCAGCTATCTTAATCTTGACAGATTCATCCTGACTGTTTTGCACAGTAATGGTATCTCCAACCTTGAGGTTTAGGAGTTTTGCCATTTTTTCAGAGATAATTGCTCCGTCATTAGATAGCTTGAGAGTCTTATTGCGGTCTCGGTCATGTAAGCTAACGTAACTGTCAATGAGTTTTTCGTCACGGTCGTTAAAGACAAGGGTTGAGATTTCTTGGGTGTCCTTATTGGTACCGGCAATTTTTTGTAAGGTTTCAAAATGGACATTCAAGTATTCTTTGACGTCTTTGCTATCGAGGAGTTTAGTGAGTTCCTCATCCAGAGCACTTGACGCATTTGGTTGCTTGGCAACAATCATATCATAGTGAATGATGTCTTCAAACTGTTGCTGGTTAAGGTTAGATACAGAAGATCGAATTCCTAAACCTGCGAAGAGCAGTGCGATAGAACCTGCGACACCAAAGAGGGTCATAAACATCCGTTGCTTATAGCGGAAAATATTACGCATGGTAACTTTTTCCGTAAAGCTGAGACGTTTCCAAAGCGGTGTGATGCGCTCTAGGACAATCTTAGCTCCTGCTCGAGGTGGTTTTGGAAGGAGGAGTTGGGAAGGTTTTTCCCAGAGCTCTTTCTTGGCAACCACAAAGGCAGGTAGCACAGCAGATAAGAGACCTAAAAGGAAGGCCACAAGGGTAAGTCCTAAGTAGAAGTGCAATTCAAAAGCAGGAAGCTGCAAATCGCTCTTATAAGTGTTGTGAATTAGAATCGGAAGTAGTGTATGACCGGTAATAACACCTGCGGTTGTACCAGTAATACTCGTTATCAAACCATAAATGACGAATTTATGGATAATTCGCGAATTACTGTAACCTAGGGCGTTGAAAATACCAGCCTTACCACGCTCTTCTTCAACAAAGCGTCCCATGGTTACAAAGGTAACCAAAGCTGCCATAAAGTAGAGAGCGACAGGGAAGATGTTACTCACATCGTGAATGATGTTAATATTACTTTCATAAGCAACATATCCCTCGGAACCCGGAATCTCTCGACGTGAGTAGAATTGATAGCTAGGCGCTGGTAAATTATCAAGCATTGCTTGACTTTCTTCGAGTTCTTTTTGCTTGGCTTCAATCTTGGTAGTAGCTTCTTTGACATTAGCAGCTTCAGCAGCGTTGCTTGTAGCCATTTGCTGGGTCTGTGCGAGGGCTGTTTCAAGTTCTTGTTTAGCTTGAGTAATTTGAGCTTGAGACTGAGACTTGATCTCAGTTAGGCGTTTCTCAGGTTCATCTTTAAAGAGTTTCTTAAGTTCAGCCTTTCGTTCAGAAATCTTATTTGCGTATTCCTCACTAAAAGGACTGACATTTTCCAAATCCTTGTAGCGGATGCGGGCAATCATGTAATCATTAGAGGTGAAGTCCGTCTCTGGAACAATGGCGTAGCCATCTAGTTTCCCCGTACCAGCGCTGGCATTACCAAGACGGTTCCTAGAGAGAAGTTCAGAGGAATTAACAAAACCAGTAATGGTATATGTTTGTTCCTTTAACTGTTTTTGCCCTGAGCTATCTACTGGCTCAGAAAAGTTAATCTTATCTCCGACGCTATATTCTTCTTTATAAGTTGAGGAAAGAGCGATTTCCCCGTCCTTGGTAGGAAGTTTCCCCTCAATAAGGTCGTAAGTGGAGATTTTCTTAGGTTTAGAGAAAATACGAAATGCTGTATTCTTCCCCTTGATGACAGCATCTTTGAAATAACCATACTCGATGTCTACATTCTTCTTTTTAATTGTATTGAGAAGGTTCTGATCGGTTTGGTTGATACTGTAAGTACTGATTAAGCTCAAGTCAGCTGTTTGATGCGTCTTGAAGAAGTGTTCCCCAGTTTTCTTCATATTAGGAGAAGTTACTTTAAGACCAATCAAGGCAAAGGATCCCAGTGCCATAAGTAAGGCAATAGAGAGCATACGCCCTTTAGAAGCTACAAAGGTTCGCCAAACATCTTTCCAATAAGTTGTTTTTTTCATGACGTTGCTCCTTTCTAGTATTCCAAGTCCTCGATTTTTTGTGGATTAGGATTAAGTTCCACACTCTTAATCTTGGCATCGTGCATTCGAATGACACGATCGGCAATTGGAGCCAGAGAAGCATTATGGGTCACGATAATAACAGTTGTTCCCTGTTTGCGAGCCATTTCTTGAAGGAGGGTCAGGATTTGTTTTCCTGTTTGATAATCCAGAGCCCCTGTTGGTTCATCACAAAGAAGAATCTTTGGATTTTTGGCAACGGCGCGTGCAATAGCGACACGTTGTTGCTCCCCACCAGATAGTTGTGATGGGAAGTTGTCTAAGCGGTCTCCCAAACCGACTTCGACGAGTGTTTGAGTAGCATCTTTAGCGTTTGGAACGATTTCAGATGCTAGTTCGACGTTTTCCCTGGCCGTAAGGTTAGAAACTAAGTTGTAAAATTGGAACACAAAGCCAACGTCCTCACGACGATAGGTTGTAAGTTCTTTGGCTGTGTATTCAGAGATATCCTTACCATCAATAATGACGCGGCCTTCGTCATTGGTGTCCATACCACCCAAGATGTTAAGAACGGTTGATTTCCCGGCACCAGAGGCACCGAGAATAACGACAAGCTCCCCTTTTTCGATATCAAAGCTTACGTCGTTGTTTGCGATAATTTCCAGATCACCGGTTTTATAGCGTTTATAGCTATGCTTCATTTGAATATAAGCCATGAATTTCCCTTTCATACGAAAATAATGATGCTGATAATTACCTATCTTTCCGTACTCTATTGTAACGGATTTTCCTTGGAATATCTAGGTTTTGAGGGAAAAAAAGGTTTAAAAGTAGAGAAGTTCTTCTTACATGTGACAGAAATGTGGACGAAGCGCTTACATATGAGAAAATACTATTTCAGATGAGCTTTGAGTGAGGTGAAGATTTGGTGAAATAGTTATAAAGTTAGGTTATTTTCAGTCTTTTACGGAGTGAATATACTATTTTTTTCAATTTCCATAATTATCGGAGAGTTTAGGTCGGTAAATACTTCATCATAGGGGGTGCCAAAGGAGATCTAGTTTTCCGTCAAAGTTGATGATAGATAAAGAGTTTTTTCATAGTTTCTAGCAATGACGTATCCAGAATACGGACATTTTTTTGAATTTAGAGGATAGATTTTCTATATGGGTAAAGTTATTTATGGGGAAATAGCGGGCTTTTCGTAATGATTTTTTGTGTGTTGGTTATTTTTAAAGAAGTTGTAAACAGCTTAAAAATATATCTCTAAATGAGAGATGTGCATCTTTAGAATTAGTTATTTATTATGGAATATTCCATAAAGTTACCCTTAAATCCTTTTGTTGTGGCATTTTTTGACTAATAGAGAAATTCTAGTTCCTAATCTTATTTTAGGATATTTAGAATTCGACTTCCTGTCTCAAGAATTCTTTTTTATAGTTACATTTAAAGTGTTTTGACAAAATTTTCTTATCCGATAAAATTTTTTTGGAGATAAGTCAGCAAAAGTGCTTTCTGAAGAATTTGTCTAAAAAACAACTATTATTTCCCTAAGTACTACTTAAAGAAATTACCATTTGCATAACGTTAAAAAGCTAATCTGATAATAGATTAGCATCAATTTTAAGACATGAAGTTGTCATTTATTTAAAATGCTTAAAAATTAAAGAAACGCTTGAAATCAAGGGGGTTGCATGCTAAGATTGTTATCTGGGTGAAGGGTTGGTCAAACAGCTCAACCAACCTTTTACCTCCTACAGCAGTAAATAGGACGCCTTGTTAGCCAGTTAGAGCTAACCAAATAAATAGTGAGGGATTTATGATTAAAAACAAAGATAATGGTTTTATCAGCAAAGCAATAATCAGCTTGATTGCTACTTTGGGGACTCTGGCTCTATTCATGGGGACCAGTGGGGCCTCGGCTGACGTCAAAGAAACTCCTAAACTTGATTTAGATGCCAATATGACTAAGGTTCAAACCGTTAGTGATGAGGATTTGAAGAATCATGATGGGCAAGCTCAGGATACGAAGAAGCAAGAAACACCTGGACAAAAACAGCCAGAAACTGAAGAATCTAAGACTACAGATGAGGAAACTCCTGACTACATCGTTATCACCGAGGTAGTGGATTCGTCGGAGCATAAGCAGGACTCTAATCAAGTGGTTGATGGAGTAGCTCAAACGCTTGACCCAGACTTGTTGAATGAGATTTTAGCTCAAACTAGCGAGGTTGGAGAATACCAGATTTATGTCAAGAATGATGATGAACTATTAATTTCAGGACCTGTACCTTCCCAAACAGCGAATGAGGATGTGAATTACCCTACTTTAGAAAGTTCATTGGATTCAGCGAGTATCTACTTAGGTCAAAAGAATCGCTATAAATTGGCCAACGAAGAAGACGCACAGTCAGGTCTTGCTTTGGTTGAAGAATAAAATTATTATATGACTAACACAAAAAGACTTGGATTTCTTGTCCAAGTCTTTTGTAGGTTATGACTGAGTTGCTAGATGAGTATATAGAAAAAGGAACCGTGAGATTCCTTTTCATTTTTTAGAATGGCAATTTACCTGCAAAGGCACCCATTGATTTTTTAGTCGCTTCGTCAATTTGTTCAAGAGCATTGTTAAGTGCTTGAACAGTCATATCTTGGAGTGTTTCCACATCATCAGGATCTACGACAGCATCAGCGAAAGTGATGTTAACTACTTTTTTGTCACCAGTTAATTCAGCAACGACCAAGTCTTGGGCTGATTTTCCAGTGAAGGTTGTAGCAGCCAACTCAGCTTGGCTTTTTTCCATTTGTTTCTGAAGCTTTTGAGCTTGCTTCATCATGTTCTGCATGTTCATCATAATATTTTCTAGATTCCTTTCATACCAAGGGTTTAGCCCTTGGTTCTTAAATTTTACTGCCCACTTCTGCCCAGAAATAAGTAGTATAAAAATCTTAACTATTATACCATGTTTAGCTTGATTAACAAAGTGAGGAGAAGTATTGGAGGAATTTGTTAAAGCTTGATTTTTTCTTGTTCATAAAAATGTTAGATCAGTTACAAAGCCACTAATCCTTAAATTATGAGACTTGTTAAAAATAGTGTACAATGGTTTATTGTTAATCCGGTCAAAAATTCGATTGGAGATAGAAAAAGAAAGAGAAGATAGGAATGCAAAAAAGAAATATTTTGGGGCTCTTTGTAGGACTAATTATAGGGCTGTATACAGTCTTAGGAATGAACCTATTTACTTTTTTTAATTTAAAATACCACTCTGTTTATTATGCTCAGCACATCCCCCATAAGGAGGGGACAGAACCGGACGTCATTATGCTGATGGAGAATATGGGTTGGGCCTATACACCGGAAATAGATGGTGTTAGCTATGATGATGATGGAATGTACGCTATAACTAGAAATAAAGGAACGAAAACGTCTATATTAGGTCTTTCAGGTGATACTCTATATTTTAGTTCGGCATCGGGTGATGGCTATCTTTTAAATCATGATCTTTCTATCCAAACTGCTCTTGACAAACGTTATCACAAGATAAAATATAATCAACGAAAAGTCCTAAAAGAAATTAGAGAGACCGTTCAACCTGTGATTGATGCTCAACCAAAACCCTTCATCAATCTTCAGTGGTTGTTTAATTTAATTTATCAAAGTAGGTTTAACTAGAGAAAAAGAAAGAGAAGATGACAATGCAAAAAAGGAATATTTTAGGGATTTTTGTAGGACTATTTATAGGGTTGGTTACAGTCTTAGGAATGAGCCTATTTATCTTTATTAATTTAAAATTTAACTCTGTTTATTATGCTCAGCATATCCCTCATAAGGAGGGAACAGAACCGGACATCATTATGCTGATGGAGAATATGGGTTGGGCCTATACACCGGAAATAGATGGTATTAGCTATGATGATGATGGGTCGTATTCTATAACTAGAGAAAAAGGAACTAAAACGTCTGTATTAGATCTTTCAGGTGATACTCTATTCTTTTTCCTG
>OGFP01000782.1_pt1 | contig 10164 bp, 9 predicted proteins | sample 1570971 | NCBI WGS metagenome assembly OGFP01 (sample SAMEA2582033, study PRJEB24529) | metagenome | biome: Human gut stool | place: China | collected 2011 | reverse complement strand
GAAATATTTCAGATGGTTGCTAAGGCGTTGTTTTTCTTCATTGACATCCAGTTTCTCAATGTAATAGATCAATTCCTGCTCCAAGCGGTTCTTGTCGTAATCCACACTTAATGTCTTTTCGAGAGCATCCGTGATGCGTTCTTTCACTTTTTCCACACGCTCTTTTTCGTAAGGAGCGATCTTTTCGAGCAGGCTTGAGATATTGGCGATCTTTTCACGGAACTTCTTTTCCAGTGCAGCACCTTCCTGTTTGCGGAAATCTACCAGATGACTGATAGCATCGAGCACAGTGGCATGCACCATTTTCCATTCCTCGTCGGTCAGTTCCTGGATTTCCGTTTTAGTCATCACATCCGGCATACGGAGCAATGTCTGAAACCAGTCGGCAGGAACAGGAATACCAAGATTCTGCGAGATTGCCAAAATCTGTTTGTAGTAACCTTCCACCAATACTTGATTGATAGGAGTCGCATTTTCTGCCGTTTCTTTCTTCTCGATCCACAGGCTGAAATCAACCTTTCCACGTTCCAGCACTTTAGAAATCTCATTACGGATTTCAATCTCTTTTTCACGATACGCCGGAGCGATGCGAGTGGATAAATCCATTGCCTTGCTGTTGAGCGACTTGATTTCTACATTTATTTTTTTATCAGGAAGTTCGGCCGTAGCTTTACCGTATCCTGTCATAGACTGTATCATAACCTTAAAGTTTTGTGCAAAAGTACACGAATATTTTAAGAATTGGAAATAATCATGTAAATTTGCGACAATTTAATAAGCTGATTTTTATGTCGTGTATACTGAATATTGAAACCTCTACCTCTGTTTGCTCGGTAGCGGCCAGTCAAGACGGACAGACGATTTTTGTGAAAGAAGATTTGAAAGGCCCTTCACACGCCGTGTCTTTAGGAGTTTTTGTAGATGAAGCGTTGTCTTTCATAGACAGTCATGCCATCCCTTTGGATGCCGTTGCAGTGAGTTGCGGACCGGGTTCGTACACCGGACTCCGAATCGGGGTTTCTATGGCGAAAGGAATTTGTTACGGGCGCAATATCCCCTTGATCGGTATCCCGACGCTGGAAGTATTGAGTGTTCCGGTGCTGTTGTATCACGACTTGCCCGAGGACGCTTTGCTTTGTCCGATGATCGACGCCCGCCGCATGGAAGTATACGCAGCCGTTTATGACCGCAGACTTCAGGTGAAACGTGCAGTAGCTGCCGATATTGTAGACGAAAACTCTTACTTGGAGTTTCTGAACGAGCAGCCGGTTTATTTCTTTGGAAACGGAGCCGACAAATGCCGCGAACAGATCACGCATCCGAACGCACATTTTATCGACAATATTCACCCGTTGGCTAAAATGATGTTCCCGCTGGCAGAAAAAGCAATAGCCGACGAAGATTATAAAGACGTGGCTTACTTCGAACCTTTCTACTTGAAAGAATTCGTTGCTTCCATGCCGAAAAAACTTCTTTAATTTTTAATTTTAAACTTTCAATTAAATAAATGCAATACAATACTCAACAGAAAAGAATGCCGCTTCCCGAATACGGGCGTAGCATCCAGAACATGGTAGATTATGCGTTGACCATTCAGGATCGTGCAGAACGTCAGCGTTGTGCTAACACCATCATCAACATTATGGGAAATATGTTCCCCCATTTGCGTGATGTGCCCGACTTCAAGCACAAGCTCTGGGATCATCTGGCTATCATGTCCGGTTTTGAGCTGGATATTGACTATCCGTATGAAATCATCCGCAAGGACAATCTGGTGACCCGCCCGGACCATATCCCCTACTCCACTGCCCGTATGCGTTACCGTCACTACGGACATACGCTGGAAGTACTGATAAAAAAAGCGATCGAATTCCCTGAAGGAAACGAAAAGAGAAACCTGATTGCCCTCATCTGCAACCACATGAAGAAGGACTACCTGGCATGGAACAAAGATACAGTGGACGACAAAAAGATTGCCGAAGACCTATACGAACTGTCCAACGGGGAACTCCAAATGACTGACGATATCGTCCGGCTGATGGCAGAACGCCTGAACCAGAACTATCGTCCGAAGACGAACTATACCAATAATCGTCAGAACAACAAGAGAAGATACTAAGAAAATAGGAAATAAGTATTAAGTATTAATCGCAGCCATTTGTTGGCACTGGTTGGATTTCTTTTACTTATTTACTTAGCGTACGATACCGTACGGTTAATACTTAATACTTAATACTTGATACTTAATACTTTAATCACACTTAATACTTAATACTTTAATTAATGGCTTCATTTGTAATCGAAGGAGGACATCGGCTTTGCGGAGAGATTCACCCGCAAGGAGCTAAAAACGAAGTTTTGCAGATAATCTGTGCCACATTGCTAACCGCAGAGGAAGTAACGGTGAACAATATACCTGACATTCTTGATGTCAACAACTTGATTCAGCTCTTGCGCGAGATGGGAGTGACGGTTGCAAAGAAAGGCATTGATTCTTATAGTTTTAAAGCAGAAAATGTAGACCTGGCTTATTTGGAAAGCGATGAATTCCTAAAGAAATGTTCCAGTCTGCGAGGCTCTGTGATGCTTATAGGTCCCATGGTGGCACGTTTCGGCAAGGCATTGATTTCCAAGCCGGGAGGAGATAAAATCGGGCGCCGCCGTTTGGATACTCACTTTGTAGGTATTCAGAATTTAGGAGCAGACTTCCGTTATGATGAAGGACGGGGCATTTATGAAATAACAGCCGACAGACTTCAAGGAAGCTATATGCTGCTGGACGAAGCATCCGTCACCGGAACAGCCAATATCGTAATGGCTGCCGTGCTTGCCAAAGGCACTACTACCATCTACAACGCTGCCTGCGAACCTTACGTGCAACAACTCTGCCGGTTGCTCAACCGGATGGGAGCGAAAATCAGCGGAATTGCCTCCAACCTGCTTACTATTGAAGGTGTGGAAGAATTGCATGGCGCGCAACACACCGTATTGCCCGATATGATTGAAGTCGGCAGTTTTATCGGTATGGCAGCCATGACAAAAAGCGAAATTACCATCAAGAACGTTTCTTACGAAAACCTTGGAATCATCCCCGAGAGCTTCCGCCGCCTAGGCATCAAGCTCGAACAGAGAGGAGATGACATTTATGTTCCCGCACAGGAAACCTACCAGATAGAATCATTCATCGACGGCTCCATCATGACGATAGCCGACGCCACTTGGCCGGGACTGACTCCCGACTTGCTAAGTGTGATGCTCGTTGTAGCCACACAAGCCAAAGGCAGCGTACTGATCCATCAGAAGATGTTCGAAAGCCGCCTGTTCTTTGTGGACAAGTTAATCGATATGGGTGCACAGATCATCCTCTGCGACCCTCACCGTGCCGTAGTCATCGGACACAATCATGGCTTCAAGTTGCGCGGTGCCCGCCTGACTTCACCGGATATACGTGCCGGTATCGCCCTTCTGATTGCCGCCATGAGTGCCGAAGGAACCAGTACCATTAGTAACATCGAACAGATAGACCGTGGTTATCAGAACATCGAAGGACGTCTGAACGCTATCGGAGCCAGAATCACCCGAATATGATAAAAAAAGAAGAAGTATATAAGATAGGATTATTCAATAAGCCGCATGGTATTCACGGCGAATTGCAGTTTACGTTTACCGACGACATTTTCGACCGTGTGGACTGCGATTATCTGATATGCCTGCTCGACGGTATTTTCGTGCCCTTCTTCATTGAAGAATACCGTTTCCGTTCCGACTCCACCGCTTTGGTAAAACTGGAAGGAATAGACACCGCCGAACGTGCCCGAATGTTCACCAACATCGAAGTTTACTTCCCCGTAAAGCATGCGGAAGAAGCGGAAGACGGCGAATTGTCCTGGAACTTCTTTATCGGTTTCCAAATGGAAGACATTCATAACGGACCTCTGGGAGAAGTGATAGATGTGGATACCACTACGGTAAACACCCTTTTCGTGGTTGAAAGAGAAGAAGAGGAACTACTCGTTCCCGCCCAGGAGGAATTTATCGTAGGAATAGACCAGAAACAGAAACTCATCACGGTGGAACTTCCCGAAGGGTTGCTCAATCTGGAAGAGTTGGAAGATGACCGATGAGAACAAATAAAACGATGAGTCACTCATCAACTGAAAATAGTAAATAGTAAATCGTAAAATAGTAAATATCCGAGATGCCAAAGAGAAGACGAAGTAAAGCTTTCTGGAAAAATTTCAAGTTCAAGTATAAACTAACGATCGTTAATGAAAATACACTTGAAGAAATTGTCGGACTTCGTGTATCCAAGCTCAATGGACTATCCGTTTTACTTTGCGTGCTGGCAGTGCTTTTCCTGATTGCTTCCTGCATCATTACTTTCACCCCGTTGCGCAATTATCTTCCGGGATATATGAACAGTGAAGTCCGTACACAGATTGTAGATAATGCGCTGCGTGTAGACTCTTTGCAACAAGTGCTCAACAAGCAGAACCTCTACATCATGAATATTCAGGACATTTTCAGCGGGAAAGTGCCTATCGACAGCGTGCAAACGCTTGATTCGCTGACTGCTGCCCGTGAAGACACGTTGATGGAACGAACCAAGCGGGAAGAAGAATTCCGCCGCCAATATGAGGAGAATGAAAAATACAATCTGACCTCCATCACTTCCCAACCGGACGTGACCGGATTGATATTATACCGTCCGACACGAGGCATGGTGTCCGACCACTTCAATGCCGAAAAGAAACATTACGGCACTGACATTGCCGCCAATCCCAACGAAAGCGTACTGGCAACCATGGACGGAACCGTCATCCTTAGTACATACACGGCTGAAACCGGTTATCTGATTGGGGTGCAACACAACCAGGATTTAATTTCGATCTACAAACACTGCGGCTCTCTCCTGAAAAAGGAAGGTGAACGGGTGAAAGGAGGCGAAGCCATCGCCCTGGTAGGAAATAGCGGAACACTTAGTACAGGGCCGCACCTGCACTTCGAACTTTGGTATAAAGGTCACCCGGTAAATCCGGAAAAATACATCGTTTTTTAAGTTATCAATGATGAATGATGAGATATGGCGAGTGATGAGATATAAGTGATAATCAGCGATGATATGTTTGTCAACAAAATAGGAAGAATTAGATAAAATGAATATAGAGACTAATAAAAAGAAAAAACAAATAGCTATCCTTGGCTCCACAGGTTCTATCGGGACGCAGGCTTTGCAAGTCATCGAAGAGCATCCCGACCTGTACGAAGCATACGCACTGACAGCCAACAATCGTGTGGAACTACTGATTGCCCAAGCACGGAAGTTCCAGCCGGAAGTGGTAGTGATAGCCAACGAAGAAAAGTATTCCGAACTGAAAGAAGCATTGAGCGACCTGCCTATCAAGGTGTATGCAGGAACCGACGCTATCTGTCAGATTGTGGAAGCAGGTCCTATTGATATGGTACTGACAGCCATGGTCGGTTATGCCGGACTGAAGCCGACAATCAACGCGATCCGTGCCAAGAAAGCGATTGCGTTGGCAAATAAAGAAACATTGGTAGTAGCAGGTGAACTGATTAACCAGCTGGCACAACAATATCGCACTCCGATTCTGCCGGTAGACTCTGAACACTCTGCTGTTTTTCAGTGTTTAGCGGGAGAAGTGGGCAATCCGATTGAGAAAGTGATATTGACTGCCTCCGGAGGTCCGTTCCGCACTTACACTTTGGAACAATTGAAGTCCGTGACTAAGACACAGGCCTTGAAACATCCCAATTGGGAAATGGGAGCAAAAATCACGATTGACTCTGCTTCTATGATGAATAAAGGTTTTGAAGTGATCGAAGCCAAATGGTTGTTCGGTGTTCAACCCAGTCAGATTGAGGTGGTTGTGCATCCGCAATCAGTCATTCACTCGATGGTGCAGTTTGAAGACGGAGCTGTAAAAGCACAGTTGGGCATGCCCGATATGCGCCTGCCCATCCAGTATGCATTCTCCTATCCCGACCGTATCAGTTCTTCTTTCGACAGGCTCGATTTTTCCAAATGCACGAACCTGACGTTTGAGCAACCCGACACGAAACGTTTCCGCAATCTGGCACTCGCTTACGAAGCGATGTATCGCGGAGGGAACATGCCTTGCATCGTTAATGCCGCCAATGAAGTAGTGGTAGCCTCTTTCCTGAAAGACGGCATCAGCTTCCTCGGCATGAGCGACGTGATAGAGAAAACAATGGAACGGGCCACCTTCATTGCCAATCCGACATACGATGATTATGTGGCTACCGATGCGGAAGCAAGAAAGATAGCAGCAAGTCTGATATAATTCATTTCGTAGAGGAATAAAGAAAATAGAGAAATTGATTAGTATTAATATAAATTGAAAATAGCCTTTATATCTTCTCTTTGGCAGAGAATCCAGTGAAGGCTTTAAATTGTAAATAGACTATATGGAAACATTTTTGATTCGTGCCCTGCAATTGATTATGAGCTTATCCTTGCTCGTTATCGTTCATGAAGGCGGGCATTTTCTTTTTGCCCGTTTGTTTAAGGTGCGTGTAGAAAAATTCTGCTTATTTTTTGACCCCTGGTTCACCCTGTTTAAATTCAAGCCCAAGAAAAGTGACACAGAATATGCAGTAGGCTGGTTGCCATTGGGCGGTTATGTCAAAATAGCCGGCATGATTGATGAGTCGATGGATACCGAACAGATGAAACAACCCGAACAACCGTGGGAGTTCCGTTCCAAACCGGCGTGGCAACGTCTGCTAATCATGGTGGGTGGCGTACTGTTCAACTTCCTGTTGGCCCTGTTCATCTACTCGATGATTCTATTTGCGTGGGGCGACCAATATATAAAGGTGCAGGAAGCTCCTCTCGGTATGGATTTCAACGAAACAGCCAAATCCGTAGGTTTTCAGGACGGCGACATCCTTCTTTCTGCCGACGGCGTTCCTTTTGAACGTTATGACGGCGATATGTTGAGCCAGATTGCCGACGCCCGCGAAGTAAGCGTTATCCGCAACGGCGCGAAAGCCTCCGTTTATATCCCTGAAGACTTGATGCAACGTCTTCTGGCAGACAGCATCCGTTTTGCCTCCTACCGTTTCCCGTATGTGATAGACAGTGTGATGGTGAATTCTCCTGCCGCACAAGCAGGCATCCAACCGGGTGACAGCATTATCGCCCTGAACGGAACACCGATTTCTTTCTCCGACTTCAAAGAAGCGATGGCAGAACGTAAGAAAAACGCGGAAACCCTGCTCAAAGACAGCATAGATCCGCGCCTGATTACACTGACCTATGTGCGTGGCGGCGTAACCGACACATTAAATATGCGTGTAGACTCCGCCTACCTGATGGGTGTAACCGCCTGTCTCGTCACAGACCGCCTGCTCCCTATGGTGAAAAAAGAATATACTTTCTTTGAATCCTTCCCGGCAGGTGTCTCCCTCGGCGTAAAGACCCTGAAAGGATATGTAGGAAACATGAAATACCTCTTCTCGAAAGAAGGAGCCAAACAGCTAGGTGGCTTCGGAACGATCGGCAGCATCTTCCCCGCTACATGGGATTGGCACCAGTTCTGGTATATGACAGCCTTCCTTTCCATCATTCTGGCTTTCATGAATATCCTCCCTATCCCCGCATTGGACGGCGGCCACGTGCTCTTCCTCTTCTACGAGATGATAGCGCGCCGCAAACCGAGCGACAAATTTATGGAATACGCTCAAATGACCGGTATGATTCTACTCTTCGGTCTGTTGATATGGGCTAACTTCAACGATATTCTAAGGTTCTTCTTCTAACAGACCAAACGACAGAAGAAAGACATAAAAAACAATCCCGGATGAGAACAGGTATTCACTCCTCTCTCATCCGGGATACTTTTTTTATAGAGTGGAAGGCTGCGATAGTCTCAAGCTGCTGACGATAGCCGCCACAACAGCAAATCCACTTCCTACCATAAGGCAGACAGCCGTACTCCGGTCATGAGCAACGAAGCTGAAAAGCAATGCGACCAATGTTGTCCCGGTGGTCTGTCCCAGCAAGCGGGCCATTCCCAACATACCACTGGCTCCGCCCGAACGTTGCGTAGGAGCGGAAGAGATAATCGTACTGTTGTTCGGTGTCTGGAACAATCCGAAGCCTGCCCCACACAGCATCAAACGCAGAATGATACTAATATCGGACGACTCCGCAGTCAGACTGGAAAGCGAGAAAAGCCCGACGGCAAACAGAGCCATCCCGACACTTCCCAAGATACCGGGGTGGATGCGCTCGACAAGATATCCTGCCAACGGAGCCGTGACAAGCGTAGCCAACGGCCACGGTGTGAGTAGAAGTCCGGTCATGACTTCACTGTGTCCCAAAGTGTTCTGGAGGAAAAAAGGCAAAGAAACCATCGCTGTCATTTGTGCTATGAAAGAACAGATGGAAGTCAGGATGGACAGCCGGAAAATCGGAATCCGCAGCAGATCAAGAGGGAGCAGCGGAGTGGTCTGCGTCAGTTGCCGGCGCACGTAGTAGGTACCGACCACTGCCAACACAATCAGTTGAATGAAAAGGAAGTCCATTTTCTCATGGTGGGCAAATCCGTCCAGCGTGTAAATGAGCAGACCGAAAGTGACCGCATTCGCGATGGCACTGATGTAATCGAATTTACGTTTCGTACGCTCCTCCTGTCGTGGCAGATGTTTGATGCCGAGAAGCAATGCAGTGAGTCCCAACGGCACATTGATGGCAAACAACCAGTGCCAACTGGCAATGGAAAGAATACCGCTCGCCACAGATGGTCCGGCGGCAGCCGATATGGCGACTACCATTGCATTGATCCCCATCCCCCGCCCGATCTGGCTCTTCGGATAGATGTAACGCAGCTGTGCCGTATTCACACTAGTGATGGCGGAAGCGCTGAACCCTTGAAAGATACGGGCAACCGTCAAAGTCCAAAACGAATCGGACAAGGCACAGATCAATGAAGTGACGCAAAACAGTCCGATGCCCGAAAGAAAGACTTTCCGGTAACCGATGATTTCACCCAAAGCGGAAAAAGACAGTAACGATATAACGATGGCCAGCTGATAGCCGTTGATAATCCAGGTGGTTACAGCGGGAGAAGTCCCAAAATCATGTGAAAGTGTAGGTAGTACGATATTGACGATGTTAATATCCAGTACTGACATACAAAGAGCGAAGCCGACAGACACCACCGCCCAAATACGTTTAGGCATTGGCAAGCCATCGGTCTCATCGTTTTTTTGAGTTGGATTTATTGATTGTACCATAAAAACTTATTCTTGTAAGTAGTCGTTTATTTCTTCACCATCAAGCAGACACAAACACAGACGCAAGCCCCACCGGCTACCAAAAAGCACCGCGTTACTCTGTGATGAAAAATGATTCACTTGGTTTCGTAAAGGTAAACAAAACAACGGTACAGGTGTTTTTGTTTCCTTTGAAAAATAAGTTTTTTTAGTGCTCAACTACTGGATTCAACTTACTCCAAATGTCGAATTACATTTACTTCAACTTCAAAATCCGCTGATTACTGCTTCCCCTGAACTCCAGATACGGAGAGAAAAGAGCCTGCTCGAAGCGTCCGTCCACCAACACATCTATATAATCAAGAGCAGCACTCAAGCGGGGCTGTGCCTTGATTTCTTCGTAGCTATATCCTGTATAGCACCACACATTCATCCCCGTCTCCTCTTTCACCCGTTTCAGTAAAAGCAGAAACTCCTCCGGATGGAAGAACGGATCACCACCGGAAAAAGTAACACCGTCCAGCAAAGGATTTGCCTTGATTTCACGGATGATGGACTGTATTTTTTCTTCCGTCAACTCTTCCCCCGCCCTCGGATTCCAGCTCTCCGGGTTGTGGCAACCAGGACAGTGATGGGAACATCCGGCAAGATAAATAGAGTACCGGATGCCTTCACCATCGACAATCGTTTCAGGATAAGTTCCTAATAAATTCACTTCTACAGGTGTTTTACGCGGTCTTGTTCTTCTGCCCGTTTAGCAGAGTTCCAGGAACTCAAATCGCCTGTCAGGTAACCGGTTATACGGCGCATACGAAGGATGCTTTCACTCTGGCACACCGGACATTTATCGAAGATAACCCCTTTGTAACCACAGTTATGGCAAGTATCTACCGGGTGATT
>OGFP01000776.1_pt1 | contig 10205 bp, 10 predicted proteins | sample 1570971 | NCBI WGS metagenome assembly OGFP01 (sample SAMEA2582033, study PRJEB24529) | metagenome | biome: Human gut stool | place: China | collected 2011 | reverse complement strand
GTCATTCTGAAAGAGGGGAGGAGCTTGCGTACTGCAACGATGATTTTGTCGGCAACAACGTCTTTTTCTTCAGCAAGTTCAAAACCATCACATCCTCTCAGCCACAACTCGTGATTGCTCCACACGTTGAAAGCCAACAGGCAAGAGTTGTAGAACACCTCTGCATTGGAAAGAAACGGTTGTTTGCTTGCGGCATATTCCGGCAATTGCAGGGCGAATGCCGTATCACTCACAATCTCGTATTCGAGAACATTGTCTGCCGCATCCTGTCCATAGAAGGCAGCAAAGAGGTCAAAGTCCGTGCTGTCTTCCTTCGCACTTGCGTATTTGTCATAAATATCGATTATGTCTTTAAGACTGACGGCATCGTCATTCTCAAAGCATCCACGATACTGCGTTCCCATTTCTTTCTTGCAGCCAGTCATTGTCATCAACAATGTCATGGCAATAATACCAAACCATTTCATACTATCTGTCCTATCTTATTCTTTTACCTCAATCAAGACTGCCGTATAGTTGTCATCGCCCTGCTTTTCGCACATGAAATCATAAACATCAAGAATGTCGGCAAGCGGCTTTTCATCCATCATCCTTGCCAACAGAATGTCTGGAGCCATGCTTTTGTACAAGCCATCGGAGCAAAGCAACATTCTGTCGCCTGCCTTCAATTTGAACTGTACTATGTCCGGGACATCTGCCTCATGATGATAGGAGAAAAAGCAACGGTCAATGACCTCCCAGCCATAATCCAAACGCACATGGTCCTTCGTCTGGTAGAGCAGCCCTTCATTAGGACGCTGCAAATAGCATCTGCTGTCACCCACATGGGTAATGGTCACGGTGTCGCCCTCAATGCTTGCCATCACCATCGTCGTTCCCATTTGGCAATGGTTTAACGAGTTGGCTTTCTTGTCAAGTGCCCTCATGGCATGGGCGCAGGCCTTTTCCACCTTTGTCTTACTGTCAGGCTCGTCCGTATGTTTTTTCCAGTAATCCACAATGGCATCTGAAACGGTCTCGCTTGCCACTTCTCCCATGGCGTGACCTCCCATGCCATCGCAGACCACTGCCAACCAACGGTTACCGTCCTCACCATTTACGATACGGAAAGCGTCTTCATTGTTCTGACGCTTTCCCGTTTCACTGATTGTAGCGTAATGTATCTTCATATTATTCAATTATACAAATTGTCGTCATCGCTCATCTCCCATTTCTGTCAACAGCACATCATGACATATATCGCCCTGCCAATAAGCCATTGGATGAAGTTCGCAATTCAGCTTATTGTAGTTACCATGTCTTTCCACCTGATTCAGTATGCGTAGTTTCTCGTCTATCTCCTCTAGGCTTTTAGCGAAAACCAGATTGGTAAAATAACGATTCTCATACATATAGTCCTCGCTGTCAAAGCAAGGATAGAGTTGTGAGTCTTCGCCCACATACACACCATCCTTTGGCATTCGCTTCCTTGCGTGTTCTATCATTTCTTTCACACCATTGAAAGATGCTCCCAAGACCTCAATGGTCTCATTGTTCTTAAACCGCTTCATAATCGTTCGTTTTAATATGATGAATAATTCTTATGACGAGAGGCAGGAACATCAAGCCCCCACCTCTTTATGTCATAGCCTTATAATACCCTTCTATTTATGACAACTCTTTTTGTGTCCACAATGCTTGCAGTATGCTTGTTGCCATACATCTCCATTGGTGATGGGAGAATCCCGAACAACTACAACCTACCGTTCCTGTACAATGTTTCCCTCGAAATGTAACATTAGAACGATTGTAAGCGCTGTCGCTTTGAGGGCAGACCCACGTCTGAGACTGTCCATTGGCATAGACAACTGAAATTTTATCTCCTCTCTTCCAATACCATCTCCATGGGGTTGTAGGCCCAAGATAGAAGCCTCCGTTAGGTGTCATTGTCTTAGTTTCAGAGTTATTCCTGTCCGTAGAGGCTGCGACAATCTGTATATTGAATGTTGCACCTGTTTGATTATTCGCAACAAAATAGATATGTCCATCGTTACCTTGCTGGAAGCCCCCAACCATCTGTGCGCTTGCTATTAAGCACATAAACATCATTGATAGCATAATTCCAAAATGTTTCATTTCTATATACGCTTGATTTGTGACGCGCCCAACTTCTAAAATTAGGTGATAATATTTACTCAATACTTGTCAATATGAGAACGCTTGGAATGACCACACTTACATGTCGTAGGGTCGGCACCGCTCTTCGCTCTAAAATACGGGCATTTGTTGGGACCGCAATAATGACAGTGTCCGTCATCATTCCCTGCTACATGCACAGTGACATCCGATGTAACAGGCGCAACTTCAGCATTGGTAGTTTTCGCATTTATGTAAAGTGCATTGGCACCTACTAAAGCGATGAGAGCAAATGCAACTGCAAAAATCTTCTTCATTGTCTTATACCCTAATACGTCATCGGGCGCAACTTCTAAGTTTGTTATTATTGTTCCTTTGTCTGTTTATGAAGGGTAGTTAGGCATAGTAACCCCTTGGAGCATTATTTTATCAGGATTTTCTTGCTTTGACTGCCTATCTTGATAATATACAACCCTCTGGACAGGTTCTCGATGCGGTTGGTCTTTCCAGAATAGACTTTGGTTCCATTGTCTTTGTACACCGTAATGTATGACGCTTCATCCAGCCAAACGGTTCCGTCCTCTATATGAATAACAGGCGATTCGGCTATTGTCTCAGAAAGACCTGTGACATCTTCTATCTTGGCCGTCATGCTGTAATACAATGCCTCCAACTGTCCATTTTTCCATTTCTCCTCATCTTCCACCCATGAAAAGGCTGCTACATAGAAGTCCCCTACAGTTATCGTTCCGTCTTCATTCATTTTCAGTGTCCATGTGTCTGCCCAATCATCCGTTGTCTCATCAAACACATATATTGCATATAACGGACTGTCATTATCGGTATATTTCAGGATATTGTAGTATGATACATCAATCTTTGCAGTACCATCTCCATTGTCATACAACTTGAATCCTCCGTCATTGTATTCCGTAAGGTCATCACCAAACATGGAAGTGATATAATACGATCCATTCTTCTCAGTAATAGTCATTTCGAATCCATCTTTATACTCCCTCGTGGGATTGTTCTCCACATGACTGGATGCGACCCTATAATTCCCTGACCATACTGTTGTTTCTCCTATGACTTCCTCATTCACGGTTATAGCACAGACAGCGGCAAGATTGTTGGAAGTTGTAGCAATGATGTTGGCTGTGCCGGCACTCTTTGCGGTGACAAGACCAGTGTTGTCCACGGTTGCGACGGTTGTATTGTCGCTCATCCATGTCACGGTTTTATCGACAGCATCAGATGGACTTACCGTGGCTGTCAATTGTAATGTTTCTCCTTCGGTGAGTGAAGCCTTGGATGCGCTGAGCGTTATAGATGTCGGCTTTACATTCTCTTTTACCGATATGTTGCACGTTGCTTGTTTCCCGCTTCCGTCTTTTGCCTTACATGTAATAGTGGCAGTGCCAGCAGATTTTGCAGTGACAAGTCCAGTGGATGACACCGTGGCTACAGACGTGTCATCGGATGTCCAACTAACACTTTTGTTGGTCGCCGAACTTGGGCTAACAGCTGCATTAAGTTGTGTGGTTTCTCCAACATACAGAGAAGCAGAAGTCTTATTCAGTGTTATACTTGTAACATATACCGTTGCAGACTCTACGGAAACCTTGCAAGTAGCATATTTCCCACTGCCATCCGCAGCACGGCATGTAATAGTAGCAGTTCCCGCAGACTTTGCCGACACAAGTCCGTTGTTCACCATAGCCACAGATGTATTGTTGCTTGACCAGTTTACATTCTTGTTCGTTGCATTTGTAGGATAGACAGAGGCTGACAGTTGGTAGGTATTTCCTTCTTTCATACTGATGGACGATTGGCTCAGTGTTACACTTGTCACACTGACACTTGTCGATTTTACGGTGATCGTATAGTAAAAGTCCATAGTGCGATAGAAGCCATCAATGAAATAGCTACATTTAAAATATACTTTGCACGAAGATGTTGCCTTGATTCCCTTGACAGTGGCATTATAGCGAGTGGAACTGGTCACGGTGGCATACGAATTGTTCTCGGAATACCACTGATAGGTAACACCCGTTGACTGCATAAGTGTACGTTTGTAAGTGTCAGCCAACGCTATGGTTACGGTACTTCCTTCATAGACTGATGCTTCTCCGGCTTTTGCCGAAGCATTCGCCTTTTGAACTGTTGCAAATGCGAACAGAACCATTAGAATCATGGTCTGCAGATGTGTAGTAAATGTTTTCATTGTTGTTGTATTTGATGGTTTGTTTTATCTGTGGTGTTATTATTTTGCTCTCTTCAGCGCATACTCTGCCTTTCTCATATAGTCCTGAGCACGTTCTCGGGCATTCTTTGCTTTTCGTGCGTAATCTTCTGCCTTGTCCGTGGCATTCTTTGCCCGTTGCTGATATGTCTTCACACTATCGTAGTTCTTCCGCTTCGAGTAGTATTCAGCCTCTCTGAGATAACCTTGTGCTTGTCGGTTATAGTAATCGACTTCTTGCTCATAGCCCAATGCCTGCTTCGTGTAGTATTCCGCCTCACGCTGATATGATTGGGCTTGCTTGATATAGTAGTCATTTTGCGCCATAAGGGGCAGAAAGCCGAGCGTTATGATTATAATTGAGATTAACTTTTTCATGTCCTTTTCAGTTTGTTGAGTAAATAGGTCGAGGCGAAATCCAAGGCATTGATGATATGAGGGACAATCGTATCTGCCGATTCATCTGATGTCGTTTTGTGGTCATAATCCAATGAAACACTGCCACAGTCCAGTTTGACTGCTTTGATAAATTTCACGTTCCTGTTTGTCTCATTGATAGCATCCGACAATAATTCAGTGTTGTACTCGTTTGCCTTTACTAAATGAGGGACACAGAAACGTATCATATCCTCATTTCTCCCAGTCATATAAAAGAAATGCCTGTCGTGGTAGATAAAATGCCAACCCATTGACGGCAACATTTCCACATGCCCACATTTCTTCCTAATTTCATTCACTATTTCTTCTTGTCTCATATTCAATTATATTTGTTATACTCTTTATGGTATATAAGCGTGATTAGTAACCATATCTATCAATAAAAAAAACTGCACCAAATCAAACTTGTTGAATGGTGCAGTTTCTAACTCGTGTGTTGTATGTCTCAATCCAGCATCACAAATGCCGCCCAATAGTATGGGTCGGGATATTTCTCCCGAATGATGGACTTTGCGTTTTCAAATGCCTTACGTTTGTTCCACTTGCATTGTTTGGATGCCAGTTGCTCATAGAATGCAGTCATAAACTCTGTAGCCACCTTGTCGCTGACACTCCATAGAGCCATGACCATAGTGCCAACACCGGCTTTCTTGAAGGCACGCTGCAAGCCGTAAAGACCTTCGGAAGTAGCCTTGCCTTGTCCCGACTGACAAGCTGAGAGCACAACCATCTCCGTGCCACTTAGGTCGAGGCGAGCGATGTTGTTGGCTGTAAGAATACCGCCTAACACTCCATCAGGCAATTCCTTGCCTCTCCATGCCGCATTGCCTCCTGATAGTACAATGCCAGAGAGCATCATGGCATCAGAATAACCTTTCAGATAATCTACATGAGCGGCACGTTCAGGAGTATAATAAAATCCGTGAGTGGCTATCTGCAACAACTGAGGAGCATTTCCGTGCATACTGAGGAACGACTCCTCAGTTCCCTCCATTCCCATTCGGGGTGTTACCTGCCACTTGCTGGCTTTCAGCAGAGACTCAATCTGCATAATCTCCTGCTTGGAGCCAGGAAGTTCACAGAAGACAGAATCCCCACGAACCATGTCGCCACGCATCACCAACAAATCTGTCAAGTCATATTTCTTCGCCTCCTCAATCATTGCTGTCGGTTGAATGTCATATTGCAGTCCACCATATAACACCGCAGAATGCGGTGCAAATGCCAAGACTGGCGACTGTGCCTTTACCAGTTCCCTTGCGGAAGACAACCTTACGAAGTTGTAATGGTTTCCCAATAACGAACCGTCAGCCAGAGGCAATGACTCTAATGACACTTGGAACAGCAGTTGTGATGGAACATAATAAACAGTCGAACCTTCAGCTATGTATGCTCTTAATGGCTCCCATAACAGTTTCAGTACCTCTGGGGCATAGTCCTGATTATAATACATATCAGGTCGGGTGATGCCCAACGAATCAATCTGTCTTTCGGCGAACAGGTATTTCACCAATGGGTATTCATCGCTCTTGTTGATGATATAGGCTGCATATTTGCGCCCCATGGTCTCTGAAACGTAATCAGTAAAGTCCAAAAGGACTTCATTGGGCTTCAGAGCACTCTTAACTGTCGCATAGTCTATATCCATGAAACGTGTGATATTGTCGAAACTGCGGCATCTTTCGGTCAGACGTGCCGCCAATTGATCAGCCCGTTGTGACATACTTAATATGCTATCGGCATAATGTGCTTGTTCCTTCTCCCACTCCTTTATTTGGTTCTTCATCAAGGTAAGCAGCATATAGTCCTTCATATCATCATCAGTACCTTCTTTCTTTACCACGTCAAACAACGAGCGTTCAGACTCCAGCAGAAAAGACTTCGACATGACAAGCGCATCGTAGCAGCTTGCGGTAAACTCATCCTGGTATCTGTTGGCTTCAATGGCGTATGGTGTCATCATCGTAAACAGTGAAGACACTGGCGACCACAAACTCTCACGTTCCTCGACACTCATCATCGGAATACGCTCCTTCATCAACTCTTTCAACCTGAAAGCGGCATCCGTATAGTGTGTGCAACCAGCATCAAGATGTTTGGAGAATCCCTCTGCATTGGCGAGCATCATTAGCGCATTGATATACTCCATGCTCTTTTCGCCATAAAGTTGCTTTGTGTAATCCGCATAGAGTTGATAATGCTTTTCAGACTCATCATACATGTCAAGGCGATGTTCCGTTCCTCCCATGGATGCAAGGAGCATTATCCTATTCTCTTCCGTTTGGGGATATTTCGATGCAAGTATTTCATCTGCTTTCTTATAGTCTGCGAGAGCTGCGGAGTATTCTTTGAAGCCATTATGGCAGCGTGCCCGAACCATATACATTTGACATAGTTCCCTTGGCTCTTTCATCCTGCTTTCACTCTTAAAGAGAGAGTCTATACATGCAAAGCAATTCTCCTTGTCTCCTTTCAGTCTGTAGATGTCTGCCACCAGGCTATACGGAAGATAATACGCATCTTCCTCTGGATTCATCTGCTTCTGGTATTCTTCCAACACTTTGCGACCGTATGCGATGGCATCGTCATATTGCCCCGTGGCAATGTATAGATTTCTCAGCTTGTTATATGCCAGATGTTTACTTGCCGCAGGGTCTTTGTTGTCCCCTTCAGCCAGTTCCTTGCCCTTTATATACCACTTCTCGGCTAAATTATACTGACCTTTGGATTTCGCCTCGTCACCTTTTTGATGGTAGTATGCAAATTTCATTTTCACATCTCCTGCCTTTTCCACTAACGAATCCATGGAAGCCGAAGCGGAGCGTATCAGTTTCATGTCACCAGTGGAATTGCCCAGCGACCACAACTCCCTCAACACATCCATCTGCTTGTTCACCTTGCCATTTTGATGTGCCAAGACAAATGCCTGATAGTAAACTCGCTTTGCTTCGTCAAACTTGCAAAGGTGTGCTTTTACCGATGCTATGCCGGAGAGTACATCTACTTCTTCAGACACCCTACCCAAATCCCTGAATCCATTCAAGGCTTCTTCATACGAAGAAAGCGCCTCGTCATAACTCTGTGTCATCGCATATTGCGCTCCCTCAAAATACCATGATAGAGGAATCTTTGTCTCCGCGTATTCTTTTACCTGACCGTCAGAATAGGGAAGTATTTCTGATATGAGTTCCCTTCCACGCTTATAATCGGCACGTCCTTTTTCATCACGCTGGATAAATTCGCAAGCATACATATAGCCATTCATAGCATAGAGATGGCCGACGTCTTTTCTTTCTGTATCATTCAACTTACCTTGAAGCAAACTCTTTCCTAAAAGATACCCTTCTTTATACCTGCCAAGCAATTCATAACACTGACATGCCATTGTCTGACTACAAACGTACACTTGCCGCTCGCCTTCGTTGCGTTGCTGCTTGGTATTCTCTCCAACAATAAGAAACAACTCAAGTGCTTCTGCCTTCTTGGCGGCTTTGTTCAGTTCAAATGCCTGATACATTTTAGCAGTCACTTCTTCCTCTGACAGGGTCTGGGCTTCTATCTGCATTGTCATGCAGAAAAACATCAATGCGAATACTATGATTCTATTCATCTGGATTTACTTTCTTCTCGATATTATACTTTATGGTATCGTTGTCCGTACTGTCTGCCGGGGCAGGGCTGAACACTTCATCCCCTCCACGCATCTGCTCCATAGGTGCCCCGTTATAGTTAGGAGATGACTCATAATCAAACATTGGCTTGATGGCAAAGAAACCTACAACAAGCACAGCTGCCACACCAGAAATCCACAGCCATATCTTCTTCTTTGACCGCACTGGCTCTGTTGCTGCAACCTCTGGAGCAGGACAATAACATGCTGCTTGTTTAGTACCTGTAGCACGATAAGCAGCAGTTTTTCGTTCTTGTTCATACTGTCGTTGGAACTGTTTTAGTGCCTTTAGTTTCTCCTCACGACTTCGGATGCAGTCTTTCACGTCCTGTGTAAACTCCAGTTGTTCCTTCTTCTCTTTATCTTGTTCTATCTCACGCAAGAACTCCGTCTTTTCGGCATCATCCATGCGGTTAAGCAGGTAGTTGTCTATTCTGTCTTGAAACTTTTCGTCCATATCTGTAATTCTTTATGAGTTCAACTTTCTCTTATAGATTTCCCTCGCCGATTTTCGCAAAGAGTTCATGCACTTGTTCTTCTTCGTCTTTAAGGCATTGTATGACTCTATTGTCGGCATTTCCTTCAGGATAGTCTCCAGTTTCTTCTCCTCGTAATAGAATTTGGTGAGTATCTGACTGCACCTTGGTGACATGTGTGATATGACATCCGCTATAATGTCAAGCATCAAGTTCTCGCCCGAATCATAGAGCATATCTATATAATCGTTGGGGTCGAAGCCTTCAGCCCTTAGCAACCGTCCTAATTCTGTTTCGGGGTCAGCATATACAGGATGCTCGCGTCCGTATTCTAAATACTTGTTTCGGGCTATGCTCATAAAGTAGGTGAGGATGCTGCCGTTCAGGGGCTTGTTGTCTTTTCCCATCACGATTCCATCCTCCACATAAATTTTTCTTCTTTCTATGTTCTCCCAGAACGCAATAAAGGTGTTCTGTAGAATCTCTGCCGCCGCATTATCGTCAGCGAAGAACACACCCCTATAGTTGTCCCAAAAGTAATCGGAGCAGTATGCGTACAGCTCGTACTGAGTGCGCCGACCTTTGTCTGCTATACCCGCTACAAGTCGTGCTTCGTTCTCTTGTATGGGGGCTCTGAATTGTATTGTTTTTGCCATTACTGTATGATGTCTGTTATTCTAAATCTATCGGTCTCGCCAGTCATTACTGGATATTGAGGTCTGCTGCCCGTATTGGAATTGACAAACATTCTTATTCTTCGAAAGAAATCATCGTTGTCATTTCCTGTGCTTTCCTTTACCTTATTATATATTGCATAGGTAAGTTTACCCACAGCCGGACTTTTCATTTCAATGTTCACTTGGTCGCTTTTGCAAGCACTGATGGTAATCCACCTTTCCTTATTCACCTGGGCATTTGGATTTACATCCGTCTTGCCTTTATCAGTAGAAGCTCCCCAGATAAAGGTTTTGATAGCTTCGAATATGTCTTCCACGCCACGCACCACTTCATCCTCATCACCACGTGTTGCATCACCGCTATGACAAGCATCTATCACCACCAGCATCTTGCCCGAATCTCCAATTTTGTCTCTGATGGCATTCAGATAATAGTTCACTTCGTCATCCGTGAGGTGTTTCTCACCTTTGTCTTTCTCGCATGGCTTTCTGTAGGCATCGTATGGAATCCAGCACTCATCCAGTCCGTCCTTCTCGTCATTATGCACATCTTTCATCTGTTGACCATGCCCTGAGAAATGTACATA
>OGFP01000775.1_pt1 | contig 10210 bp, 10 predicted proteins | sample 1570971 | NCBI WGS metagenome assembly OGFP01 (sample SAMEA2582033, study PRJEB24529) | metagenome | biome: Human gut stool | place: China | collected 2011 | reverse complement strand
ATTTGGGAAAAGCTTTGGTTGACAATAAGAATCATCAAATTTATATGTAGATCTAATATCTGTCTTTCCAATAGTACACATCTTCACAAAAATAGAGGGGAACTCCTGGATGAATCCATTTGTTCCCCTTGCAGGTGTAGCTAGCCTCTGTTTCTTATATTTTCAAAGGCAAGTAGTAACATCTAAATGTTACGTTTTCGACTCTGTAGTCGTTCGGGGGCCGCTCCACCCGAATTGACTTGCCTTTGTGATTATTACTAATTTGTCGTTTGTATCTATTGCAAATTTATAGGCACAAAAAAAGCGGAGAGCATTTGCCTATCCGCCAGTGAGGGAGTCCAAGCCCTAACGCACAAACAGGAAACACTCCCCGCATATTGCAAGGAGCATTTATCTGTTTCATGTGCGTTGATTTTATTTGGACTTTTCACTGGCACAGAAATCAGCTAAACGCTTTTTTTCTTAAAACAAACAATACAGTCGTGCTACGACTGATTGTGCAAAGATAACAATTAATTAAGTTATACAGTCTTTCATTCTTTGTTTTTTCTCTGTACAGAGTGTTTTTGTTCTATATCTCGTAAAATCGTTTGAAATAGTCCGGTTCTTTTGCTATGACTATACCTCATAAGATTCATATCGTTTATTTTTTATATTTTTACTAAATCTCTCGGAGTTATGCGAATTATTGTTATTTTTGCCTCACATAATTTCTAAACAATAATTAAATTATTTATTCGTATGAAAAAGGCCTTATTATTATTCGCTTTGGTAGCGATAAGTGCGGTGAGTATCAATGCTCAAGACAATCTGAAATGGGGTGTGATGGCAGGTATGAATGTTAGTAAATACACCATTACAGGTTTTGATAGCAGGATAGGTTTTCACGCAGGTGTTAAAGCAGAGTTGGGATTGTCGCAGGATGCGAATGGTAGTGGTGCCTATATGTACTTCTCTACATTGCTTACATTGAAAGGTGCTAAAATTGATGGAGGATCACTTGCGAGCATAAAATTTAATCCATACTATCTGGAAGTGCCGGTACGTGTCGGGTATAAATATGCCGTCAATGATGATTTTTCATTATTTGGTAGTGTAGGTCCTTATATGGCTGTTGGGCTGTTTGGAAAAGCAAAATTGAAAGTGGACGGTGATATTGCAGATATTGCGGAATTAGGAGGTAACTCGATGTCCGAAGATATATTTGGAGACGATGGTCTAAAACGATTCGACTTCGGTCTTGGACTAAAAGCCGGGGTTGAGTTCAGTAAGAAATATCAAGTTGCCATAAGCTATGATTTCGGACTTGTTGAGGTAATCAAAGAAGTAGGAATGAAGAACAGAAACCTGATGATCTCGTTGGGATATATGTTCTAAAACCGGTTTTGCAACTTTGTTGCATAAATCATTTGCTACCTTTGCATCAACTAAATGATGAAAGTTATGGGACATTGTAGTTGTGGCGCTCATTCATGCGCAGCAGAAAAAAAGGTTGATGCAAAGGTTTCGGTATTCCATGAATATGGGAAAGTGATATTCTCTCTCCTGCTGCTGGCAGGTGGAATAATCATGAATGCTCTTGATTTAGCATTCTTCCGTGAAGGATATGTTTCTTTGATATGGTATATCGTAGCCTATCTTCCGGTAGGAATTCCGGTGATGAAAGAAGCCTGGGAAAGCATCAGGGGAAAAGACTATTTCAGTGAGTTCACCCTAATGGTTATTGCTACTTTGGGAGCTTTCTATATTGGTGAATATCCGGAAGGAGTAGCCGTGATGTTATTCTATACAGTAGGAGAACTGTTTCAGGATAAAGCGGTAGATAAAGCCAAACGTAATATTGGAGCCTTATTGGATGTAAGACCCGAGAAAGCATTAGTGCTCCGGGAAGGCAATCTTGTTATTGAAAGCCCTAAAAAGATAAAAGTCGGTGAAATCATAGAAATAAAGGCAGGCGAACGGGTGCCATTGGATGGAACTATGCAGAATGAAGTGGCTGCCTTCAATACAGCCGCATTAACAGGTGAAAGCGTTCCTCGTAATATTCGGAAAGGTGAAGAAGTACTTGCCGGAATGATTGTAACCGATAAGGTTATCCGGCTCGAGGTAACGAGACCTTTTGATAAGAGTGCACTTGCCCGAATATTGGAGCTTGTTCAGAATGCTTCCGAACGTAAGGCTCCGGCTGAATTGTTTATTCGTAAGTTTGCGCGCATTTATACACCTATTGTTATAGCGCTTGCAGTGTTAATTGTTTTGTGTCCATTTGTTTATTCACTTATTAATCCTCCATTTGTATTTGCATTTAATGATTGGCTATACAGAGCTTTGGTCTTTCTGGTGATTTCGTGTCCCTGTGCGTTGGTGGTTAGTATTCCGTTGGGCTACTTTGGGGGAATTGGAGCGGCATCCCGGTTGGGAATTTTATTCAAGGGTGGTAATTATCTGGATGCTATCACTAAGATCAATACAGTGGTATTCGATAAAACTGGAACCCTGACAAAAGGAACCTTTGAAGTACAGGCCTGTAAAAGTGCAGGCGAGGTTTCGGAAGAAGAATTAGTGAAACTGGTTGCTTCGGTAGAAAGTGATAGTACTCATCCGATTGCCAAGGCTGTTGTGAATTATGCGAAAGAACGAAATATTGAACGTGTAACCGTTGCCGATACGAAAGAATATGCCGGCTTCGGATTGGAAGCAACGGTAGACGGAATACCGGTTCTGGTTGGTAATTGCCGGTTACTGTCCAAGTTTGATATATCCTTTCCGCAAGAATTGTTGAAGATAACAGATACCATTGTAGTCTGTGCTGTTGGAAACCGTTATGCAGGTTATCTGCTGCTGGCTGATGCCCTGAAAGAGGACGCAAAGGTAGCTATTGACAATTTAAAAGCTTTAAATATTGAAAACATCCAGATACTATCCGGTGATAAACAGAGTATTGTTACTAACTTTGCGGAGAAGCTCGGCATATCGAAAGCCTATGGCGACTTGCTGCCGGAAGGGAAAGTGAAACACCTGGAAGAATTGCGTCAGGATGAGGCAAACCGGATTGCATTTGTCGGCGATGGAATGAATGACGCACCGGTGCTTGCTTTGAGTCATGTCGGTATTGCTATGGGAGGATTGGGCAGTGATGCAGCCATTGAAACAGCCGATGTCGTGATACAGACAGATCAGCCGTCGAAAGTAGCCGAAGCTATCAAAGTAGGAAAGTTGACACGAAGAATCATTTGGCAGAATGTATCACTGGCATTTGGAGTGAAATTGCTTGTATTGATTTTGGGAGCCGGTGGAATCGCTACTCTTTGGGAAGCTGTCTTCGCAGACGTAGGCGTTGCGTTGCTTGCTATTATGAACGCCGTCAGAATACAGAAAATGATAAAATAGGAGAAAGATGGAAGAAGATATTTATTTGGATAAGCTGGTCAGAAGAGACATTAAGCCAACTGCAATAAGGCTCTTGGTGATAAAAGAGATGATGCAGGCAGAGCGTGCAGTGTCGTTGCTTGACCTCGAAACATTGCTCGACACAGTTGATAAATCGACCATATCCCGTACCATCGCTCTCTTCTTGTCTCATCACCTCATACATAGCATAGACGATGGAAGCGGCTCGTTGAAGTATGCCGTTTGCGACAACTCTTGCAATTGTGTGGTACAGGATTTACATTCGCATTTTTATTGTGAGAAATGTCATCGTACATTCTGCCTGGAAGGTACCCATATCCCGGTGATTGATTTGCCTGAAGGATTTACTTTGCATAGCATTAATTACGTCCTTAAAGGGATTTGTCAGGAATGTTCTTCCGTGGGAATGACATTGGCAATGAAATAAAAAAGGCCGAAACCCGGAACGATAAAAAGATCGTCAGGTTTCGGCCTTCTGCTTTCGCTAATATTGTTTGATTAGTCAATATTGGGATTCAATGCATGCCAGTCCTTGATGGCTGGGATGATTCCCATTTCAATCACTTCGTCACGAAGTTTACATAAGTGTTCGTAACTCTTTTCTAATTCTTCCTGTTCGGCAGGAGTTCCGGCTATTTCTTTATAAGTAACGCCGTCTTTAGTAATCGAAGTTTCCATCGCCATCATGATATGGTCGAATTTGCCATTGGAAACATACGTTCCGGCAGGCCAGCGGAATGGCTGTCCGCCCATAGCAGCAGCAATCATTTCGATAGACAGATAAGCCGGGCTTTGGAAAGAAGAACGACCGCGCAGGTCGATGATATGTTTTCCACCTTGGATGACACGTACTTTCAGTGCTTCCCATTCCGTCAACGGAAGACGGGTTGTACCGATGAAATCGGTCAGGGGCTCTCCTTTTATTTTGGTGGTAGATGCAAATACAGCCATTTGTTCTCCATGACCGCCATACGTACGGCAATTCTGAATGTCGGAAGCGGGGATATGGAAGTATTTCACCAGTTCGTTTTGCAGGCGGGTGCTATCCAACGCAGCCAATGTAGAAACTTGTGAAGGTTTCAAACCTGCATACAACAAAGTAATCAAGCCGGTGATGTCTGCAGGATTAAAGATGACAACGATATGTTTTACGTTCGGGCAATATTGACGAACGTCTTTTCCGAATTGAGCGGCAATCTCTGCATTTCCTTTCAACAGATCTTCGCGGGTCATACCTGCCTTACGGGCTGCTCCACCGGAAGAAACAATATAAGAAGCTCCGGTCAGCGCTTCTTTGATGTCGGAAGTATAGGTAAGGTTGACACCTTCAAAACCGCAATGATACAGTTCTTCAGCTACTCCTTCCAAAGCTGGTGCGAATGGATCATAGAGACAAATATTCGGAGTGAGTTTCATCATCATGGCTGTTTGTGCCATGTTGGAGCCGATCATTCCGGCAGCTCCCACAATCGTAAGTTTCTCGTTGGTTAGAAATTCCATAATTTTATATGTTTAAAAAGGTGAATAATTTACTCTTTCTTTTTGTCGCTACAAAGTTAACATATTAGAAAGCAAATTGTTCATTGCAAATAGTTTTGCCCGATAACGAAAAGTTATAGCTGACTGATTGAGGGATCTATTCAAAATAGATTATCTTTGTATCTTATATAATATAATAGATAAGAATATGAGCATCGAATTAGGAAAGTTCAACCAGCTTGAAGTCGTGAAGGAAGTCGATTTCGGCGTATATCTCGATGGTGGGGAAGAAGGTGAGATTTTGTTGCCTACCCGCTATGTGCCCGAGGATTGTAAGATAGGAGATTTTTTGAATGTGTTTCTTTACCTGGATATGGATGAGAGGCTGATTGCTACGACACTGACCCCGTTAGTGCAGGTCGGACAGTTTGCTTGTCTGGAAGTCTCCTGGGTAAATCAATACGGAGCTTTCCTGAACTGGGGATTGATGAAAGACCTGTTTGTGCCGTTCCGTGAGCAGAAGATGAAAATGCAGGTTGGGCGGAAATATGTGGTCCATGCGCATTTGGATGAAGAGAGTTATCGTATTGTGGCTTCAGCAAAGGTGGAACGTTATCTGTTGAAAGAAAAGCCGGAATATACTCCGGAAGCAGAAGTGAATATCCTTATCTGGCAGAAGACGGATTTGGGCTTTAAAGCGATTATAGATAATAAGTATAGCGGTTTGCTGTATGAAAATGAAATATTCTGTCCGTTGGAAACAGGAATGGAGATGAAAGCTTTTGTGAAACAGGTGCGTGAAGATGGTAAGGTAGACCTGATTCTTCAGAAACCCGGTTTTGAAAAGATTGACGATTTTTCGAAAACGCTGCTCGACTATATCAAAGCGCATGGAGGACGGATCAACTTGAATGATAAAAGTCCTGCGGAAGATATTTATGACACGTTTGGTGTTAGCAAGAAAACCTTTAAGAAAGGAGTGGGCGACTTGTATAAGAAACGTCTGATTACCTTGCATGAGGATGGCATTGCTTTGGCGGATTCCTAAACAGAATAGGGATTTCCCTACATACGAATAGAGAGAATCATTGGGGTGGGGAGTTTCCTCACCCTATTTTTGTGCTATCAGATTAAAGATATAAATAATAAAAACTAGATAAGCTATGCGTAAGATTATAATAAGTTTCTGCATCCTGTTCGCTGCCCTCTCCTTACAAGCGCAGTCTGTTAACGGAATCCGTATCGATGGCGGGAATACTCCGATTCTTGTTTACCTGGGAGGGAACCAGATATGTTTACCTACTACTACCTGCTTTATAGCCAATTTAAATCCCGGACATTATACTGTTGAAGTGTTTGCCACCCGCTTTACCCGTGCGGGAGAGCGAGTATGGAAAGGAGAAAAATTATATAAAGATCTCGTTTATTTTGATGGGAGAGGAGTGACAGAAATATGGGTAGACGGACGTGATAACGTGCATCCGGAAAGACCCGACCGCCCCGGACAGGGGGGACATCGTCCGGGACAAGGAGAACACCGCCCGGGATATGGTTACAACAGGGTCATGAACGATCAGCTCTTTCAAACGTTTTATAATGAGATGAAGAAGGAGCCTTTTAAAGATGATCGTATAAAGTTGCTTAATGCTGCATTGGCCGGTTCTGATTTTACATCTGCCCAATGTCTCCAACTGACCAAACTTTATACATTTGACGATGACCGGATGGAAATTATGAAGATAATGTATCCCCGCATTGTAGATAAAGAAGCTTTCTTTACAGTGATTAATACCCTGACATTTGGCTCCAGTAAGGAAAAGATGAAGGATTTTATCATAGGGTACGGTAAACGTTGATACTATTAACTAAAAACGATACGGTTATGAAAAAGATACATATTATGCTGTGTTTGGCATTGGGAATATTGGTCAGTGGCTGTTTTACCAGCTATGTATCTACCAAACAGATGATGGGTATATATCAGGGAATGACTCAATCGCAGGTAGAGTCCGTTTTAGGAAAACCTGATTTCCGGCGTTTTGACGGTGATATGGAAGAATGGGAATTCCATCGTGATAACGGTACGCCTGTACTTACTTCGGAACCTGTGACGATAATCGTTCAGTTTGTAAATAGAGAGGTGGTTAGTATGGATACGTTCAAAGGTTATGGCAGACCTGCACCGATGCATTCCGTTGTAGTACCGCCTGCTGTGAACACTACCGTTGAAGTCTTTCCTAATCATGAACAAGTGGAAGAAGCTCGTTTGATGACTGATCCGGAGTTTGATGAATTTATCAATAAGCTCAAAATAACGGTTATGAATGAAGACCAGAAGAAGCTTGTCGATCGGATGTTGAGAACGTATGATGTCACTTCAAATCAATGTGTGAAAATAGTGAAGGAGATTTCGTATACTCCTGACCAGGTGGAGATGATGAAGAAGCTGTATCCTTATGTAAGGGATAAAAGAAATTTTAATAAGGTGATCGATATTTTATTTTCTAATGCATATAAGGATGAGATGCATAAGTTTATTGAGGAATATCATCGGAATAATAAATGATAGGAGATTGAATTATGAAACGAATACTTTTTTTACTCTTTGCGGTCGGTCTGACTGCCAATATGACCGTAATGGCTGGAATGAGCACTAGCAAGGTACGTAAGGAGACGCGTTTTCTTACCGATAAGATGGCATATGAATTGAGCTTGAGTACACAGCAATATAATGATGCGTATGAGATTAATTACGACTTTATTTATTCTGTCCGTAATATAATGGATTACGTAGCACGTGGTTATGAATGGGCATTGGATGATTATTATGAAGCTTTGGATATCCGTAACGACGATCTTCGCTGGGTATTGAGTGATGCGCAGTATCGCCGGTTTCTCGGTGCCGAGTATTTCTATCGGCCGATTTATGTAACCGGAGGGAAATGGAGTTTCAGGGTGTACATCAATTACCCGAACCGTAGCTTGTTCTATTTTGGTGTGCCTTATCATTACCGTACTTATTGTGGAGCGCATTATCGTCCGCACTTTCACCATACAAGCTACTATCGGGGAAGATATACTAATTTCAACCATTACTCTGCACCGCACCGAGTGAGAGATCAGAGAGTATATCACTCTTATCGTCGTTCGGACTTCGGTTCTGTCCGGTTCCGTCCGAATACTTCCACTCGTCCGCATAATGCACCGACACGTCCGGGTAATTCTTCCCGTCCGGGTTCATTGGCAACACGACCTGGAACATCTCGTCCAAGCACATCTACTCGTCCTGATACGTCTCGTCCCGGAACGACAACGCGACCTGGTACGTCGACTCGTCCCCGTCCGGAAACAAGTTCCGGTTCTTCAAGCTCTAATCGCAGACCGACAAGCGGAAGTTCGACAAGTAGCGGTTCCAACCGTGAAAGTGGAAAAACAAGTAGTAGTTCAAGGGAAAGTTCAAGTAGGCGAAACGATAGTAGTGGTTCCTATAATAGAAATAACAGTTCTGATAGAAACAATAGTTCTTCCAGTCGTGGTAGCTCCGGTCGTGGCAGTTCTAGTTCCAATCGTGGCAGTTCTAGCTCCAGTCGTAGTAATTCCAGTCGCAGTAGTGAAAATACTACCAGCCGTAGCAGTAGTACTACCTCTAGCCGTAGTAGCGGTAGTTCGAGTTCTACTCGAAGCAGCGGTAGCTCTACCCGGAGCAATGTTTCCAGCGGACAAACAGAAAGACGCTCTTCTTCTGGAAGCACGAGAGGTAATAGCACTCAAAGCTCTTCCCGTTCTTCTGAAAGAAACAGCAGTTCAAGAAGATAACCTATTCCTTTATTATTTATATCAATCTCATTGCTCCTCAGCGGTAGGAGAACTAGACTCCGGTTTTTCACCGGCTAGACTATTCCGGGCGTCGCCCGTAACTTGGATATCGGGGCGGATACTATCCGCCTCGATTTCACTTATTACTCCTTTCTGTGCAAGCCGCTTGGCTATCAACTTATAATAGCCTTCCATATTCTCCTTTAACTGTCCGCCTTCAGCAAAAGAGCTGCGGAAATGCTTGGGTTTCGGGATAATGGAAGCCAGGAAAATACTTTCTTCCGTGTTCAGTTGTGAAGGGCGTTTATTGAAATAATAAGCAGAAGCTTCCTGAATACCATAAACGAGCGGTCCCCATTCAACAATGTTCAGATATACTTCGTACATGCGTTCTTTAGAAGTTAATCTTTCATTTTCTATTAGCCATACAATCAATGCCTCTTCCAATTTACGTGCAAAGTTCTTATTACGGTTCAGGAATACATTCTTTACGAGTTGCATGGTGATCGTGCTTCCTCCACGTGCAAAGCGTTTCACTTGCAGGTCGTAAATCAATGCTTCCCGTAGGGCATCGGGCAGGAAACCGCGATGGTAAAAGAATGCTCCATCTTCACTTTGCATAACGGACATTCTTAGGATGGGTGAAATGCTATCCAATGGTGTAAAGTGTTTGCACGAGGGACCAATAGGAAAAGTCCGCACCGGTATTCCATTCTCATAAGCTGTATAAATGAACTCGCCGGACATTTTGGAGAGTGAAGTGGCTCCATAGCTTGTGATGCGGAAGTCTTTCTCTTTCAGTCCGGATTCCAGTTTGAGACTATCTAGTTGTGCAAAATCAATATCTAATAGAAAATGATAGGCCAACTCGCCACTTGTTTTTATGCCTTCCAGATTGCTGAATAATCCTTTGGGGAGAGAGCTGAACAGATCATCTGCCGGAAACCAGGATTTGTTGACCGCAGCAGTGAAATGCCAGTTTCCCTTCTCTTTCTCGGCTCGCAAATAAGGATGAAACTGGAGTTTGTTGAAATCAACGATGGTCGTGCTATCCAGTTCGAGTGAGTGCCCGCTAATGTTCATCTCGTAACAGAGTTGTCCGCGATCGAGATGAATGATTTCAGGAGAGAGGGCTCTATGAAATACGTCCAGTCCGTTCACTCTTGCTTTTCCTTTGAGATAGACTTGTTTGGAAGACCCTATTTCTTTCGTCAGGCTATACGATAAAGTGTCAAAGGTTATCTTAGCACCATATCTACGTGTTATATAAGGTATGGAAACTTTTAGAGAATCAGATGAATAAAGCGTTGCTTTTAATGAGTTGTAATGTTGGTGCAGTTCACCATTGGCTATCCAATGCTGTGCTAAACTGTCTTCTTGTATGGTGATGACGGATTGAAAATGATTTTCTTTAATGATAAAAGAAGGAAGAGTGAGAGATACAAAATTATGCGAATCAGTAGTTGAAATCACTAGCTGATTCAGTTAGTTAAATTGTTATTAT
>OGFP01000762.1_pt1 | contig 10290 bp, 9 predicted proteins | sample 1570971 | NCBI WGS metagenome assembly OGFP01 (sample SAMEA2582033, study PRJEB24529) | metagenome | biome: Human gut stool | place: China | collected 2011 | reverse complement strand
GAATTACATGGAGATCGAAACTTCCGTGATGATGGTGCGGTGATTGGTGGGATTGGACGATTAGGCGATCAAACGGTTACAGTCGTTGGAATCCAAAAAGGAAAAAATCTTCAGGATAATCTAAAACGTAATTTTGGGCAACCCCATCCAGAAGGCTATCGAAAAGCTTTGCGCCTCATGAAGCAAGCAGAGAAATTTGGCCGTCCAGTTGTGACCTTTATCAATACAGCGGGTGCTTATCCTGGTGTTGGTGCCGAGGAACGAGGACAAGGTGAAGCCATTGCCCGCAACCTCATGGAAATGAGTGATTTAAAAGTTCCAATTATTGCGATGATCATCGGAGAAGGTGGCTCTGGTGGTGCCTTGGCTCTTGCTGTAGCAGATAAGGTCTGGATGCTTGAGAACTCCATCTATGCAGTCTTGAGTCCAGAAGGTTTTGCCTCTATTCTTTGGAAAGATGGAAGCCGTGCCATGGAAGCAGCAGAATTGATGAAGATCACTTCTCACGAATTGTTAAATATGGACATTGTCGATAAGGTGATTCCCGAGCATGGATTTTCAAATGGAGAACTACTGGCTCAAGTGAAGAAGGAATTACAGGGAGAGTTAAATGTTTTACAAACCTTACCTCTCGAAGAGCTTCTGGAGCAACGCTACCAACGTTTTCGTAAATATTAAAAAACTGAGCTTGCACTTGCAAGACTCAGTTTTTTTAAAACTTTATTTTGGTGCGATGACTTCTGCGCCACCCATGTATGGGCGAAGGACTTCTGGAATGGTCACAGAACCGTCTTCGTTTTGGTAGTTTTCAAGAATAGCAGCGACGGTACGTCCGACAGCTAACCCTGAACCGTTCAAAGTGTGAAGGAGTTTTACCTTGCCATCTGCTTCATCACGGTAGCGGATTTGAGCTCGACGAGCTTGGAAATCTTCTGTGTTAGAGCAGCTAGAGATTTCACGGTAGGTGTTCTGAGCAGGAATCCAAACTTCCAAGTCGTAGGTTTTAGCAGCTGAGAATCCCATATCGCCAGTACATAAAGTGATGACACGGTATGGCAAGTTAAGTTTTTGAAGGATATTTTCAGCGTTAACTACCATTTTTTCCAATTCATCGTATGAGCTTTCTGGTTTTGAGAATTTGACCATTTCAACCTTGTGGAATTGGTGAAGACGGATCAATCCACGTGTATCACGACCAGCTGAACCAGCTTCTGAACGGAATGAAGGGCTCATAGCTGTGAAGTAGATTGGCAATTCTTTACCGTCAAGGATTTCACCGCGGTAGTAGTTTGTCAAAGGAACTTCAGCGGTTGGGATAAGGACATAGTCAGTACCGTCAAGCTCGAAAGTATCTTCCTTGAATTTTGGATATTGACCAGTACCAAACATAGAATCATGGTTAACCATGTAAGGTGTGATCATTTCAGTGTAACCTTCTTTAGCGTGCTCATCCAACATGAAGTTGTAGATTGCACGTTCCAATCTTGCTCCGAGACCTTTGTAGAAAAGGAAACGTGAACCTGTAACTTTTGCACCACGTTCCCAGTCAAGAATACCAAGGTCTTCCCCTAGATCCCAGTGAGCTTTAACTTCAAAATCAAAGTCACGAGGTGTTCCCCAACGACGAACTTCTACGTTTTCATCTTCGTCGGCACCTACTGGAACAGAATCATTTGGTGTGTTTGGAAGTGTCACAACGATGGCATTAAGCTTTTCATCGATAGCAGCAAGTTCGGCATCAATTTCCTTAATCTCTGCAGAAACTTTTTGCATGGCTGCAATTTGTTCTGAAGCATCTTCTTTGTTACGTTTAGCTTGAGCGATACCATCTGAAGCAATATTACGTTGAGCTTTGAGTTCTTCAGATTTGACAAGAAGCTCACGGCGTTTAACATCAAGCTCTTTAAGTTCATTTAAAGTTTCAGCAGCGACACCACGTGTAGCCAATTTTTCGGCAAGGGCATCGAAGTCGTTACGAATACGTTTTACATCTAACATAAGTTCCTCCAAAAAATAAAACACCCCGTGAAAGTGTTGGAGTGACATGGGCCACGGTTCCATCCAACTTCACAGGAGTGCACTTGTTTATGTCTTTAATTATTAGAAACGGTAGAATTTCGTAGGTCAACCCTGCCTGCTCACAGCAACCGCAGGCTTTCTGAAAGGATCTAGCTAGTACTTATCCGTCTGTTATATTATACAAAAATTATGATTTTTTGGCAAATAAACCTTTGAGTCGAGTGCCGATAGTTTGAATGAGAGTTGGCAACTTGACGACTTTTTCATTACCAAGATGTTCCCTAGCAATCTTTAGAATCTTTCCAGAATCTTTAGAAGCAAAGAGGAATTTGCTCTTGTCTGTCAAAACCTCAAAGTGGCGACTAATTCTTTTTCCGGAGACATTCGCACCGATTTGAGTGATGCTTGTCCATGGGATTTGAATGTATTGCTCGACATTGACATCTGGGTAGAATTCAAGAGCCACATCTCCTATTAGAAACTTACCGACTTTACCTCCGATAGCCATGTAGGAAACGCCTGTTGTATGCAGTTCAACTGTTTTGTTTAATGATTGTGCCATATCTATCTCGCTTTTCGATTGTAGTACTTTTATTATAGCATAAGAAAAGAGTTCAGCTTGGCTAAACTCTTACCCTTTTTATTACATAATTTTGAAGAAGCTTGCAATGATACCAACTACAAAGAGTCCAATAATGATTGTGATTGGTGAAACTTTCTTCTTAAGCAACCACATACATGCGAAAGTAAGGAGAAGTCCCATCAAACCTGGAATCAATGAATCCAATTGTTTTTGTAGGGTATCGACTTGAATCTTATCAAAGCTAAGTTTGTCGTTGACTTGACCAAGGATAGTCTTAAGTTGGTCACCGCTAACATTGCCTTTAGGCCATTCGATATAGGCACCTTTAGACAAAACTTTACCTGGAAGGTTTACAGTGAAGACGATAGATACCCAACGTTCAACAAGGACAGCCAAGATGAACATACCAAGGATTGATGCCCCTTTAGTAATATCTTTCAAGATACCACCAGACATGTCTTTTGTGATCTCTGAACCTGCTTTGTAACCAAGTTCTTGAGTGTACCACAAGAAGGCCATACGGATAAGGTTCCAACCGATGAAGAAGATAAGTGGACCAGCGATGTTACCAGCTTGTGCCAATGATGCACCGAGGGCACCAAGGATAGGACGAACTGTGAACCAGAAGACAGGGTCACCGATACCGGCAAGAGGTCCCATCATACCGATTTTAACCCCTTGGATAGCAGCATCTTCGATGTCAGTACCGTTAGCTTTTTCTTCTTCAAGAGCCAAGGTAACACCCATAATAGGAGCAGCTACGTAAGGGTGGGTATTGAAGAATTCCAAGTGACGTTTAAGAGCTGCGGCTTGGTCTTCTTTGTTAGTATAAAGTTTTTTGATAGCAGGAATGAGTGAGTAAGCCCAACCCAAGTTTTGCATACGTTCATAGTTCCAAGAACCTTGCAAGAAGGTTGAACGCCACCAAACTTTTTGACGATCTGATTTTGATAATTGAATTTTTTCAGCCATGAGAGCACCCCTTCCTAGTAGTCTTCCAAGATATCGCCGATTGGGTCGCCTGAACCAGATGAAGTTCCACCACCATTTCCGCCACCTTGTTTAGAAAGGTTGAGGTAGATGAAGGCGATAGCGACACCGATAGCACCAAGAGCGATAAGTGTCAATTGGCTAATTGCTGCGAAAGCAAAACCGATGGCGAAGAATGGCCAAACTTCACGAGTTGCCATCATGTTGATAACCATGGCGTAACCAACGGCTACGACCATACCACCACCGACAACCATACCGTGGTTGAGCCAGCTAGGCATCAAACCAAGGGCATGTTGAGCTGGGATAGCAAGAAGAAGAGCTGCAGGCACAGCAATACGCAACCCTTGAAGAAGAAGGGCAAGGTAGTGTGCGCGTTCAACACCAGCGATGTTTCCGCTTTCTGCTGCTTTATCTGCAGCGTGAACAAGGGCAACTGATGCTGTACGAACAAGCATAGTTAGGAAGAGACCGGCAACCGCAAGTGGGATAGCTGTTGCAGTCGCAACACCGATACCTTCGGTTGTGAAGTTACCACCTTTAACCAAAATGATGGCAGCAGCAACAGAGGCGAGGGCAGCGTCAGGAGCGACAGCGGCACCGATATTAGCCCAAGCAAGGGCGATCATTTGAAGAGAACCACCAAGCATGATACCTGCAGTGAGGTTACCTGTAGCAGCACCGATGAGGGTACATGCAACAAGTGGTTGGTGGAATTGGAATTGGTCAAGGATACCTTCAAGACCAGCAAGGAAGGCAACAACTACGACCAAAATTGCAGAAATAATTGACATATCTGACATGGTAATAATTCCTTTTCTATTGAGTTGTGATTAGTTGAGTTTATCAACTAATTTATCCGGATGAAGATTATTGAACGTTAGCTTTCTTGATAAGGTCAAACAAGTCTTTCTTAGAATCGTTTGGAACCTTACGGACGTCAAATTCAACACCAAGGTCACGTAATTTTTCGAAGCAAGCAACATCGTCTTTGTCCATAGACAAAACGTTGTTAACCATTGTTTTACCAGTTGAGTGAGCCATAGAACCAACGTTAAGTTCTTTGATTGGCACTCCACCTTCGATAGCACGAAGTGCGTCTTGAACAGTTTCGAACAAGATAAGCGCGTGTGTGTTACCAAAACGTGGGTCCTTAGAAGCATCAATCAATTTTTGGATTGGAACAACGTTTGCTTTAACCCCATTTGGTGCTGCTTGTTTGATCAATTCTTTACGAAGCTCATCTTTAGCAACGTCGTCTGAAGCAACAATGATACGGTCTGCTTTAGAAGCAGGTGTCCAGTTAGTTGCTACCTGACCATGCAAGAGACGTGTGTCCAAACGTGCCAAGTTAATCTTGAGTTTACCATCTCCGATAACTGTCCCTTCTGGGATAGCTCCTTGAGGTGCAGCAGCTTCTACAGGAGCTGCTGTTGTTTCCTCAGCTGGATTAAGCTCCTCTGGAAGTGCCTTGATACCACCCTTAGCTTCCTTGATGATATTAGCAGCAACTTGCTCTGCAGTAGCGTTAGCATCCATCATACGTTCAGTGTATGCTTGGATTAGCATTGGCAAGTTAAGTCCTGTGATGATAGCAATCTTGCGATCTGGATTTTCTCCAGCAATTCGGCTAGCTTGGTTAAATGGTGAACCAGACCAAAGGTCAGCCAAAACAAGAATTTCATCATCAGCATCGAATTGTGCAATAGCGTCGTTGAAGTGAGCGTACAAATCATCAGGACCTTCACTTGGCATGAAAGTTACGACTTGAACTTTCTCTTGGTCTCCAAAAATCATAGAGCCTGATTGGTGGATCCCTTCAGCGAACTTACCATGGCTGGCAATAATAATACCGATACCCATTCGTGTTCTCCTCCTTATAAATTATTTTTTCCTAGGCTTAAAAAGACTATCTCCGATTTTTTTCAAGACGCTAAAAAAAGCGTCTCTCAATCTTTTTAAACATAAGAAATCAAGAACAATTATATTCTAAAACGCTTTCAAGAAAATGTCAATAGCTAGTGAGATAAAATTTCAAAAGAAGTCAATTTCTTTCAAAAATGAGCAAAATATTATAAAAAGATTGCCCAACGATTAGATTGGGCAATCTTTTTATAATATTCGGAGATTATTTCTTCTTGACAATGAGTCGGAAAAGATTCTTAAAGCCTTGTTTGAGAACAACGATAAAGCTAGGTGCTTTTCTTAAACTTTCTCGAGGGATTCTTTTTTGAATTTCTTTCAAAGTTAATCGGCTTTTTCGACTGGCAAAACGGAAACGTCCATTTTGCTTAGTACGGATTTCAAAGCGTGGGATGAACTTACCACCGAAGTAGACATCGGCAATCACATAAGTGACTTCATCCCAAGGAATTTGAACGTAGTCTTGTAACTTCGTATCGTTGTAAAATTCGAAGGCCTTATCACCGACCATAATATTTCCGTAAATAGGCCCTTCACGGAACCAAGTTCCCTTAGATGTGTGAGCCATTTCCGTATTGAGCGATTTAACCATACCTTGCTCCGATTAGAGTAGACCAATAATGTGGAGTACAATAGCTAGAACAAAGATACCCAAGATGATAACAATTGGAGAAACTTTTCTCTTAAGAAGGTACATACAGAGGAAAGTCAAACCAAGGGCAGCAAGACCAGGAATCAATTGGTTCAAGTTGTCTTGCAAGGTTGTCACCTTGTTAGCTTCGAGTGATTTACCAGAAGCTTGTTCTAGGAAGGCTGCTTTAACACCGGTAATACCTTTTGGAAGCTTATCCCACTCGATATAAGCACCTTCTTGTTGTTTAACAACAGAGACAACAGGTGTGAAGGTAATGTTTACCCAACGTTGGATAAGAGAACCGATGACGAACATCCCCATCATTGATGCGCCACGAGTTACTTGTTGAAGAAGGTTACCAGATACGTCGTCTGTAATCGCAGCACCAGCTCTATAACCGAACTCTTGAGTGTACCATTTAACGGCAGCTACCATGACGTTCCAGAGAACGAAGAATACGATTGGCCCAAGGACGTTACCTGAAACTGCCAAACCTGCTCCTAGTGAAAGGAAGATTGGACGAAGGGTAAACCAGAAGAGAGGGTCACCGGCACCTGCAAGAGGTCCCATCATACCGACCTTAACCCCTGAGATAGCAGCATCATCAATCTCAGCACCGTTGGCACGTTCTTCTTCCAAGGCAAGGGTAACCCCAAAGATTGGGTTAGCCATGAAAGGTTGTGTATTGAAGAATTCCAAGTGACGCTTAAGAGCAGCAGCACGTTCTTCTTTAGTTTGATAAAGTTTTTTGATTGCAGGAATAAGGGTGTAAGCCACACCACCATTTTGCATACGTTCATAGTTGAATGAAGCTAAAAGGAAGTATGAGCGCAAGAAAGCTTTGAAACGATCTGCTTTTGTTAATTTAATTTTTGAATCAGCCATTTTCTTTCCTCCTAATTAAAAGTCTTCCAGAATTTCACCGAGGGGATCACCTGATCCTCCGTCGTTTGAAGAACCCAATGAACCACTAGCTTCAAGTGCAAGGTACATAACGGCAAGGCAGAGACCGATGATACCCAAGCTAATCAAGGTCAACTCTTTGAGGGCAGCCAAAGCAAAACCAAGGAAGAAGAATGGCCAAACTTCGCGACTAGACATCATGTTGATAACCATGGCATAACCAACGGCTACAACCATACCACCACCGATTGTCATACCTGACGTTAACCATTCAGGCATAGCTTCAAGACCAGATTGTACGAGGTGTGCAGGAATCAATAGCAAGAGGAGGGCAGGGATAGCAACACGGAGACCTTGGAGGGCCATACCGATAAAGTGCCATCTTTCAACACCAGCGATATCAGCAGCTTCTGCACGACTATCCATAATGTGAGAGATAAAGACAGTTGCAGTACGGACAAACATTGTCAAGGCAAGACCGGCAACAGCCAAAGGAACCGCAAGGGCGATGGCTGGACCAATTCCTTTAGCCCCTTGACCACCCAAGATAAGGATGATTGTAGAAGCTACAGCGGCAAGTGAAGCGTCTGGTGCCATGGCAGCACCAACGTTTGCCCATCCCGAAGTGATCAACTGTAAGCTACCACCCAACATTACGCCGAGTTCGAGATGACCAGTAACAAGACCGATTAGGGAACAAGCCACAACTGGCTGGTATGTTTCGATTTGGTCGTTAACTGAGCTACAACCGATAATGAAAGCAACAATTACGACTAAAATAATTTGTACTAAACTCATTTATGCATCCTCCAAAATTATTTCTTCTCTGCTAATTTAGTTTCAGCTGACTTAATCAAGGTATCAACGTTTGCTGGGCTATCACTTGGCACTCCACGAACGTCAAATTTGACACCCAATGATTGCAACTCTTTGATAGCATCCACATCTGTTTGGTCAAATGAAAGAGCCTTAGTAACGTTGACTTTTCCTTCTTTATAAGCTGAAGAACCAAGGTTGATTTCTTTAACATCAACACCTGCTTTAACAGCAGCAAGAGCATCTTCAACAGATTCAAAGAGAAGCATAGCACGTGTATCACCAAAACGTGGGTCATTGTTTGCTTTAACCATGTTTTTAATTGGGATAACGTGAACTTGAACACCAGATGGAGCGGCTTGTTTAATCATGTTTGTACGAAGTTTATCATGACAAACAGTGTCTGAAACAACGATGATACGGTCTGGGTGAGTTGAGTGAGTCCAACCAGTCGCAACCTGACCGTGGAGGAGACGTGTATCAACACGAGCCAAAACGTATTTGATTTTTCCATCACCAAGAACTGTTCCTTCAGGAATAGTTCCTTTAGGAATAGAAGGCTTAGCGTCGGCTGGTTTAGTGTCTTCTGCAGGAATAAGACCTTCTGGAAGGACCTTAACACCTTCTTTGGTTTCCTTATAAATGTTAGCGACAATCTCTTCAACCCCAGCATCAGGAGCTACCATACGTTCCGTATATGCTTGGATAAGCATTGGCAAGTTGAGTCCTGTCACGATAACCATCTTGCGATCAGGATTTTCTTCCTTGATTCGGCTTGCTTGGTTAAATGGTGACCCAGACCAAAGGTCTGCAAGGACTAGAATTTCGTCGTCAGCGTCAAATTGAGCGATGGCATCTTTGAAGTGAGCGTACAAGTCGTCAGGACCTTCATTTGGCATGAAAGTAACCACTTGAACTTTCTCTTGTTCACCAAAAATCATAGAACCTGATTGGTGAATACCTTCAGCGAATTTACCATGGCTAGCAATAATAATACCGATACCCATTAGTGTTCTTCCTCCTTTTATATATTGTTTCTTAGGAATAGAAAAATGATTATTGGTATTAGCATCGATCAGTATGAAATGACAACAATATTTTTTTAGTCCCTCGAAAATTAGAACAATCTAATTATAAAGCGTTATCATTGGTTTGTCAATAGTTTTCGTAACAAAAGTGTCATAAAATTGAAAAAAACATCAAATTCTTGCAAATATACTTTCTTTTCAGATAAAAGAATTTAGATATAGCCCAAAGCTATATCTAAATAGAGAAAATGGGATTAAGGGGAAATCAGATAAATGCTTGTAATGCGTAGTTACCACTGCTATAATTGCTTCAATTAACTATTTAAGGTTAAATCTATAAGAAAAGAGGACCTCCTTATGTCAGATTTACTAAGTATTTATAATGAATTGCAATCTAAAAAATGGGTCGACTTGACCCACAAAATTAATGCGGAAAGTCCACATTTTCCAGCCCTCCCTGCTTTGAAACAAGAAGACCTTTTTACCTTAAAAGATGGTTTCCATGTTCAAAAATTTACAGTGGTTGGTCAATACGGAACGCATATTGATGCACCTATTCACTTTGTCGAAGGAGGTCGCTGGCTAGATGAGATTGCCCTCAAGGATCTCCTTTTGCCACTCTATGTTATCGACAAGTCTAAAGAAGTCTCTGAGAATCCAAACTTTATCTTGAGCAAACAAGATATCTTAGACTTTGAAGCAGAGCATGGACAAATTGCAGAAGGGGCCTTTGTGGCCTTCCGTAGTGATTGGTCAAAACGTTGGCCAGATCAAGATGCTATGCGCAACCTTGATGAAAATGGGGTTCAGCAAAGTCCAGGTTGGAGCCGCGAAGCTCTAGAATTCTTGATTCATGAACGCCATGTTAAGGCTGTCGGTCATGAGACTTTTGATACCGATGCTGGTATTCCAGCAGCAGAACATGGCTTGGTTAACGAATACTACCTCTTGGAACAAGACATTTATCAGGTAGAAGTCTTGAATCAATTGGATCAAGTTCCAGCTGTTGGTGCTTTGATTTCAATTGCATTTCCTCACTGGGACAAGGCGACAGGTTCCCCAGTGCGTGCAGTGGCTATTTTACCTTAATCAAAAGAAAAGACACCGAAGAAATTTTCAGTGTCTTTTCTTGTTTACAAAAAGAGTTCTTGGAGTTTGCGAGCAACGCCATCCTCTTCATTAGTCCACTCAATTTGTTCGTTTGCGTGGGGGAGAAGGACAGAGCTGGCATTCTTCATGGCATAACCAGTTTTAGCAAGTTCCAACATCTCTGTGTCGTTGTGTTCGTCACCAAAAGCAATCAAATCATCCGTTGATTTGCGCATGGCCTTAAGTAAGTAGTTTAGGGCGTAGGCCTTGTTAATACCTTTAGGCGAAAATTCCAAAATATTAAG
>OGFP01000753.1_pt1 | contig 10371 bp, 5 predicted proteins | sample 1570971 | NCBI WGS metagenome assembly OGFP01 (sample SAMEA2582033, study PRJEB24529) | metagenome | biome: Human gut stool | place: China | collected 2011 | reverse complement strand
CTCTTCTTATCTTCTTTCACAATCAGGTTGTCGACAACATCACTGTCTACACGGGTGAAGCGAGATTTCTCCAGTTTCTGTTCGAGCATACTTACCATGGCCACATCCAGTTGCCCGTCCATCAACAGCACATTGTAACCTTTATTTTTGGCAGCTTCGATATAGGCAAACTGTTCGTCCTTATTATTGGCATACAGATAGATCAGGTTTTTATCTTTATCTGTCTGATTATCTTTAATAAGGGTCTGGTACTCTTCAAATGTATAATGCTTGTCATTTGTATCGGTGAAAAGGGCAAATTTTTGCGCTTTATCATAGAAATCCTCTTGTGTGAGCATTCCGTAATTGATAAATATTTTTAAATCATTCCACTTCTCCTCAAACTGCTTACGGTCATTCTTGAATATAGACTGTAAACGGTCGGAAACCTTCTTTGTGATATAAGTTGAAATCTTCTTCACGTTCGAGTCGCTTTGCAAATACGAACGGGAAACGTTCAACGGAATATCCGGAGAATCGATTACGCCATGTAACAAAGTCAGGAAGTCCGGCACAATACCTTCAACCGAGTCTGTAACATATACCTGATTACAATATAACTGAATCTTATTCTTATTTAATTCAATATTGCTCTTTACCTTCGGGAAATAGAGGATACCGGTCAGATGGAATGGATAATCAACATTCAGGTGAATCCAGAATAGTGGTTCATCAGACATCGGATATAGCTTGCTATAGAATGATTTGTAATCTTCATCCGAAAGTTCGCTAGGTTTACGTGTCCACAAAGGAGTGGTATCATTGATTATATTATCTTCGGCTGTTTCTACTTGTTTGCCGTCTTTCCATTCTTTCTTTTTCCCAAATGCAATGGGAACAGGAAGGAAGCTGCAATATTTCTTCAGAAGCTCGGAAATACGTGCTTCTTCGAGAAATTCTTTGCAGTCATCATCAATGTATAAGATGATGTCTGATCCACGATCGGCTTTTTCTATTTCTTCAATAGTGAATTCAGGGCTGCCATCACAAGTCCATTTTACGGCTTGTGCACCGTCTCTGTATGATTTAGTGATAATTTCCACTTTCTTTGCAACCATAAAAGCAGAGTAGAAGCCAAGTCCGAAATGTCCGATAATGGCATTTGCGTCATTCTTGTATTTCTCCAGGAAGTCGTTAGCTCCTGAAAAAGCTATTTGATTGATGTACTTTTCAATTTCCTCTGCAGTCAAACCGATACCACGGTCAGAAATGGTAATAGTATCTTTGCCTAATTCAACGTGAACAGTTAAGTCACCCAGTTCACCTTTGAATTCGCCAATAGAAGCAAGCGTATTCAGCTTCTGAGTGGCATCTACCGCATTGGATACTAACTCGCGCAGAAAAATCTCATGGTCACTGTACAAAAACTTTTTAATGATAGGGAAAATGTTCTCTGTTGTAACCCCAATATTACCTTTTTGCATAATACGTATATTTTTTAGTTTATCTATTGATTAATTTTAATTGATGTTTGTTCAGATAGAGACAAAAAAAATGCCAGACCCGAAGGTCTGACATTATGGCATATTAAATTATTTTCTTATTCAGGAAATAACTCTATTCCGGAGAAACAACTTTCATCTCCAATTCACCTTTTTCTTCATTGAGAGATACCTGAATAGTATCTCCCTCCTTCAAAGAGGAGGAAATGATGAGCTCGGATAAACCATCCTCCAGATAGGTTTGAATTGCGCGCTTCAAAGGACGGGCGCCATATTGTATGTCATATCCCTTGCTAGCGATGAATTCTTTCGCCTTATCTTCAATAACAAGCTTGTAACCAATAGATTCTATTCTATCATACAATCCTTTCAGCTCTATGTCTATAATCTTTGTTATTGCTTCCAGAGAAAGCTGGTCAAACGTGATTATCTCATCTACACGATTGATGAATTCGGGCGCGAATGATTTGTTTAGAGCTTTTTGTATTACGCTTCGCGAGAATTCCTTATCATCCAGGCGGCTTTGTGTCGCAAAACCAACGCCACGTCCAAATTCTTTCAGCTGACGGGTTCCTATATTGGAAGTCATGATAATAACAGTATTTTTGAAATCTACCATTCTGCCATAACTGTCAGTCAGACGACCCTCATCCATTACCTGAAGCAGGATATTGAATACATCCGGATGTGCTTTTTCTATTTCATCAAGCAATACAATAGAGTATGGTTTACGGCGCACTTTTTCTGTCAGCTGACCACCTTCTTCATATCCTACGTATCCCGGAGGTGCTCCAACCAGGCGTGAAACAGTGAACTTTTCCATATATTCACTCATATCTATACGAATCAGTGCATCAGCAGAACCAAACATGTATTTGGCTAACTCTTTTGCTAAGTGAGTTTTACCAACTCCTGTCGGGCCTAAGAACATAAATGTGCCAATTGGCTTATTAGGATCTTTTAGCCCTACACGGCTTCGCAAAATAGCTTTAACCAGTTTTTCTATTGCTGTATCTTGTGCGATGACTTTAGCCTGCAAATCTTCTTTCATACCTGCGAGCTTGATACCTTCAGCTTGTGCCATCCGTTGTACCGGAATGCCTGACATCATTGAGATAACATTGGCAATTTCTTCTGCATCAACAGTTTGCCTGTTTTCCTTCAGATTGGCTTCCCATTCTTTTTTCATCTCATCCAATTGGACAGAAAGCTCTTTTTCTTTATCACGGAAGCTGGCTGCAAGTTCGAAATTCTGCGATTTCACAGCTTCGTTTTTCTTGCTTTTGGCTTCTTCGATCAGTTTTTCTTGTTCTTCTATCTCTTTGGGCACATTGACATTGGTAAGATGTACACGTGAACCGGCTTCGTCTAAAGCGTCAATAGCTTTATCAGGGAAATTACGATCTGTGATATAGCGGTCTGTCAGCTTGACACATGCTTCCAATGCTTCATCCGTATAATACACATTGTGGTGGTCTTCATATTTATCCTTGATATTACGCAAAATCTGCAAAGTTTCGGCAGCGGTAGTCGGTTCTACTATTACTTTTTGGAAACGACGTTCCAAAGCGCCATCTTTCTCAATGTTCTTACGATATTCATCAAGAGTGGTAGCACCGATACATTGTATTTCTCCTCTTGCCAATGCCGGTTTTAGCATATTGGCAGCATCCATAGAACCTGCCGCAGAGCCTGCGCCTACAATCGTGTGGATTTCATCAATGAATAATATTACATTCGGATTTTTCTGTAATTCATTGAGAATGGAACGAATACGTTCCTCAAATTGTCCACGATATTTGGTTCCTGCTACAACAGCAGTCATATCAAGAGCAACCACTCGTTTATCAAACAGAATCCGCGAAACCTTTTTCTGAATGATTCTTAATGCAAGACCTTCAACAATCGCTGATTTTCCTACACCAGGCTCACCAATCAAAATCGGATTATTCTTTTTGCGGCGGCTTAAGATCTGCGCTAAACGTTCGATTTCTCTCTCTCTGCCGACAACAGGATCCAAGCGTCCTTCTTCTGCCGCTTTTGTCATGTCAGTACCGAAATTGTCAAGTACCGGCGTGTCATTAGACGGCTTTTTTGAAGCGGTTTGTGCCTGTTGGCGTTCATCCGAGCCACCTCTGCCGGAACGAGGAGAAGACATTTCTTCGTCATCCTCATCGTCTTCCGAAAAGCCCATGCCGGAATTGATATCCGGCTGCAATGTAGCTTGCTCCAGTACTTTCACATAATTTATATCGTTTGCTTCAAGTACAGAAGCGGCCATATTGTTTTTTTCTCTTAAAATAGCCAATAATACATGTTCTGTATCAGCGATGTTACTTTTCATTCCACGAGCTTCTAAAATACACATTTTTAATATCTTTGCCGCATCATTAGATAACGGTACCTCTGCATCAGGCAATAACATATCATCAGCTTCTGCCTTCAGTTGAGCTTCAATCTGTTGCTTTATTGCAGCTAGATTGGTGTTGAGTTTAGACAATATCTCGATAGCTTTTCCTTCACCGTCACGAAGGATTCCCAGAAGCAGGTGCTCAGGGCCTATATACCTACTTCTCAACCGATTCGCTTCTTCCTTACTATAGACGATAATGTCGGAAACTCTTTGTGAGAATTGATTATTCATACTTTTTCCTTTTCTTCTAAGGGTTATTCACTGGCAAATATACGCATTAATCAAGTTTGTATTGCAATATTTGCTTTATTTCTTATATCTACAAATGGCGTGCCATAAAAACAGTGTATTTGTATTATATATATAAGGTATAACAAATAATAGGCTCTTTTTTACCGATGTTATTTATCTTTCCATATTATATTTATCGTTTTTATCTTTTTATTTTCGAATTTTAAAGTTTAATGAATTGTCGTCCCGGTCATGCTAAAACTTTCTTTCTAAAAACTTTCGTATATCGGGGAAAAGTAGTACTTTAGCGTGGTTTTTCACAAACCGTAGAATGTATAATTAATAATCATTTTAAATGCTTGAACAAGACAGAATTATAAAGATTAACATCGAGGAGGAAATGAAGTCATCGTACATTGACTACTCCATGTCGGTCATCGTTTCACGTGCCCTTCCGGATGTTAGAGATGGATTTAAGCCTGTTCACCGTAGAATTTTATACGGAATGATGGAATTAGGCAATACTTCAGACAAACCTTATAAAAAGTCAGCGAGAATCGTGGGTGAGGTACTTGGTAAGTATCATCCTCATGGGGATTCTTCTGTTTATTTTGCAATGGTGCGTATGGCTCAGGAATGGGCAATGCGTTATCCTTTGGTAGATGGACAGGGGAACTTTGGTTCTGTAGACGGTGATAGCCCTGCTGCTATGCGTTATACAGAAGCTCGTCTTAATAAGTTGGGTGAAGCAATGATGGATGACCTGTATAAGGAAACCGTTGATTTTGAGCCAAACTTTGATAATACGCTGGTGGAACCTAAGGTGATGCCGACGCGTATCCCGAACCTTCTGGTGAACGGAGCATCCGGTATCGCTGTAGGTATGGCTACCAATATGCCTCCTCATAATCTTTCGGAAGTGATTGAAGCATGTGATGCATATATTGATAATCCGGAAATTACGGTAGAGGAACTGATGGAATTTGTTAAAGCACCGGATTTCCCTACTGGCGGATATATATATGGTGTGAGTGGTGTACGCGAGGCATATTTGACTGGACGAGGACGTGTAATTATGCGTGCGAAAGCTGAAATTGAAAGCGGACAAACACATGACAAGATCGTAATAACAGAGATTCCTTATAATGTAAATAAGGCCGAACTGATTAAATATATTGCTGATCTTGTAAATGATAAGAAAATAGAAGGTATCTCAAATGCCAACGATGAGTCTGACCGTGACGGTATGCGCATTGTTATTGACATCAAACGTGATGCAAATGCAAGTGTAGTGTTGAATAAACTCTATAAAATGACAGCTTTGCAGACCTCTTTTGGTGTTAACAATGTGGCTTTGGTTCATGGACGTCCAAAAACGTTGAATCTAAGAGATTTAATTAAATATTTCATAGAGCATAGACACGAAGTTGTTATTCGTCGTACTCAGTTCGATCTTCGTAAAGCGAAAGAACGTGCGCACATTCTTGAAGGTTTGATTATCGCTTCGGATAATATTGATGAAGTAATTCGTATCATTCGTGCAGCAAAAACTCCTAATGACGCTATAGCAGGCTTGATTGAGCGATTCAACCTGACAGAAATTCAGTCTCGCGCAATAGTAGAAATGCGTTTGCGTCAATTGACAGGTCTGATGCAGGATCAGCTTCATGCGGAATACGAAGAAATAATGAAGCAGATAGCTTATTTGGAAAGTATTCTGGCTGATGATGAAGTATGTCGTCGGGTAATGAAAGAGGAATTGTTAGAAGTCAAAGCGAAATATGGAGATGTACGTCGCTCTGAAATTGTTTATTCTTCAGAAGAATTTAATCCGGAAGACTTCTATGCAGATGATCAGATGATTATTACAATTTCTCATATGGGTTATATCAAACGTACTCCGTTGACTGAATTCCGTGCACAAAATCGTGGTGGTGTAGGTTCGAAAGGTACGGAGACCCGTGATGAAGACTTTGTAGAACATATTTATCCTGCTACCATGCACAATACGATGATGTTCTTTACACAAAAAGGCAAGTGCTATTGGCTGAAAGTATATGAAATACCTGAAGGAACGAAGAATTCTAAGGGCCGTGCTATTCAGAACTTGTTGAATATTGATTCGGATGATAATGTAACTGCATACTTGCGTGTGAAGAGTTTAGAGGATTCCGAGTTTATCAATAGCCACTATGTATTATTCTGTACTAAGAAAGGTGTAATAAAGAAGACATTGCTTGAACAGTATTCTCGTCCTCGTCAGAATGGTGTAAATGCTATAACTATCCGCGAAGATGATAGCGTAATTGAAGTTCGTATGACGAATGGAAATAATGAAATCATCATTGCAAACCGCAATGGACGTGCAATTCGTTTCCATGAAGCAGCAGTTCGTGTAATGGGACGTACAGCAACAGGTGTACGTGGCATTACGTTGGATAATGATGGTCAGGATGAAGTAGTAGGAATGATTTGTATCAAAGATTTGGAGACAGAATCTGTAATGGTAGTTTCCGAACAAGGATATGGTAAACGTTCTGAAATTGAAGACTATCGTAAAACGAACCGTGGAGGTAAGGGTGTGAAGACCATGAATATTACCGAAAAAACAGGTAAGTTGGTAACAATCAAGTCAGTAACCGATGAAAATGACTTGATGATTATCAATAAGTCTGGTATCACTATTCGTTTGAAAGTGGCTGATGTTCGTATTATGGGTCGTGCTACTCAAGGTGTCCGTCTGATAAATCTAGAAAAACGTAACGACCAGATTGGTTCGGTATGTAAGGTTATGACAGAAAGTCTTGAAGATGAAATTCCGGCAGAAGAAGCAGAAGGAACAATTGTGAGTGATCCAAATGCTGATGCTCCTGATATTGATGATGCAGCAGACGTAAATGAAAACGAAAGCAACAACGAAATCGAGGAATAGACATAATATTAATAATTAATCAAACAACAATCATGAAAAGAGTATTATTTTCTATGGTTTTATTGATGGCTGTTAGCTTCTCATTCGCACAGATGAAAAATGTGAAAGAAGCAAAGAGTATGGCTAATGACGTAAAACCTAATTTTAAGCAGGCTGAACAGCTTATTAAGGAGGCTATGAAGAATCCTGAAACGAAGGATCTTGCTGACACATGGGACGTTGCTGGATTTATTCAGAGACGTATCAACGAAGAGCAAATGAAAAATGCTTTTTTGAAAAAACCGTATGATACATTGAAAGTGTATAATAGCATTCTGAAAATGTATGAGTACTATACTAAGTGTGATGAATTAGCGGAAATACCTAATGAAAAGGGGAAAGTTAAAAACAAATACCGGAAAGCAAATGCTTCAAGTATGTTGGCTGAACGTCCTAATTTGATTAATGGTGGTATTCAGTATTTTAACTTGGATAAGAATAAAGAAGCCTTGAAATTCTTTGCAACATATGTTGAATCAGCTTCTTACCCAATGTTAGCTGATAAAGAATTGGCTAAAAACGATACGCTTCTTCCGCAAATTGCATATTACGCAACATTAGCTGCTGATAGAGTAGGCGATAAAGATGCGATTATTAAATATGCTCCTTCAGCTTTATCTGATAAGGATGGTGGCAAATTTGCAATGCAGTTGATGGCTGATGCTTATAAAGCTAAAGGTGATACTGTTGCTTGGATTAAATCTTTGGAAGAGGGTATCCTAAAGTTCCCTGGAAATGATTATTTCTTTGCTAATTTGGTTGATTATTATAATAGCTCTAATCAAGCTTCTAAAGCTATGGAGTTTGCTGATAGAATGTTATCTAATGATCCGAATAATAAGTTGTATTTGTATGTAAAAGCATATCTTTATCATAATATGAAAGAATATGATAATGCAATTGAATACTACAAGAAAGCTATTGCGGCTGATCCGGAATATGCAGAAGCATACTCTAATGTAGGTTTGGTATATTTGATGAAAGCACAGGATTATGCTGATAAAGCAACAACAGATATCAATGATCCTAAATATGCTGAAGCACAGGCTGTAGTTAAGAAATTCTACGAAGAAGCTAAACCATTCTATGAAAAAGCTAGAGCTTTGAAACCTGATCAACAAGATTTATGGTTACAAGGTCTTTATAGAGTTTACTATAACTTGAATATGGGACCTGAATTTGAAGAAATTGATAAGCTTATGAAGTAATCGTTTTCAGGAAAATTATAAGTCTTGAAAAAGGAAGGAAGGTTGCTAGAAATAGTAACCTTCTTTTTTTATAATCCAGATAATCAAAAAATACATTTGAGGGAATATGCATTTTTTAATTGATGTAAATTAAAAAAGAGCAATGTTATTATATTGCCCCTTTTTAATTAAACATAATATTGATTATTCACCAATCATAAATGCCCATTTTTTGCTTGATCTGATCAGCTGTTAATAACAAGTAATGGTGTATCAGAATGAAAAATCATTTTTCTAGCAATACTTGGATTAAATAACCGAGCAAATATATTCCTTTTGTAAGAAGTCAAAGTGATTATATCTATTTGATTATCTTTGATATACTGATCAAGTCCTTTTAACAAATTATCGTTCATTACTACATCATAATGAATTTCAAGCCCTGGATATTGCTTGTGAAAATATTCTTTTATGCCTGCTAGTTTTATTTCATTCCAGGTATCTTTAGAATCTGTAAGGTGTATCAAAGATACAGAAAAATGGAATGATTTCCAAGTATTAAAGAATGCTTCGAAAGCAATTAAATCTCTTTGATCAAAATTGGTAATAAAGGCGATCCGTTTTACTTCACTAAACTGTTTAAATGGTGTGTTTTCGGGAATGGCCAGTACAGCTGTGCGGCTTCTATCAATAACTTCAGCAGTTACACTGCCAATCAAATCGATATCTTTCTGATTCTTTCCCCGAGTCCCCATGATGATAACCATAGGACGCTGTTCTTTAGCATATCTTAAGATTTCTTCTTCTGGAATACCTTCACGTAAGATACAGCTATATTTAATATTGGGAAAATCACCCGATGTGACTTTTTCTTTTATCTTTTCTGATAAGGCATTGAGGTCAGAATGAACTTTCTGAATAATCGTTTTTACGGATTCTTCATCTCCAATTTGGTAATTGAAAACATCTCCATATGGTAATGATGAAGCATATATAGGCGTAAAATAGACGTGCAACAAAATGACTTCAGCATTTTCTGTTTTTGCTAGGTTAAATGCAAATTCACACGCTTTCATCGAATAATTAGAGAAGTCGACGGGAATTAAAATCTTATTTGATTTATCTTTTACTTTGGGCTCCTTCTCTCCCACTATACTTTCAGACAGCCATGTAGAACTTTCTGTTATTTTCAAAGCACGTGGCAGATCGCTTTCCTTTATGCGTAAACGCACCCCCGAAGAAACAACCGGTTGTATTTGATTTACGTTGTGAATGTATGTTTCTATACCTTCATTTTCCAAGACATTCTTTAAGATCTGCGCTTTGGTGTATGTCAGAATGGCCAGGGTTACTAATTTGTCTTCCATAAATGTACATTTTATAAGGTGAAAACAAATAAGAAATCCCAATTGTTTGATTCAATTGGGATTCAGTTTGTTATATTTTAAACTTGCACAGATTCGGTAGCCTGTTCTTTTTGCATACTCATATTCAATTCATCTAGGATTTTTAAAGCCCGATCAAGAACGGTCGTATCATCCAACATTACAAGCCCACCATCTGGACCGGGCTCAAGATGTATTCCGACACTTTTTCCCTCCTTGAAATTGTGTCCTCCGAAAAAGTTTCGCACTGTATCTACGTGCAAACCAAGTTCGTCTGCTATTCTATGCATGCTACCGCTAGGCAATGAATCTTTAATTTTACGAAGTTCATTAAACGTTATTGTTCTCATGTCTCATAAATTTAATGGTTAATACTATGTGATTTTTTTATCACGCTATAAACTTAAGCAAAAAAAAAGATAAAACAAATTATTTGCTTATCTTTTTTTCTTGAATTTATAAAATCTATTAATGACCTTTATATTACTTCAATAGCGGAAGCTGGTACCCATCCTACTTTTCCATCTTCCAACCGAATTTCTTTCCATTCTTTCATAGAGTTGTCCTTGACGTTTACTTTTCTCCCTTCATGCAGAATAAACAAACTGGTACCACTCTCGCTTGGAGTACTTCGAACTGTTACACTTGGGTTCATTACTATAGCTTCATTTCGATTGACTAAATGTTCTTTTTGTTGTGAAGC
>OGFP01000729.1_pt1 | contig 10732 bp, 7 predicted proteins | sample 1570971 | NCBI WGS metagenome assembly OGFP01 (sample SAMEA2582033, study PRJEB24529) | metagenome | biome: Human gut stool | place: China | collected 2011 | reverse complement strand
ACTTTAGCAGGGAAAGATTTATACAGGATGAAAGAAGATGCTCTTGCCCCCGGGCCGCCCTTCTATGCCGAATTCCAAGAACTCCTCAAAATTAAAGCCGAAGAAAAAGAAAGGACTACAGGTGACCATTTTGTCGCTGTCGATAAGTTCATAGACGAATTCTTCAACGAGAGCAAGGGGCCGCTTCTTTCGTCAAAAGAGCCGGTGAACGTTGATGAATACGACAATTTCTTTCTCGAGTGTCTGCGCCGCGAAAACTAATCTCATCTCCGTTATCTGGAAGCTATACAAACCTGTACATTGCTTCTCAGTTCGCTCTTCGATGAGGCTGAACAGGGAGATTCGTTCACAACACGCGCCACACCTGAAGTCTTGTCGGAAACGGTATGGTTTAATGATTTCCAACCGACGTAACGACCATCCAGTACTGCTTTCACCCGAGACGGAGGCATTCCTATACGGATCTCCTTATCCCCTAGACGGCCGAGTATGTTTAACGCAGCAACCAAGTCAGCATGTCCGTGGTACCCGCAACGCGAGCACTTAAATGAATTCCCTTGTCGGTTCTCTTTGTCCGTGCAGTGACACCGAGGGCATTCTCTTGAACTGTAGGCCGGATTGACTTCGCTTACTTCAATTCCAAACTTTTTTGCTTTATATCTGATTCTCTCCTGTAGGTATCCTCGCATCCAGCCGCTCAGTCGTCTGTTCCATTTCTTTCCGAAATGAACCTTCATGCGAGCGCTTAAGTCTTCAACGACAATCTCTTTGATCGGGTTTTTCCTCCGAGTAAAAAGAAGATTCAGCTCTCTGTTGACGATGGTCTTAATAACTCCGATATCGCGGATATATCTGGCCCGCTGCTTCTTTCTGCCGAGGTTATTTTTTCGGATCCGCTCTGCCTTAGCGAGTTTGTCCTTGCCGGACTTTTTCAGAAGATTACGAAAGAGCGAGTACATGCGATTTCGGCCTTCGCTGTTTTTTCGTCGTTTGTCCGAAATAGCGGAGAAGTACTGTCCCAGGTCTGTCCCAAGAAGTTCCTGCTCACTCGTTGCCATCATCTCTGTGTAGCCGAGATCGATTCCAATGACGGTGCCGGTCTTTCTTTGAGCTTCGCACTCCTGAGGCACATACACTCTTAATGAGTAGGTACCGGCAGTATCACGTATTAGCTGGAGCGTTCCGCGAATTTTGCTTCTGCCTTTAAGCCGAAGGGAAATCCTTTTACCGGGCTGCAGAGACATAAGCTCAAGGAATTGAGCATCTTCTGTTGAACGAACCGTATAACAGCTTGTATCAAAGTCAATTCGGTTGTGAAATGCTTTCGTTCTCGGATAGCAAACGCTTTCTCTTCGCACTCTATTTACGGTCCGCCTGACAATTCCTGCGATTGATCGAAGTGTCTTTGGAGAAAGCGTCCGATCGTAGCTGAGACAATAGTTCCGATCGAAAGATACTTCGGGATTCGGAACCGGGATTCTTCCGTCTAACAATTCAAAAAACTGACGGTTTACGCCACAAAGCAGCCAGCACGCGTAATGACGATCCTGATCGTTAAAACGCTTTAAGGTATGCGCAAGCTTCCTTTTGGCTTCTGCAATGACGCTCTTCCAATGCGTCAAGGCCATTTTGGAGGTTTCTTCCAAAGCCAATTTCTTATGTCCCAGGCTGTCAAGTATGAGGTTTTGTACGCAGTAAATTAATTGAGGATGTAACTAATTTTGTGTCTTGCCTGATTTAAAAATTTTCTCCTACTTAGAGGTTAGTTAAACTCCTAGGCAAGGGAAAAGGAGAATCGAAAATGGCAAGAAAAACGAAGAATCCGCCCAGTGAGACAGACGTTCTCTTAACTAATTACATCGACCAAACGTTAGGCAACACCGGCAAAATTGGCTGGAGTTCAGAAGAAGTAAGCGGCATGGTTCAAGAAGTTATGAAACGTTTTCTTGAAAGATGCCTGGAAAGTGAAATGGACTTTCACTTGAAAAACGGGGAAATTGTTCCTCGAGAAAAGGCTGAGCCTGAGGCTCAGGAAGCGATAAACAAGCGAAACGGCACAAGCAGTAAAACCGTTTTAACTGACAACTCCAAAGTACGCATAGACGTCCCCCGCGATCGATTAAGTACGTTTGATCCGATATCAGTTCCCAAGTATGAACGGCACCTGAAAGGTCTTGATGACAAAATAATTAGTATGTATGCACGTGGCATGAGCAATCGTGAAATTTCCGCGCATATGAAAGAAATCTACGGTGTCTCAGTAAGTGCTGAGTTTATAAGCAGAGTAACCGACGATGTTTTGGAGGATGTCAGGACCTGGAGGAGTCGTCCATTGCAGGACTTTTATCCGGTTGTCTTTTTTGACGCACTGCGGGTAAAAGTAAAAAGCGGCAACACCATTACGCCTAAAGCCTTGTATTTAGCATTAGCAGTTAAAGCGGACGGTTCCCGAGAAGTTCTCGGAATGTGGCTCTCCGACAATGAAGGCGCCGCCTACTGGACAAGCGTATTTAATGAAATCAGAGCTCGAGGCTGCAGCGACATTCTGATCGCAGTAACAGACGGCCTCAAAGGAATGACCAAGGCTATTGAAACCGTATACCCAAAGACAATGCATCAGACATGCATTGTGCACTTGCTCAGAAATTCCACTGCTTTTGTTTCCTACAAGGATCTGAAGCAAGTAATGAAGGAGCTCAAAGGAATTTACGGAGCCGATAATGCCGAAGAGGCAAAAAACAGACTTGAGGACTTCGCAGAATCCGACCTCGGTAAGCGATACAGCGTCATAAAGCAGATGTGGCTGAGCCAATGGGATCAAGTTGTTCCCCTTTTCAATTTTCCACCGGAAGTTCGCAAGCTAATCTATACGACAAACAGCATAGAGGCCTTGAACCGTTCGATTAGGAAGGTAATTAAAACCCGAACAATGTTCCCGACGGATGACTCAGTTTACAAACTCGTCTACCTGGCAATAAAAAACGCTACTAAAGACTGGAGCAAATCAGTTTTTAGATGGCGTCAGGCGATGCTTCAATTCGTTGTAATGTTTGGAGATCGGTTCAAGCAAGGATAGAATGGTGGGATGAGCGAAAGCGCCGGAGGGGCGGTTCGCTTGTTCCACTACGTTCCACAAGCGAACCGCCCCTCCGAAGAGCAACCTAAGTTATGAATTTAGGGCAGACACAAAATTCGAGACACTCCCAATTAATTGCTCCTCCTTCTTATTCGGCGCAGTATTTCGCCATACGAAAACTTCGATTTCGGATTCTTTCAAGGCTCATCACATGAACGTTAATTCATTGACTTAAAAATAAATTCAGATCTTTCCGAGCAGTTATAGACAACAACTATCTACTGTCGATGCCCCCTCACCTGAGAAAAACTTTTATACAAATACTCCCCCTACGACAGAGTGGAGACTGTCGTTTTTTACTTTTGCGTAGGGTAGTTGTGTTGTTTACACCATTTTCTTTCTACAACTTTCAGATCTTTCGGTTACAAAGAAATGAAATGCTTTGCTTTCTTATGCGGCCCCTTGTTCTGCCTAAATTACTTCCAGGCACGGCCATGATGTATGGCCGACCCTTGTTCCTTTTTTCCAGTTTTGTCTTTATGACATTAACTAGCTACAGGTCTTCCAAGGGCCGGCGTAACCGGTTTTCATCAGAAAGATTTAGCGGATGGATTACCTAACTCCAATAATTTCCGGGTTAGACGGCAGCTAACACAAGCCGTTTTTCAAATTTGTCTCCCTTTTTTGCCATCACCCATAGTTGACGGGCGAGCTTATTGGCAATCGCGATGATTGCTACTTTCTTTGGTTTTCTTGACAATATAGAAGCAACCCAATCTGATTTGTACTTTAATCGCGTGATTGAATGTGCACACTGGACGAGAAGACTTCTCGCCTCATTGTGACATCTGTACTTTGATGGTATTCCGGTAACCTGGTTTCTACCGCCGCTTCCAAAACTCATAGGAGCCAAACCAAGGTAAGCAGCGAAGTCTCTGCCGTTTTTAAATACTGTCGGATTGCACAACAACACTACCATCATCGCAGCCGTGATTGGACCAACTCCGGGCGCTGACCGAAATAAGTCATAATTTTTATTCTCAGATGCTATTTTTTTGATACTGCTTTCGAGCTCTTCAATACGTGAGACTATTTCCTTAACTTCTTTTAACAGCTTCTCGAGTTCAGATATCACGAGCTGACTTGTAGTTTCACTTTCTTTCAGACGTGCAATCAATGTGCCTGCGTTCGATAAAAAAGCTCGAACGCTTTTCCCCATCACAAGGCCATATTCAGCTAGGATCCCCCGGATGTGGTTAATCGTTGCGACTTTATCTCTTTGGCGTTTAGCCCGCATGGTTTGAAGCAAAGATAAGTCCCGAACTGCAGTCGATTTAATCGAGACTTCTCGGACTCCCATGATAAGAGCTCTGTAAATTCCTTCCGCATCATTTCTATCATTCTTCAGGCCCTTTACATATGGTTTTACAGCTTTCGGCGAAAGAAGTTTGACAGTGTGACCCAAGCCCTGTAGCTCGCGTCCCCAATGCTGTGAAGTTGCACAAGCCTCCATTCCAATCAAGGCCGGAGGAATATTTCTAAAGTGTTCTAGAAAATCCTTCCTCGAAACTGAGGTGTTTGTTACTACACCGTCGGAGGTGACTTTGAAAACTTGCATTACTTTCTTTGCGATATCAATACCGCAGATGCAAGAAAAATGGATATTATTAGACATGAGGGGCTCCTCTTAAAAGTTGAATAGAAACTTTACATTGGCACTTTAGATGCCGTTAAGATTCGAAAGAATCGACAGAGCCCCTCACTTCTTCCAAAGGCGGCTAGCTATCAAATTGTTAAAGATCTCTGAGCAATCACCATGCCGACCGTAAGAGTTTACGAATCAATTTACTCTCCTTGTTTTCCGTTGCCTATAGTTTGACGGAGGCTAGGAAAGTGGAATTGGCGAGTTGCCTGGGACATTATCGTTCCAGTGACACGCCTGCAGGTGAGGCCCTGGCGTCTCTTTAAGTTCCCGGAGTAAAGTAAGCAGACTTGCCTCCGCCGCTTTGCCGTTTGTTTTTAAGTCCGCGAGTCTCTGATTAAATTCAACAGGTTTTTTACTCAGAGCTGCCACCAGTTTATTTCGAAAAGCGCGGAAGTCCCTTACCTCGCCTCGAAGTTCTCTGGTTTGAAAGGCAAAGAGGAATTTGGAAGCCACAAAACCATATGACGAACACATCCGATCCAGTGAAACTCTGTCAGTCTCACCGGGCATCTCAAACTGACGCACGAGTGTTCGTTCAAGGTTGGGCATTTAGGGGTAAAAAATAAAGTAATTGTTAACGAAAACTTAGGGAACCTCTGCACAAAAGGTGGGTGATATGCTATAATTAGCACACTACCGAAAAGTGTGACTATGAAGATTAAAGCCCCCACATTCGCTGATTTATTTGCAGAAACCTCACCGCAGCTGGGCGGTGCCAGAAGAACAAAGTTCCTGGAGACTTTAGACCGCATCATTCCTTGGCAGGACTTGAAATCTTTGATAGGCCCTTATTACAGTGAAGGCAAACGCGGCGCTCAGCCTTATCCTCTGGAACTCATGATCCGCATTCATTTCCTTCAGCTGGTTTATAACCTTTCTGATCCCATGTGTGAGGAGACGCTTCACGACTCGTTCGCATGCCGCCGCTTTGTCGGTCTGACGATGGATTCAAAATGTCCCGATGAGACCACGATCCTACGTTTCCGTCATCTCCTTGAGAAAAACGTTCTGGACAAACAAGTCTTTGATTTGTTCAAGCAGCAGCTTACCGCCAGGGGGCTTCTGTTCAGCAAGGGCACGATTGTTGACGGCTCTTTTATTGAAGCGCCGAGTTCGACGAAAAACGCCGACAAAAAGCGAGATCCTGAAATGCGTTCAGCGAAGAAAGGCAGCAACTGGCACTTCGGAATGAAGATGCACATTGGTGTGGATAAAGCCACCGGAATCATCCACACGGTGGTAACGACCCCCGCTAATGTTCACGATGTGACAAAAGCGGACGAATTACGCCGCCCCGATGACTGGGAAGTAATCGGCGATTCCGGATATCTCGGTATGGAAAAGCGCGATAGTGCAGATCCTGAACGAGTAACTTATACGGCTGCGAAACGTTACAGTCAGAGAAAGAAGCTCTCGGCAGAGAGAATTGCCGACGAAAAGCTGCTGAGTTCGATTAGATGCAAGGTCGAACACGCCTTTCATCGAATTAAGGTTCAGTTCGGATATAAGAAAGTCAGATACAGAGGGCTGGCCAAAAATACGGCGCGCTTAACAATGCTGGCCTCGATTGCCAACATGTTCATCGGAAATTGCTTCGAAAATCGAACTAAGGTGAGCTTCGTCTAGGATAACTGTATCTATTGGGGAGGAAATTGATTGATTAGGCCCCAATCAACTCCTCCTGAATGGAAAATTTCGGCCAGATCCTTTGAAAATTAAGTCTCTAAAGGCCATTGGGAAGAATCAAGCATTTTACAGAGCTTCCTTAGGTTAATCCAGGCCCCAGAAAGTTAAAAGTCATAAACAAGCCCCTGCTAATCAAATAAAGAAAGCTGTGCAAGCTTCGGGGGCTTCTCCCACTCCTTGATATCAGGCTGATTAAGCCAGTGGAGTAGGCATTTACAGGTCATGAGGTTTAGTTTGAAGTACCTAGCCAGCCTACAATAAGTCCATTTATAACTTGACCGCCGCCGCATCAGCTCTAACAACAAGATCGCTATGGCAGCTGTCCATCTCTGGAACACGCCTAATTGTCAAGAACAAATTGCCCTGCAGCACTGACTGCATAAGTTTTAGGTTTAAATTATTTGTTTGCACCAAGTAACAAACTGTTTGCAAATCAGAATATTCCACTGGGAAGAGGCCATCAGACAATCTCTCCGGGCTGTTAGAAAAGACATCACTTCATCTTTATTTGCCCACCATGAACTTCCTGAACGGACTGCCCATGCCAAATAAAATTACATGTCTGTAAGACAATGGACAGCTAATGGCTGTTGGGCAGGCCTTTCGGCTTTCTCATGCTTAGTTGTAGACGATTGTGCTCGAACTGTAAGTTAAATCTTTAGGTCCCTTTGGGCAATGAACATTTCGCGACCCCTGCTATTTTAGGGTTATATGGTTTACGGCTGATAAGAACAGCTCTAACAATCCGTAAAAGTTTTGCGGCAACGGCGCATACGAGCTTTCCCCATGGCATTTTTTCTTTTTGCTTCTTCAAAATCCACTTCGTTAACTGTTTTGATTTCAATTTTCCTTTAGTGGCCATGTTAACCACGCTCCCGGCTCCTTGCACCATTAAAGACCTCATTGTTTTGTCTCCGCGATGGGTGATTCTTCCTTTCTTCTCGTTGTGCCCCGTAGCAATGCTTCTTGGCACTAAGCCATAATAGGCAGGAAAATCTTTGAGATTTTTAAATCTTTGTATGTCTCCGATCGTTGCACGAAGTCTGCAACTGCAGATCGGCCCCAGCCCTGGAATTGTTTGAATTAGCTGGCAAACTTTATCGTTCTTAGCTAACAACTCAAGGGTTTTGGTGATTTTATTCAAGGCCTTTTGAGCTGTTTGAGCGTGTGTGACCATGTCAACGAGACTTTCCTTCAATTCCTCCGGAAAAGCTGCGTGATTTTCAATCAGATCTTTCAATCGAGCTTTCCCGCTGATTCCTTTCGATATATTCACTCCCCAGGCTTGGCAAATCCCTTTTAAAGACACAATGGTCTGTCTATATTGCTTGATATATTGTTCCCGCAGCGTTGTTAAGCTCGCGTACTTTTGTTGCTCCATATCTTTGGCTTTGATCGTTCTCAGCTGTGTATCTTGGGCTAGAAAAGCCAGGGCTTGAGCATCATTTAAATCAGTTTTTTGGCCTGAATAATGATTTTCAACGTAGTTCTGTACATTCTTGCCGCCGATAACTAGGCAGCGATGTCCCCAAGCCTCTAACTTTTGAACTAAATAATTCATTTCAGTGCACGGCTCCATGGCGAACGTCGTGGGGCATAGCACCTGAGCACTTTTCTCGAGTTCAGAATAGTCTAGGCGGTCGATGCAGACCACCTCACCATCTGTTGTTAACAGAGCAACACTGACGCAATTCTTAGCTAAATCTATACCGATGGCTTCGTATTCGAGATCTGTATTGATCGTTTTTGCGAGTATCCTTCTAACTGACATGGAATCACCTTTGATGAGAACTTTGTCATTTTCATTTTGCTCCCTCTATCTCGTTGGGAGCAAAGGGGTTCCATGTCATTAAGGAAGAACTGATTAAGCTGGTTACCCAAAAAGAAGAACAGCTTCGAGCTGCTGAGGATTTGGCAGAGAAACGCGAGCGCTCCAATATAAAGTTCGCTCGCGGCGTTACATCGCTGGCGCTTCTCCTCAAAGACGTCAACGGCAGCTACCTCGCTCAAGTGGAAGAGTACCTGAGTTACGCCGATGACGAAGAAGCTAAAAAGGCGATGAAAGTTCTCTATGACATGATCTCCTACGGCATAAAAACTATTGGTGTCACTTCTGTGCAAATTGCAAGTTTCTTCGCTCATGGAAACGAAGCCATGAAAGCAGGAGAAACTTCTGAACAGGCCTACGCTAAAGCACAAAGCAACTTGAAAGAATTGAGGCAGGTCCGCTCATTTACCAATAACGTCAAGGGAATCGTCAAGCTGAGCAACGCTATTGCCAAAGCATCGAAAACATTGGATGCTTCGACAAATGCAACGGTTAAAACTCTGCAGGAAATCTCTGAGATAAATAAGGAATCTGAACCGTCCCCTGTCAAGGAAAAACAGACGCACCGGGGTCGAGTCAATAATATCGAGAATCTTCCGGAAGCCGGGCCGACTAAGGCGACAAAGATATCGGCAGCTTGCCGAGAGTGCGGAGAACCCTTGGCCGGATTTGAGGACTTGATGGTCAATCTCAAAACCGCGATGACGGACTTCGAAGCAGGCTACCGACAGCAGAACACTTATACGATAGGGTTCTGTCAGAAATGCGGTCAGGTAGAGGTCTTCATGGATCCCGGACAAGATCATCCGCTCTTCCCGGACAGACACATGAGCACTAAAACCATCCTGTCTTGGAACCAGGCCATGTGCATCGGCATTCCTTTAGAGCGTGCTCTGAAGCGGTTCGAGCAAGAAGCCGGGCTGGGCTCCAACACCGGTTCTTACTCGTTGTTCGACTATCAAAGATTTTATTTAAAGCCGCTCTTTAAAGCACTGGAAAAGGTTCTGCAGCAGCGCGATGTGCTCGTATGTGACGAAACGCCGTTTAGCTGCCTTCAGGATCAGGGACGCGGGAAGCTTCCTGCTTCAGGTGCCGAGGCAAAGGGCAAGACCAACTATATAGTCGCTCTGACCACGGCCGATCATGCGCCAAAGCCTATAACTCTCTACTACTACAGTCCGACTCGGAGCGCAGAGAACATAGGCCGCATCTTGGAAGATTACAACTTTGAAACTCTGGTGACCGACGGTTACAGCGGCTACAGAACGATACTTAATAACAGAAATCAGGATAAACCGATCCTCGATCATGTTCGTCACCAATCCTGTTTGGTTCATCTGCGGCGGGAGATTCTGAAGGTCGTTCTGCCCTCGGATCTCTTCAAGAAGCTTCTCGATAAACCGGAAGCGTTCCTTATGCAGCAGCTTGAAAAACTGCTCAAAGCCGATACCGAAGGCATGAAGCTGCACGCCGCATTAAGAGCAATTAACTCGATCTTCTTATTTGAAGCCCAGAAAAATGATGGGCTTATCAGCCCGGAAAAAGCCAGGCTAACTCAGGCCAAGCTGATGAAATGCCTAGACCGGATGATGATGAAGGCAAGCGAGGGCCTGGTCAGGCAAAAGGGATCTCTCTGGGAAAAAGCAAAAGACCATCCCGCTGCCAAGCCGTGTGTCTATTACCTTAATGCCCGGGAGGACTTTAAGACCTTCTTAGAAAATCCTGAGATACCGCCTTGTACAAATAAAGTTGAACGGGCAATACGCGGCGTTGCCATTCTGCGTAAAAACAGCCAGCATAAGCATTCTCCCCAGTACATGGAAGCGATGTGTATCGCTCTGTCCATTGACGCTACCTTGAGGGAAAATGGTGTAGATACGTTCCGTTGGCTTCAAGACTACAGCCAGGCACTGTTCAAACACATTACTGCTAAAGGCATTACTCAACTGTGGAAAGAGACAGGATGTAAACAAAACAAGTTCTCTATCCGTTTACCTGAGAAAGCGGGCACAGACGGGGCCAACAATCCGTACCTTCCGGAGAACCTGACCGAGGACTTCGATATGAAGCCCTGGCTGGACTCCATCTTTAAACCGTCAAATAGCCAACAATAATAAACTCCGGTGCTCGTTAAGAGGACCGGAGCTGCACCGACTCTGTCGGTGCTTAGGCATGCCCTTATATAAAGAATTTAGGGCATAAGACATTTACTCTAATCCTCCGCTTCTCTTGTTATTTCCTTTCAACTTCAGTTAATTCACGCAATTTCCACGGGGACACTTAATAAAATACCTAAACAAACGAAGACCCAAAGGAGGAAAAATTGCATAAGTCAGCTCTTGTTGCCGCCCTTCTCGTTTCTGCTTGTTCCTGCGTAACCGTTATGGCAGCGGAAACCGTTCCTGCTAATTCTCAAATTTTTAAAGAGGCAAAATCA
>OGFP01000720.1_pt1 | contig 10925 bp, 8 predicted proteins | sample 1570971 | NCBI WGS metagenome assembly OGFP01 (sample SAMEA2582033, study PRJEB24529) | metagenome | biome: Human gut stool | place: China | collected 2011 | reverse complement strand
CGGCGCCGGATTACAGAGAGGAGGAAATGCAATGCCTGGAAAACAAAAAGGGCAGGTCGTAAACAGACCACATGGGAACAATAAAGTAGCGGAACACTTTCGCAAATATTATCAGTTATGGCTGCTGGCACTTCCCGGAATCGCACTTACATTGATGTTTGCCTACATCCCCATGTCGGGACTGGTCATCATATTTAAGGATTACAATTTTAAGGACGGAATCTTCGGAAGTCCTTGGGTGGGATTGAAAAACTTTGAATTCTTCTTCGCCAACTTCAGTAACGCATGGAGGGCAACGAAGAACACGATTATCCTGAATCTTTTTTATACCGTATTCGGTACGGTGGCAGCGGTAGGGCTCGCAATTATGTTCAACGAGATTCGTCACAAGAAATTCCTCAAGGTCAGCCAGTCGCTGTCGATCATGCCTTACTTTATTTCATGGGTAGTGGCAGGTGGTATTTTAAGAGCACTGCTCAATTACGACGGCGGCGCGATCAATAACTTATTGGTAAGCATTGGCTTCGAACGCCTGGATTTCTATAACGATCCGAAGTACTGGAGAGTCATCCTCACCCTGTGCAATATATGGAAATCCGCAGGATACAACGGTATCATCTACTTTTCGACAATCGCAGGCTTCGACACCTCGCTCTACGAATCGGCGCAGGTAGACGGCGCGAACCTCTGGCAGCGGATCCGTTACATTACAATCCCTCTGCTGAAGCCGACGATTATCATCCTGTTCCTGCTGTCCATCGGTAAGATTATGAGCGGCGACTTGACCATGATGATGTCTATCACAAATCTGTCTCCGATGCTGTTAGATACGACAGATATCATCGATACTTACGTATATCGTTCGGTTATCGGTGTAGGTGACTTTGTAATGGGTTCTGCCGTGGGTCTGTACCAGTCCATCTTCGGTTTTATTCTGGTACTGTTCTCCAACTGGCTGGTAGGACGCTTTGACAAGGATTATCAATTATTCTAGGAGGAAGATCATGGAAAAACAGAAAAAAATAAAACGTTGTGCCTCCGACAGGGTATTGATTACAATATTTTACATACTAGTAGCGATTTTCGCAATTGTATGTCTCTATCCGCTGCTACTCGCGATCGGAACCTCTTTCGCGGATGAAGCCTCCGTAACGGTCAACGGTTACCGCGTCATCCCGAAAAAGTTCAGCCTCTCAGCGTACCAGATGATCCTCGGATCCATGGGTAAAAACCTGTTGAATGCCTATACGGTGACCATTGGCGTTACAGTATTCGGTACACTTCTCTCGGTTCTTATATCTGCGGCTTTTGCCTATGTGCTGACCGTGAGAGAGTTCAAGCCTAAGGGCGCATTGAATATGTTCCTCTACATCCCGATGATCTTTTCCGCAGGACTTCTGCCCTGGTACATCATGTGTACCAAATATTACCATCTGACAGACAGCTTCCTCGCACTGGTGCTGCCCTGCTGTATGAACGCCTTCAACGTGTTCCTGCTACGCAACTTCTTCAAGTCCATCCCGGAGGAACTGGCGGAAGCGGCGAAGATTGACGGGGCGAACTATCTCTGCATCTTCCGAGTGATCTACTTCCCACTGGCAAAGGTAGGTCTCGTGACGGTCGGACTGTTCTATGCACTGAGCTACTGGAACGACTATTATCTGTCACTGATGTTTATCAATAAACAGAATATGTATCCCTTACAGTACTATCTGTACAATATGCTCTCCAACGTACAGTTCATGGCAAATCAGGCGAATGCCTCCCTCGGATACAACATCAATATTCCGTTGGAGACGACCAAGATGGCAACAATCTGTGTGACGGTCGGACCGATCATACTACTCTACCCTTTCGCACAGAAATATATCACCAAAGGTGTGATCGTCGGAGCAGTCAAGGGATAACACAGGATTATTAAAAAAGGTTTCTAAAAAATAGCAACATAGAGTACAATAAAACATAGGAGGTTACTTATGAAAAGAAACTGGAGTAAAAAAGCACTTTCCCTGCTGATGGCAGGAACCATGATGGCGGGACTGGCAGGCTGCGGTTCCGATGCAGCACAGAATGACAGCAGCGCCGCGGCATCCGCCGCGCAGAGCAGTGCCGCACAGAGTACGGATGCGAGTACCAGCGACAACCCGCTGCGTCCCGATACTCTGGATACCATCACGGTTGTATTGTTCGGTGAGGAATCTCCCCGTATGCAGCAGTTAATGGAAGAAAAATATCAGCAAGTATTTATTGATGAGATCAACACCAAGGTAGAACTGATGTATCTGCCCTGGACCGAGAACGGCGCAGGTGGCAAGGTTGACCTGATGATCGCTTCCGGACAGGAATTCGATGCCTGCATCGTAGATCCCACTTGGGCTGCCAGCAGCTACAGCAAGGGTTATTTACAGGATCTGTCCGATGTGATTGACAAATATCTGCCCGACTGGCACGAGAATATGAATGCTACTGCATTCGACGCTTACCGTTATGACGGCGGTGTTTATGCAATCCCTATCGGTAACAAGCCGACCGCCGGTGTATACAATACCGTATGTGTAAGACAGGATATCATGGATGCCATCGGCATGGACAATATCGCAACGTTAGACGACCTTACCACATATGCTGAAAAAGCAAAAGAGCAGTACGGCTTATATGCGACCTACGAGCTGGCAGATGCAGCTTACATCATCCGAGGTACCAGCGACCGCAATCTGATTACTGTAGACAAGAGCAATCTGTGGATCGACCAGGATACCAAGGAATTCGTAAGCCTCGTGGATTCTCCGGAGTTTGAGGCAGCTGTAAAGCTGTACAATAACTGGTACAACGAGGGACTGATCCCAAAGGATATTTTGACCAACACTGTAACCCTGCCTTTCCAGGCGAACATGAGCTCTCTGATGCGAGGGACCTGCGGCACTACCCTGATCGAGAACGAGCCGGGTCTCCAGACGGTAGTACCCGAAGGCAAGACTGCTGAGTACTATATCAGTCCCGATAAGCCGATCTACAAAAATAGTTACGAGAACACAGCATTCCAGGTACCCGTCACATCCGACAAGGCTGACCGTGTAGCGATGTTCGTGAACCTGTTACAGAAGAATACCGAGCTGGCAAACCTGTTTGCATATGGCATAGAGGGAACCGACTACGAGCTGATCGATGGTAAAGTATCCAAGATAAATAGCGATGAGCTGTTCTATGAGTGGATGATCTACAACGTAAATATTTCCACCCCGAGTACTGCTTATACCGATGAGTTTATGGAAGTATATAAGAACTGGGATAACGGCGCAAAGCCCTCCGCAACCTTCGGCTTCAATATTGATTACTCCAATATCAAGACCGAGAAGGCACAGATCGACAGCGTATGGGATGAGCTTGCAAAGCCCATGCTGGCAGGTCTGAAGGACTATGACTCCAATATCGACGAACTGAGATCTGCACTGAAGGCAGCAGGCTGGGATACCTATGTAGCAGAGATCCGGAAGCAGTACGACGAATTTCTGGCTAATAAATGATTTTCGGGCTGCCTGTTCTTGCAACAGGCAGCTTTTTTTCTTAAAATAGAGATGATTAAAATAGATAATAAAGATTATGAGGAGATTTCGGGATGAACAATAAATGGCAGAACGCAGTCCGGAGCATGGAGCAGCGGATGGAAAGCCTGCGGTTAAATATGCACGGCTATCAGATCCTTTATCGGGGGGAGTTGATCGGCGAACATTACTGGGAGTCTTTTCATAGGGACAGCCTGCACCGGATGTATTCGATTACGAAGAGCTTCACCTCGCTGGCGACGGGACTGCTGGCAGCGGAGGGCAAGCTTGGCTTAGACGATCGGATCTGTACGTATTTTCCGGAAAAGCTGCCGGAGGGTGGCGCACATCCATGGTGCGAAGAAATGACGATCCGGGATTTACTTACGATGCGTACCTGTTATGAATCCACGACCTTTAAACGCTATGACGGTGACTGGGTGGAGTCCTTTTTTCGGGTGACACCGGATCATGTGCCGGGAACGGTGTTCAATTACGACACATCGGCGTCCCATGTGCTGGCGGCGCTGGTGGAGAAGCTGACAGGTATGGATATGTTGGACTATCTGCGGAAAAAGGTGCTTCGCAGGGTCGGATTCTCCGAGGAAGCCTATATTCTCAAGGATCCCTATGGTGTTAGCCAGGGCGGCAGCGGTCTTGTGAGCAAGCTGAGTGACCTTGCGGGGATTGCCATGTTATGCTGCCGCGGCGGTGTTTTGGACGGTGAGCAGCTGATTCCGGCGGATTTCCTGCGGGAGGCGACCGCTTGTCAGGTGCCGACGAATCTTCAGCCGACGTTTGACGAGCAGCTGGGTTACGGTTTTATGATGTGGAAGACCCGTTATGATGGTTTTGCATTCTATGGAATGGGCGGTCAGCTGGCGCTCTGTTACCCCGAACGGGATCTTGTATTCCTTACGATGGCAGATACGATCGGGAATCCGGCGGGACTGCAGATGATCTATGACTGCTTTTATGATACGGTATATCCTGCGGTGACAGGAATGCCGGAATATACAAATACACAAAAACTGCCAGCCGGAGAGAGACGGCGCGGTGTAGAGCACTGGCACTTTTATGGAATGCAGGACAAAGCGGGAGCAGCCTGCGATTCCAGTGGTTGGGAGACGGTTGTCTTTGACTGGGAGCAACGTATCATAATACTTGTGTCAGCAGAGAAAACCTACGAGTGGTATTATGGTGACGACACATGGGAATACCAGAAGTTCCCGGAGACAGACTATACCTGCATGTGCCGTGGACAGTGGATGTTGGGACATTTTGTATTTCATAGCTTTCTTATTGATGAGGAGGAAGGGCACGTTGCGATGGACTTTGCGTGGAAGGGTAATCGGATGAGTGCCCGGCTGGTAAGCACTTCGGAACCGCCGTTTGTAAAATTAAAAGGCTTCTGGGCGGCGGAGCAGATAGAATAAGTGTAACAAAAGATTCAGATGGAGAGTAAAAATTCGGATGAAGATAGTTCAGAAATACAGAGGAAAGATCATTCTGAGGAGAATATTTGCGGTGTGCTTCGGACTGGCAGCAGTCTGCATTCTGCTGTCGTGTATTCTCGGCTTTGGGTGGTTCCGTGTGTCGCAGATCCAGCAACAGGAGAGTGATTACGAGAGCCGGATGGATACCTATGTACTGGTATTGCAGAATTACGGCAAATCCATGGAGAATGTGGTAACAGTGCTCGAAAATGACGTCTATATCCGCAAGCTGATCAACCGGAATACATTTACATGGGACAACACCGCGGGGATCGCGGCGCAGGAGGTTACGAATCTTGTTTCTGTGAATCCGATGATTCACTCCGTCTATGTCTGGCTCGAGGACGATTATCTGATCAAAAGCACAAATCCCTCCTATCCCATCGACCAGAACGGGGATGCGCGGATGCTGGATATTTTCCAGATGAGCACGTTTCACGAGAGTGCGGTCATTCCATATCTGGATATCTATGGAAAGAGCCAGAACCTCCTCTGCCTGACTAGCGGATCGATGGATCCCACCACTGGGGGCAAACGCAGCGGCATCCAAGTCAACATGGATCTCGACAAGATCATGACCTCAACCCTGCCGAAGACGGAGGAGGAACAGTTCCTGCTGATCGACAGGGACGGGAATATCGTTTATGAGCAGGGAACGCGGGAGATGTACCGGGTCGGGGAACGTCTGGAGGATATTCTGTGGAAAAACAGAAATCTGACCGAGACGTCCGCCGAGATTGTGCGCACGGCGCAGGGGAGATTCCTGTCCGTAGCTACGGAGATTGATGACGAATTTACGCTGGTATGGCTGATTTCCTACCGACATCTCACCGGATCGATGACCCGGGTCGGCTTCCTCTTTTTGGGAATTGGTCTGCTTGTGGCGATCATCGTACTACTTCTCGCGCTGCTGATGTCGAATCGTGTATACAATCCGATCGGCGAGATGGTGCGGACTGCCAGCGAGGAGGGATTGCCCTCCGAGGCAATGGCGAGACAGCTGGAGAATACGGAGCTGTACAGCATCGCCCAGACCTATCAGACGATGGTGCAGAGACTGAACCATATCAACCTGCGCAAAGAGCAGGAGGATCTTGCAACTTATCTAATCAGCAGAGAGAAAACCGCAAAATTGCCGGAGTGGGTGGAAGAGATTTACGCCAAGCCGGGTGTCCGGATTCGTGTCGTGGTCATGCGCCTCAGCGATATCCAGGATCTGCACAGTAATAACACGGAAGAAGCGATCGCTTTTGAGATGGAGACGATCAAGACGATCGTCGAGCAGACGCTCCGTGAGTTGGGCAACGTCCTCGTTTTGCCGGTAGACCGTGAGTTTATCGCGGTGATTCTGTTCAGTGAGGAGAGCGTAACGGAGGAACGTGTGACGGTGGCGTCGCAGCATATCCTTGAAGTCACCGGAGAGCTGATCCATATCGGCATGGATGTGGGAATCAGTGGAGAAAAGGGCGAAACAGAGGGATTTGCGGAGTTAAATCTCATGTATCAGATGGCGCGGGCAGCGACAGCATACCGTTTTATCTATGGTATGGGTGCGGTGGTTACGGAAGGAGAGATGGCGCAGAGGGCGTTAAATGGGGAACAGGCACCGTCATCAGAAGAATTGATCCAGAGACTCCGGCAGAGTGATCGGACAGGCTTTTCAGCGGAGTACCGCAGGATTGTCGGGGAACTCAAAAAGCTATCGATCCAGAAAGCGCAGGATGCACTGATGGAGATCGCTGGGCAGATGCAGACCTACCGGAATTCGTTGCAATACCGTTTTGAACCGTTGACGAAGAAGGATTACGAGGTACTGGCGGGACAACTGGCATCCTATGAATATATGGACGATGCGGAGGACTGGTTTTTCCGGATGGCAGAAGAAATCTGGCTGATCCTCGAGCGGAATCGGCAGACGGGCAGAGAGGACGTTGTGGAGAAGGCGATAGCGTATTTGCAGAGCAATTATGGCGATCCGAATATCAGTGCCCAGTATCTTGCGGACAAATATCATATTACACCGTCCTATTTCAGCCGCCTCTTCCATGAAAAATGCGGCTGCACCTTTCCTGACTATCTGGTGGCGCTCCGCATCGAGCGGGCGAGAGAACTACTCCTCGAGCGGGAGAACCTCAGCATACAGGAGATCTGTGAGCTTGTCGGCTACAGCAATGCATCCTATTTTACGACCAGCTTTAAGAAAAAATACGGCATGACACCGGGGCAGTTCCGCCGGAGCCAGCATTAAACCTTAGCGAATGATGCTATTGAGTGGATGAGAGGAAAAAGACATGATGAAATTATATGATATCACGGAGAAACCGTTGAAAATCTACGGTCTCGCTGTGGCAGACAGTGAGAAAAGACATTTTTTCAGGCTGCCCGAAGAGGCACTGGAGCGCTTCCCACAGTACGGCTACCTCGGAAGAAGAGCTGTCGGCGGCAGAGTCCGCTTTCAGACGGATGCAAAGAAATTATATGTAAAAATGACTCTTGCGGGTACGAAAGAGGATATCAATATTCCGCTGTCCGGCTCGGCGGGCGCAGATATTTATCTCGGAAAGGGCACAGAGGCGACATATCTCGGTTACATCGCGCCAAAGATCCATATCGAGGGCGAGATTACAGTGGAGAAGACTTTTGACCTCACGGGAGAGGAGGTACTCGTAACGATCAATCTGCCGAGAAATGATCATCTCCTTGAGATGCAGATCGGCATCGAGGAGAGCGCGAAGCTATGGGAAGCACCCGAGTATACCGTGGAAAAGCCGATCGTATTTTACGGTTCCTCGATTACAGAGGGCGGATGCGCACCCCGACCCGGAAATGCTTACACCAGTATCGTCAGCAGATGGCTGGATGCGGACTACCGTAACATGGGTTTTTCCGGCAGCGCACGAGGCGAAGAGGATTTCGCGGAATATCTTGCGGGATTTCCCGAGATGAGTCTCTTTGTCATGGATTATGATCACAATTCGCCGAGTCCGGAGCATCTGGCGGAGACCCATGCACCGTTTTTTGAGATCATCCGGAAAGCGCATCCTGATGTTCCGGTGCTCTTCCTCAGCCGTCCCGATACCGATGCGGAGCCAGAGGACAGCATCTGCCGTAGAGATGTCGTCCACGCTACCTACGAGGCGGCGAAACGCAGAGGCGATGAGAAGATTTGGTTTGTCGACGGACATGAGCTCTTCGGCAAGATCGGACGCCCTGAATGCACCGTCGACGGCTGCCACCCGAATACTCTGGGTTTCCTGCGCATGGCGGAGCAGATTTACCCGGTTATGCAGGAAATGCTGAAAAATGTCTGATCTATTTTAGAAAAATATATTTATAGTAAATCTCTGGTCTTACATACAAGATACAGTGGAAGATTGGTGATGTCACCATCCTTCCGGTAGCCGCGTTTGGAAAAACGTAAGGCTGCAGCAGGGTGATTTTCTGCAACATATCTTTTGAAAGAGGGAGCGGATTTATCTTCCCCGGCTTTCACTTCCACCGGAATGATATCGGTTCCGTTTTGAAGCACAAAGTCAATCTCGCTGTTTTTATCAGAGTAGTACCGGGGAGCGATTTCAAATTGTCCCTGCAACTGCTGTAAAATATAATTTTCCGTTAATGCTCCTTTGAACTGGTAGCTTGATTTTAACAGAATGGCACTGTTGTCGATACCGGCCATATGCTTAAGCAGCCCGGTATCAAAGACAAATAGTTTAAACTGATCCAGCTTGTCGAAGGCTGAAAGTGGATGCTCCATTTTGGAGACATTATATACGCGATTGAGCATTCCTGCCGAGACCAGCCATTCGATAGCTTCTTCAAAATCTCTTGCCCTTCCTCCTTCGCGGACAGCACCATACATAAATTTCTCGTTTGGCTTTGCAAGCTGAGCAACGATACTGCGGAATACTAGAAGAATACGACCACTGTTGATCTTCCCGTTATGCTTTGAAAAGTCATTTTCATATATTTCGATTAACTCCCGTTGTATCTGGGAGATTCTTGCCGGATCCTTGTATTTGATCCAGGAGGATACGCACTCCGGCATTCCTCCGATGATAAAATAATAATTGCATGCTTCAGATAGACGAGAGTGAAAAATCTCTTCGATCGTTTGCTCTTTTTGAATGCTGTCATAATAGGTATATAGGGCAGGATCCGTAGCTTCGAGAAATTCGTCAAAAGTCAGTGGGAAAATATCGAGTAGATTTACCATGCCTACCGGATAAGATTTTGGCTGGGCTAAAATGGTTCCCAACAGACTTCCGGCGGAAACCACATGGTATTCGTTCGCTTTTTCTTTAAAGTATTTCAGAGTGTTTAAGGCCTCGGGACATTCCTGGATCTCATCAAAAAGGATCAGAGTCTCACCGGGTTGGATTTTTTCACCGCTTATCATGGACAACAATTCGATAATGCGGTGGGGGTTTTTGTTCGCCTGAAAAATGGATTTTAATTCATCCTCTTCATCGAAGTTGAAATAGACATAATTAGCATAGCAGGTCTGTCCGAATTCCTTCATCAGCCAGGTTTTACCCACCTGTCTGGCACCTCGCAAAATCAGAGGCTTTCGTTCCGGGTCGTTTTTCCAGTTTATCAGGGATTGCATTGCATTTCGCTTCATAAATACACCGTCCTTTTCGGGAATAATAATAGCATAACACATTTTTCTGAAAAATAAACAACTGTTTTGCACATTTTTCTGAAAAAATCAAATACCAATAATCACATTTTTCTAAAATACAAAAGCCGATAGTCTGTTTTCGCAGATTACCGGCTTTATTTATGCGCGGAGACGGTGGGATTTGAACCCACGTGCCCGAAAAGGGCTAACGCATTTCGAGTGCGCCCCGTTATGACCACTTCGATACGTCTCCAAAAGATTACAACGTAGATTATTTTATCTGAAAAATGCCGGTTTGGCAAGGGGAGAAACGAAAAAACCTAGTAGTTTCTATTGTTTGCGATGGCATTTACCACCTGGCAATGGAATTACGCTTTTGTAGCGGTAATTTTAAAAAAGATGTTGACAGAACAACATCTGTGTAGTATATTGCATTTAAATACTTTGATAGTCAAAATATTTTACCGACGGTAATATGGAGAAAGCATAAGACCGGTGTTGCAAACATTTATGAATGAAAAGTGAACACGCCGGAGACGACAAAGTAGTAAAGCAAGGTATCAGAAACACAATAATGAAATGCATAAGGAGAGCAAAAACATGTTAGAAAAAGTAGCAGCCATCATCAGAGAACAGTTAAATCAGGAGAATGTAGAAATCACAGAGGCAACCCGTTTCAAGGAGGATCTGGAAGTGGATTCCCTGGATCTGTTTGAATTAGTTATGGCTCTGGAGGATGAGTACTCCGTAGAGATCCCGGCAGAGGATCTGCAGAACCTGGCAACGGTAGGCGATGTTATGAACTACTTAAAGAACAAAGGCGTTGAGGCTTAATTATAAGTAGACATGCTGCCAGGCGGCGGCAATGAAAGTCAGCTGCTCCGCGAAAAAGCGGAGTGTACATCAATAGCAACAGGGGGACGGCGTGCTTACTATGGAAGCACGCTGTTTCTACAAGGCTACGGGAAAATCCCGGAATTTTGGAGGAAAGAATGAATACAAGAATTACAGAAATGTTAGGAATCGAATATCCCATCATTCAGGGAGGAATGGCATGGGTGGCAGAGCACAACCTGGCTGCAGCCGTATCTGAGGCAGGCGGTCTGGGACTGATCGGCGGCGCAAACGCTCCTGGCGAAGTAGTCAGAGAAGAGATCAGAAAGGCAAGAGAGCTGACAAAGAAGCCTTTTGGTGTCAATGTTATGCTGTTAAGCCCACATGCAGATGACGTAGCAAAAGTAGTTGTAGAAGAAGGCATCAAGG
>OGFP01000714.1_pt1 | contig 11006 bp, 7 predicted proteins | sample 1570971 | NCBI WGS metagenome assembly OGFP01 (sample SAMEA2582033, study PRJEB24529) | metagenome | biome: Human gut stool | place: China | collected 2011 | reverse complement strand
TTTATTCTTCCGATCAATTTTAATACGAAGTCCGGAAATCTTAAAGTCAACATTTACTGTCTCTTCGATAGCATTCAAAATGACAGCTATATCGTCATATCGATATAAACTGCCTGTGAAATGAAGTTCTTTCAATGATTTATCTAAGAAATCAACATCTACATTATACCACAATGCAAGTTCTTCCATCAGACTTCCCAGACTCTCATCATAAAAAATAAAACGATTAGAATGCCAAGCGGTATTTAATAACAAATCTTTATTTTCAACTGATAAAAGATCCGTAGAAGCATCCCATATGGCTAGCTGTCCTGGTGATAGTTTATGCAACTTTTGAGATTGAGTATAAATTCCAATGCTACCCTGCACTAAAGCAACTTCAACTTTTCCTTTCACACGAGACTTCACATTAAACGCCGTCCCAAACTGCTGTATCAAAATTCCTTGAGTTTCTACTTTAAATGGATGTAATGAATCTTTCGCTATTTCAAAAAAGGCCTCCCCTTTCAATTCTACAGTTCGTTCATTCATACCTTTAAAACTAACCGGATATTTCAACTCTGATAAAGAATTCAAATGTACCCTTGTTCCATCTGATAAAGTTAATCGAAATTCTCCTCCACGAGGAACAGACAAAGTATTCTGTTGACTTATTTCCACTTTTGATGTTTCTGGGATATGATAAACAATCATCCCATCATACTCTCTTGCAATAGGTGTATCACCTATATAAATCCAATGTTCTTGCCCTGATTTTTTCAATTGTTTAGCACTACCATCTTCTAAAGTCAATATTGCTTTTGACTCTCCAGGAGTTATTCGTGATGCCTCATAGTAAAAATAGAGTCCTCCCCCTACAGAAAATAGCAATATCAGTAGAGCACAAGCAATCTTCAACCAACGACGAGAAAAAAAGCCTATTTTTCTTTGCGTTGATATCCTTCTAGTTCCCTTATGTAAAGAGGTCCATACTTTACGGAAAGCCTCATCCGATTTAGCATCAAAACGATGATATTGACGATAATCCTCAACAGCAGTCTTATCCAAGTTGATTTTCTGAAAAAAACGCAGATGAGATTCATCCTCTTGCAACCATTTTTTTAGAATTTGGTCTTCTTCTTTAGATAAACACCCGACCAAGTATTTAACAATTAGTTTTTCAATCTCCATACTATCTAATTATCATTTGTATTACACAAACGATTATAGATATAAATCGAGGTACAAGAAAAGAATAAAAAATGAGGTATCTGGATATTTTTTTTGCAATTTCTCTTTCAGATTGTTCCGAAGAGTTTTCATTGCACGTTTCTTTTGAGTTTTAACAGTTTCTATTGACAACGATAATTTTTTAGCAATAGCATCATTATCATAACCTTCCAGATGTAACAAGAATATTTCCCGACAACGTTCCGGAAGTAAATCAATCTGTTTAAATAGTAAGCGAAAAACTTCTTCTTTCTGAAAAGAATCATCCGACAAGAAACGATTTGCAGTCAAAGCTTCTTCAATATAACGACTTTCTACATTTTGATGTCGCAAATAATCAAAAGCCGCATTTCTTATCGAAATATAAAGAAATGAACGAAAATTCGCTTGCGAAGGAAATATACGATTTTCTTCCCACAAAGATGCAAATACATCTTGTACGATATCTTCAGCTATATCTTCACGTTTCGTATATTTTTGAGCATAACATACTAATATCCCGTAATAATCACTGAACAATCTTTCAAATATATCTTTCCGATTAATAGAAAAACCAGGCTCACGTATCATTTAGCAAGTTTTAGACAGCAAATATAGAAATAAACGATAGAAAAAAACAATAAATAAACATTAAATCATATTTCAGAATTAAGAATATTCGAACACTCTACACCGTTTACCTCTTTCAGGATTTTCTGAATTTCTTGAAGAATGCTCTCAACCTTTTCATTTATTTCCGTAGAAAAGTCCTCCCCACGCCTTGCCTCCAACCAACTCAGTAGAATTACAGCATTCCCAGCTCCAATCAATGTAAAAAGAGGAAGAAGTTTGTGAGCTATTGCAGCTATTTCATCCACCTCCTTAGCATTTAATGCCTGCACCATCCGGTCAGCACTCTTTTGTGTTTCCTCTATAAATGTTTGGATAATGGAATGTGTAGCTTCAGGATCATCCTCCGAAAAAGAAGTGAGGGCATTTACATTTAGTTGCATATCTTCTGTTATATGCGCTTCATCGGCCGAAAGTTGACCTTCATTTACTGTTAGCAACAATTCCTTTACTGTAAACGGTTTATGCAAACAACCGGCAAAACCATGTTCATGTAAAGCGGCTTTATCCATTTCACTACGGGCAGTCACAGCAATAACAGGGATTGTTTTTGCTTGTGGTATATTAGAAGCCCGTAATAGTTTTACCAGATCAAACCCGTTAATGGCAGGCATTTGTATATCTGTCAGCAATACATCGAAGACGGAAGAGCGAAGTTGTTCAATCAGCTGTTCCAGCTGTTCACAGCACACTGCATCAATACCATGCTGTTTCAACATGGCGGCAGTCAGATTCAGCTGAATCTTATCGTCATCAATCAAAAGCACACGAATGACTTTCATGGGAGGAATGGCAGCCGACTGTTTGAGAGCGTATGGACTTTCATTCTCCGAAGATTCACTTTCCGGAGATTCGCTCTCTGCAAGGAATTTACCTACCGGATAAAGAGGTAAAGTTACAGTAAAACAGCTCCCTTTTCCTAATGTGCTTTGCACGTCAATGGTTCCTTCAAGCAAAGTTACCAATTTCTTCACAATAGAGAGTCCGAGTCCGAAACCTTCTTCCCCCTGCGCACCGGAAAGACGTGTAAATTCTTGGAAGATACGTTCACGATCTTCTGATGCCATTCCTTTTCCTGTATCGGCAATGGCGATGGTTAACTTAGAAGAATCATAACTGGCTGTCAGGCTAATTTCTCCTTTTTGAGTAAACTTTACGGCATTGGACAAAAGGTTGTTCACAATTTGCCGGAGTCGCAAAGGATCACTGATATATCTTCCGTTCAGTTCCGGGGCGACGTGACATTGCAAGGCTAAACCTTTGGCAGCGGTCAAAGGTTCGAAACTGACATAAATTTCGTCGAATAGCTGGGAAGGGTTAAAGGTTACGCGATTCACTTCCGCTTTATTGAGATCAAGCCGGTGGAAATCAAGCAAGTCACTGACTAACTTCAATAAATGTTCTGAAGAACTTTTCATATTGTCGAGGTAGAATCGTTGCCGTTCATCTTCTGTCAATCGGGACAGGAGTTCGGTATATCCCATAATTGAGCCTAACGGAGCTTTAAAATCATGGGTAATGGCAAGCATTAATTTTTCACGGGCGATCAGCAAATCTTCCGCCCGTTTATTCGCCACCTCCAATTGCTGGCGGTAACGGTTGCTACGGGAAATATCCCGCATAATCAATATCAGGAAAAAAGCCGATAATAGTACGGCACCAACCGCGATACCGCCGATGATACGTGCCGACCGCATCCTCACTTCCTGCTGAAGTTCGGCATCCTGACGGGCACGCAAGGTCATTTCTTCCTCATACTGTTTAATCAAGCTATCCATCCGTGCCGTCAACTGCGTATTCATCCGCTGGTACTTTGTACTGGTACGCCGGATTGTTTTCCTCCGTTGCAACCGTTTTTCTTCGGTAGCCATGCGGATTTTCTGCTGAAGAGAATCTTTAGAAGTGGTCGGTTGGAGAATGGTATCAGTGGCTACTTCCAACGATGTATTTACTAATACGGCACTGTCTTGTTTAGAAGGGGAAAACACTTCGGCGAGTCGTTTGAAGAATCCCTTCTTTTTAGGAGTAGTGATTAACGAGTCACGTTTGGTGATGACCCGATGTTGTACCCGTTGCTGGGTAATCACAGAATCCTGTTCGGATATGATTTCTTCGATTTCCGAAGCAGAGAGAAGGCTGTCGTTTGCCTCACTTAGCACCCGCAACATCTGAATCGTGTTTTGATCTTTCTCATGGAGAAGGGTCAATAAACTGTCTGTTCTTAAATTCTGTTGATCGTCGGCGGCCGACAATGCTTCCATCTCACGATGTACAAACACCAGCGAGAAAAGGAGGATCGCCAGCAACAAAGTGTAACCGGCGGTTATTTTCAACTTTGTAAAACGGAAGGAAGCCATTGGGGTTAAGTATTAAGTTTTAATTATCAAGTATTTAGCATCAGGTTTTGGGGTGAGGTTCGGGGAGTTTCGTCATGTGATGAAAACGCCACCAAAGCATCAATCCTGCGCTCGTCAAACCAAAAGGAAATGCCATCCAGACACCTACTACTCCCCATCCCATGACAAAGCCGCAGAAATAACCTACAGGAAGAGAAATAATGAAATAGGCGACAAAGGCGATAATCATCATTAGTTTTACATCTGAAATTCCACGCAAAGCATTGGCGAAAGTAATCTGCAGTCCGTCGCCAAACTGGTAAACGAGGAAAGGGAAGATTAGAGAGGTCACCATAGCAGCCACTTCCTGACTGTCGGTAAACCAGCCTCCCAAGTAATTCCGGCAAAGGAAGACAATCAAAGAAAGCACAACGCCCAATGTCATCATCAGATGAAAACCTGCATAGGCAGAACGACGTACATTAATGATATCATTCTGACCTTTGAAGTTACTGACACGAACAGCCACAGCAGCACCCATACCGTAATACATCATAAATGTAAACTGCGAAATAGCCAGCATAACCTGATGAGAAGCCAGAGCGATAGTACCCAGCCAACCGATCATGATCGCACTTAGACTAAAGGAGGCTGTCTCCATTCCCATTTGAAAAGCAACCGGCCATCCGAGACCATTCAAATGCCCAAATACAGCTCGTGACCATCCCAAACGGAAAAAGCCAATCTTATAGCGGACAAAACGCGGACTACGCATAAAGATGATGATAAATATAATCACCATCACGATACGCGAGAACAGCGTGCTGACACCTGCTCCCAACAGACCTAACTCGGGCAATCCGAGCTTTCCATAAATCAGGATATAGTTTCCTATGATATTCAAGACATTTCCACCAAGCAATATCCACATAGCGGTTTTTGTATCCGTAATTCCGTCTGTAAACTGCTTGAATCCATTGAAAAGCATGACAAACACTAATGAAGCAAGCAAAACAAGGTAATACGGTTTAATCAGGGGAATCAATTCTTCCGGCTGTCCGAGACGTTCTATATTTAGATAAAGAACAGTCATACAGACAGTCAGCAGCAATGCAACCATCAGGTTTGCCAGCAAACTGTTGCGTAAAGCCTGTCCCGCAGGGGCATACTGGCGGGTTCCATACAAACCTCCCACAATGGGAGTCAGCCCATACGAAAAACCCGTACTGAAAATAATCGCCAGATTGAACACATTATTGACGAAGGAAGCTGCTCCCAGCTCAATCGTACTATGATGCCCGATCATTAACGTATCCGCAAATCCGAGAACGATCACTCCTATTTGCCCGATCACAATCGGTAGTCCGAGAAAAATTAGTGCTTTATAATGCTCTTTATATGTACTATAAATATGTCTCATTTACTTTTCCGTTACCTAAACGTATCTCCATTTTCAGGCAAAGGGACTTTCCCCTTTCACTGATAGATTATAAAAAGGGAGAATTTAATTTTGTTGTTTCTTATAATATAGTATTACTCCGTTCTCCTTACGGAAAGCAGATTGAGCTACCGCCCGCAATTGTTCAGCCGTGACAGACCGATAACGATCGACCTCTTTTTCCATGTCCTCCGCCCGGCCAAGCAATTCGTACCAAGCCAGGTTGGTTGCCACATTCAAATAATTGATGTTGCCGAATATCTGGGTGGACTCAAATTTGTTCTTCACTTTTTCCAGTTCCTGTTCGTCAACCAATTCTTGCTGCAACAGTTCCAGTTCTTCCCGCACTGCCGCTTCCGCCTGTTCCAGGGTGACACCTGCCGAAGGTTTACCACTAATATGGAATAACCCCGCATCTACACTGCCGGAAATATAAGCATCTATACTCGAAAATAATTGTTTCTGTTGTACCAAACGCTGGTTCAACCGGCTGGAACGTCCGTTGCTCAACACATCCGACAAAATATCAAATGCATAATAATCCGGATGGCAATGGGCAGGCATGTGGTATGCCATAAATAAAGAATCGAGAGGAACATTTCTCTCTACCGTCAGCCGCCGTTCTTCCGTCTGTTCCTGTTCTTGTGGCAGGTTCCGTTGAGGAACTTCCCGACGAGGAATAGAGCCGAACCATTTTTCTGTCAAAGCAACCGCCTCTTCGAAAGAGATATTACCGGTCACAGCTAATATGGCATTATTAGGAGCATAAAAACGGAAAAAGAATGCCTTCACTTCTTCCAGCGTAGCATTGGCAATATGCGACAACTCTTTTCCGATAGTAGGCCATTGATAAGGATGCGTCTGATAAGCCAGAGGACGCAAAAGATGTCCGATATCCCCATAAGGCTGATTCAAACAACGCTGTTTGAATTCTTCTATTACTACTCCCCGCTGTACCTCCAGACTCCGTTCGCTAAAATCAAGACTCAACATCCGGTCGGATTCCAACCAAAAGCCGGTTTCTACGTTCTGACGAGGTACAGTGAGGTAGTAATTGGTTATATCATTATTCGTCCAGGCATTATTCTCTCCACCCGCCAATTGAAGCGGCATATCATAATCGGGAATATTCACCGACCCTCCGAACATCAGGTGTTCGAACAAATGGGCAAAACCAGTATGCTCGGGATCTTCGTCGCGAGCTCCCACATTATATAATATATTAAGGGCAACCATCTGCGTACTTTCGTCCTGCGAATGTACCAGACGTAACCCATTATCAAGAATATGCCTGTTGATTTTCATATATTTCAGTCAAGTATTGTCACCTTTGTTATTTTTACATCTTCTTCGGGACGATCGCTACGGTCGGTTTTCACCTGCTGGATTTTATCCACAATATCCAGACCTTTCACTACTTCGCCGAACACAGTATATTCGCCATCCAGATGCGGAGTTCCTCCCACCGTTGTATAGGCTTCAATCTGTTCCGGAGTGAAATGAAATTCCGGTTGTTTAGCTGCCATTTCCTGTGCCTCTGCAAACAACTTTTCCTGCAAATCATAAAGACCGTTTTCGTCATTTGCTTTTCGCATCTTATAAATTTCCTTCATGTGTTTCTGTGCCAGCGTATTGAAAATAACATTAATCTTATTCTCATTCATCTGGCTTTCCATACCCAGCAAGGTAGAGTCATTGAACACCTTACCTGTCACGATATAGAACTGACAACCGGAAGATTCTTTCTTCGGGTTCACATTATCTCCCTGACGGGCAGCGGACAGGGCACCTTTCTTATGGAAATATTTAGGATATACAAATTCAGCGGGAACAGTATAACCTACATCTCCCGTACCCAGCATTTTTCCTTTCGGTGCATTCTTTGAGTCCGGGTCACCAGCCTGAATCATAAAATCTTTGATAACACGATGAAACAGTGTGCCTTCATAAACACCGTCCTTCACCAGTTTGATAAAATTATCACGATGTTTCGGTGTCTCATTATATAGTTTCACCTCGATATCTCCTACAGTTGTCTCAATCTTTACCAACGTTTCTTTATCCATGTCTCCTCCTTTTTTTGTTCCGGTTTTGCAGGCAGTAAGTCCGCAAAACGATATGGTTAATATTATCAATAGAATCTTTTTCATAACACTTTTATTTAATTTAAGTTTGCAAATATACCACTTTCGCCTAAATCCTCTTACCTTTGTGACTTAAAAGAATCAAAACCTGACATGATGAGCTCCATATTGATCGTTGAAGATGATATCACTTTTGGAATGATGCTAAAAACCTGGCTAGGCAAAAAGGGCTTTGAAGTATCATCAGTGAGTAATATTGCCCGCGCCCGAAAACATATCGAAAGCCAAAACGTCGATCTGATTTTATCAGACCTGCGACTACCCGACCACGAAGGTATCGATCTGCTGAAATGGATGAATGAACAAGGCATGGACATTCCTTTAATCATCATGACTGGCTATGCGGATATACAATCCGCCGTACAGGCAATGAAACTGGGAGCACGTGATTATATAGCCAAACCGGTAAATCCGGAAGAATTACTGAAGAAAATTTCTGAATGTCTGCAGTCTGAAAAGAGTCCTGCTACTCATAACGTTGCTAAATCTTCTTCTAAAAAAGGTGCTTCTACTTCATCTAAAGATTCAACAGAAAATCATCGTGCTTATCTGGAAGGAGAAAGTGATGCAGCCAAACAACTCTACAATTATGTAGGTCTGGTAGCTCCGACCAATATGTCCGTACTTATCAACGGTTCCAGCGGAACAGGAAAAGAGTATGTGGCGCACCGTATTCATCAACTTAGCAAACGAAACGATAAACCGTTTATTGCCGTAGATTGTGGTTCTATCCCCAAAGAACTGGCTGCTTCCGAATTTTTCGGTCATGTGAAAGGTTCGTTTACAGGTGCTCTGACAGATAAAACGGGGGCTTTCGTTGCAGCCAACGGTGGTACTATCTTTCTGGATGAGATCGGAAACCTTAGTTATGAAGTGCAGATACAACTGCTTCGTGCCTTGCAAGAGAGAAAAATACGTCCGGTAGGTTCTACACAGGAGATATCGGTAGATATTCGTCTGGTATCTGCCACCAATGAGAATCTGGAACAAGCCATTGAAAAAGGTACTTTCCGTGAAGACCTTTATCATCGTATCAATGAATTTACCCTCCGTATGCCCGATCTGAAAGAACGGAAAGAAGATATTCTGCTCTTTGCCAATTTCTTCCTCGATCAGGCAAACAAGGAACTGGATAAACACCTGATTGGTTTCGATGCAAAAGCATCGCAAGCTTTAATGAATTATCATTGGCCGGGAAATTTGCGCCAAATGAAGAACATCGTCAAAAGAGCAACTTTATTGGCACAAAGCAGTTTCATTACTTTATTGGAATTGGGGACCGAGCTTTTAGAAACTCCTGCATCCAGCAATACGAGCATTGCATTACGCAATGAAGAGACTGAAAAAGAGCATATTTTGGAGGCGCTACGCCAAACAGGAAACAATAAGAGTAAAGCAGCACAATTACTGAATATTGATCGAAAGACTTTATATAATAAATTGAAATTATACAATATTGATTTGTAACAAGTTACATTCTTGCATTTTCTCAAGTGTTCTCATGCCTATGAGAAAATTTTCTCAATGCAATGAGAAAAAATTCTCACTACTATGAGTATTTATTCTCATCACGGTGAGAAATGATTCCTTTTTGTAGTGCTCGAACTTATCTTTAACCGAATCTATCGCATTACCAGATATTATTAATTTTAATGCATATTCCATAGAATAAAATGACCCCCATGAATAAAAAAACATTATTACCCCTTGCATTTGTGCCACTCGCTGCAACCAATCTGCAAGCACAAAGCAATATGCAAATAGAACACGCGGACAAACGTCCGAATATCATTCTCTTTATGGTAGACGATATGGGATGGCAGGATACTTCACTCCCATTCTGGACACAGAAAACACACTATAACGAATTGTACGAGACTCCCAATATGGAGCGGTTAGCCAAACAGGGAATGATGTTTACTCAAGCGTATGCCAACAGTATCAGTTCTCCTACCCGGTGCAGCCTCATCACCGGAACCAACGCCGCACGTCACCGAGTAACTAACTGGACGCTGCAAAAGAATACAATGACAGACCATAAAGATAGCATTCTGGCAGTCCCTGACTGGAATTACAATGGAGTAAGTCAAGTGTCCGGCACTAATCATACTTTCGTAGGAACCTCCTTCGTGCAACTGCTAAAGAACAGCGGTTATCATACTATACATTGTGGAAAAGCCCATTTCGGAGCGATAGATACTCCAGGGGAAGATCCGCATCATTGGGGATTCGAGGTAAATATTGCCGGACATGCGGCCGGTGGACTTGCCAGTTACCTGGGAGAAGAGAACTACGGACATACCAAAGATGGGAAAGCGGTATCACTGATGTCTGTTCCCGGATTAGAGAAATATTGGGGAACGGAAACCTTTGTAACTGAAGCATTGACGTTGGAAGCCATTAAAGCACTGGATAAAGCGAAAAAGTATAATCAGCCTTTCTATTTGTATATGTCGCAATATGCCATCCACATTCCTTTGAACAAAGATATGCGCTTCTATGAGAAGTACAAGAAAAAAGGAATGACAGACCATGAAGCTGCTTATGCCACACTGATTGAAGGAATGGATAAAAGTTTAGGTGATTTAATGAACTGGCTGGAAAAGAATGGAGAAGCCAACAACACTATTATCATTTTTATGAGTGATAACGGAGGACTTGCATCCGAATCCGGATGGCGTGACGGCAAGCTGCATACACAGAATTATCCATTGAACAGTGGTAAAGGTTCTACTTATGAAGGCGGTATCCGCGAACCGATGATTGTCAGTTGGCCGGGAGTAGTAGCTCCGGGAAGCAAATGCAACAACTACTTGTTGATAGAAGACTTCTACCCTACTATTCTTGAAATAGCAGGTGTCAAGAACTACCAGACAGTTCAACCGATAGACGGTATCAGTTTCATCCCTCTGCTGAAACAGACAGGCAACCCAGCTAAGGGTCGGAGTCTTTTCTGGAATATGCCTAACAACTGGGGAAATGACGGTCCCGGAATCAACTTTAATTGTGCCGTTCGAAACGGTGACTGGAAATTGATTTATTACTATGGAACAGGAAAGAAAGAGTTATTCAACATACCTGATGATATAGGAGAAAGCAACGACCTTAGTGCACAGCATCCGGACATCGTGAAGAAACTTTCTAAAGAGCTGGGCAACTTTCTAAGAAAAGTAGATGCACAACGACCGACTTTCAAAGCGACAGGTAAACCTTGTCCCTGGCCGGATGAAATTAAGTAAATAGATTACCTAAATAAAAGAACTGTGGCGG
>OGFP01000673.1_pt1 | contig 11631 bp, 9 predicted proteins | sample 1570971 | NCBI WGS metagenome assembly OGFP01 (sample SAMEA2582033, study PRJEB24529) | metagenome | biome: Human gut stool | place: China | collected 2011 | reverse complement strand
CATTTGGTGATAGTTGAGCTTCGTCAGGATAAATTGGGACAAGATCGTTTTGATATATTGGTTGGCATGAGGGAGTTTCTGAATGATTTCTAATGCTTCCTTATACGATTTGATGGCAACTTGTGGTGTTGACGAACTTAAATAGGTATTTCCAATGGCGTGTAATGCGAGTGCTGTTCCCAAAGGATAGTCCATTTCTCTGGCTTTCTGGTACATCTGATTGGCCTGGTTGATGGCGAGACTGATGTTGCCTTCTGTGATTAAGGCTTGAACGGTCAGCAGATTTATCTGGAATAGGAGTGGGTATTGTTGTTCCTTTTGTAATTCCGGTTCTAAAAGTTTTTCCCAGGCAATGATGCTGTCGACAGGGGCGTCCGGACTAAATGGATGATTGTATTCAAGTAAAGGTTGTAATAAAGAAAGACGATCTGAATTTGTACGTGCAGCATATAAGGTGACCGATATTAATGCGGTTACGACTATTGCAATTATATGACGTCTGTGTTTTTTCACCTGATATAAGAATTGCTTGCTTGTAAGTTTATCTGCAAAAGAACTAAAAAGAGTGAAGATTACAAAGAAATCTTCACTCTTTTTTATTATTTATTTTCTTTTGAGTATTTCTCGAACTCCAGGACCTTCGTGGTTGGGGTAGCCGGGAGTATGGTTTCTGCATCGTGGATCAGCATCTACTTTCAAGCTTCGGTAGTCATCTTTTGTGCGGGTGATGTAATCATCAAGCATGGCACGGTGTTCTGCCAGAACTTTACTGTATTTCGGATCTTTGGCGAGATTCTTGCGTTCTCCCGGATCTTTTTTCATATCATATAGTTCTTCTCCGTTGCCTTCCAGATAGTGCGTGTATTTGTATCTCGGTCCGCGTACCATACGTCCGGGGGTAACGACATATTCATATTCGCTGTGCCATTCGGAAACTACATAAGGGTGAGTCTTTTTCTGTTTCTCTCCTTTTAATATAGGTGCAAGGCTGATTCCCGGTTTTTCGGCCGGAACAGGAATTCCTGCCAAATCACAAAGGGTAGGCAAAAGATCCAGCGTAGGCTGTGTCAATAGTTGATCTACCGGTTTTTTCTGTTGTTTGATGCCGGGACCTGCAAAGATAAACGGAACGTTTGTCATTTCATCATAGAAACTGATATGCTTGGTCACCATACGGTGTGAAGCCATTCCGTCGCCATGATCGGCCATGATAACAACGATGGTGTTTCTTCCGGCAGGAGTGGAGTAAAGAGCTTTTAATACACTGTCTACTTGCTTGGACACCATTTTAGTATAGTGCTGGAAAGCGGCAATGTAATGACGGTAATTCTCTTCATTCCAATGAGAGGCCTGGGTCATGCGGCGATGGCTGCAACAGATGTATTGCACCGGTTTGGGGATATTGTTCCAGTCTTCCACGTCGAAGTTGGCTGGTAGTTCAGGAAGAGTTCCGCTGATGGGGCGGTCGGTATGTACTCCTTCATTTGCTCCTACGAATCCGCAAATGTTGTGAGGGTTCTGAAAATCGGCAATACAGATGAATGGTTCTTTGGGAGGGTTGCTTAAATAAGCAACAGCATCTTCGCAGGTTCCTACGTCCAGGAAGCTGTCGTTATTAACCGGGAACTCCGGATCAGTGAATGGTTTGGCTACCGGTTCTTTGTGTTTGAATCCTCTTAGGGAGCCCATGTCGTGTGTTTTTCCGAAGTGTACGGCTTCGTAACCGTTTTCGGAAAAAAGGCTTCCTAGTGTCGGTACATTTTCGGGAATACGTGGGTTGATAGGTTCGCTGGAGTTCGAACGTACATTCGTTTGATGAGGCATCATGCCGCTCCATAAAGCTGCGCGTGAAGGTTGGCTGAGAGGGCAGCCTACATAAGCATTGGAGAAGATAACTCCTCGTGAAGCGACTTCGTCAATAGGGAGGGTGCAGCCTTGTGTTTGTCCGTAAGCTCCCACAACGCGTTGTGTCAGATGGTCGCACTGGATAATCAGGAAATTGGGCTTTTCTTGAGCTTGGGCTGCTACGCCGCATAGGGCTAATCCCATGAATGGATAAATAGTTTTCATTACTGGTTAGAATTAAGTAATATTTGATTTGGAAGCAAAAGTAGGAAAAAAGGAAACGCAAAAAAGGGTGAAGTAGTAGTTTTGGACGCAAGTGAAAGTATTTTGTACAAAAATGTAATGTGTGATGGATGATTAGGGGGAACTATTGCTGATGAACGTTGGATTGTGAAGGATGAACGGCAAGTGGTTATTAATTAACGGGGTGGCTAAAAAAGAGAACGGTGAACAAACTGCAATTATCAGGACGCAGTTTGTTCACCGTTCATTTATAAGTTTGCTGTTGATTAGCTGTTCATGCTCATCAGGAATTCGTCGTTGTCTCTGGTTTTTTCCAGACGGTCTTTAACAAAGTCCATTGCTTCGATCGGATTCATGTCGGCAAGATATTTACGTAATATCCACATGCGGTCAAGAGTTGTCTTATCAAGCAACAGGTCGTCGCGACGAGTGCTGGATGCAGTAATGTTGACTGCCGGGAAGATACGTTTGTTGGACAGGTTGCGGTCGAGCTGCAGCTCCATGTTGCCGGTACCCTTAAATTCTTCGAAGATAACTTCGTCCATTTTAGAACCGGTATCGATCAATGCGGTAGCGATGATGGTCAACGAGCCGCCGTTTTCAATATTACGGGCAGCACCGAAGAAACGTTTAGGTTTGTGAAGTGCATTTGCATCCACACCACCGGAAAGAACTTTACCGGATGCAGGAGATACTGTATTGTATGCACGAGCCAGACGAGTAATAGAATCAAGGAAGATAACTACGTCGTGACCACATTCTACCAGACGTTTTGCCTTTTCCAATACGATACCTGCAATTTTTACGTGGCGTTCTGCCGGTTCGTCGAAAGTAGAAGCAATTACTTCTGCATTAACGCTGCGCGCCATGTCTGTTACTTCTTCCGGGCGTTCGTCAATCAGCAGCATAATCATGTAAACTTCCGGGTGATTGGCTGCGATAGCGTTAGCAATATCTTTCATTAAGATAGTCTTACCTGTCTTTGGCTGGGCAACGATCAAGGCACGTTGTCCTTTACCGATAGGAGCGAAAAGGTCAACAACGCGTGCAGACATGGAGTCTGAATAACCGCCTTTGCAAAGTTTGAATTTTTCATCCGGGAAGAGAGGTGTTAGATGTTCGAAAGGAACACGGTCGCGAACGAAAGCTGCGTCACGTCCGTTAATTTTCGATACTTTTACCAACGGGAAATATTTTTCTCCTTCTTTGGGTGGACGGATAACACCTTCCACTACATCACCGGTTTTCAAACCAAAGAGTTTGATTTGAGATTGTGATACATAAATGTCGTCCGGAGAAGAAAGGTAGTTGTAATCGGAAGAACGGAGGAATCCGTATCCATCCTGCATGATTTCCAGAACGCCTACTCCGTTGAGAATATCATCGAATTCGTAAGGCTTTTCGCGTTCAATAACCTTGCGCTCCTGCTGTTGTTGCTGTTGTGCCGGAAGATTCTCGTTCGCATGGTTTTGCTGAGTGGCACGTGGCATCGGTAAGCGTTGTTGGTTCTGGTTCTGATTTGGATTCTGAACCTGATTCTGATTATTGTTATTACGCTGGAAATTATTATTGTTGTTATTAGCGTTATTGTTATTATTGTTCACATTGTTATTACCGTTGTTATTGTCGCGTGGACGAACAATACGCGGGCGTTGCTGCTGTGCTTGCTGCTGTTGAGATTGTTGTTGCTGTTGAGGATGAGATGGCTGTTCAGGTGCTGTTTGCACAGGTTCTTTTTTAGTTGCCTCGAATTTGCCAAAGAGTTCGGTAGGAAGCTCTATTTTTTCAGAAGGCAGATCTTCGATTGGAATAAAATCATCATCGTCAACGCTGGATAAGATATTGCTTTCCTCGTCGATAACGGGTGCAGCTTTCTTTTGTGGTTTATCTATTACCTTTTTCTCTACAACAGGTTTGTTAGGTTCAGTAGCCGGTTTATTTGTTTCTGCAACAGGTTTATTTGCTTCTGCAGCAGGTTTGTTTTTTGCTTTCTTCTCAGCTGTTTGCTGTTGTACCGGAGCTGGCTTTTCCGTAGCACCAGTAGCTTTCTCTGCAACAACAGGTTTAGGTTCCACTACTTTGGGTGCTGCCGGTTTTGCATTTTCTACTTCTTTTTTCTCTTCTGCATCAGAGCTCTTACGAGGACGGCCTACTTTACGCTTGGGAGTAGCAGTGTTTTCCGCTTTAGCTTCTACAACAACAGTTTCTTTTTCTTTGTTTGTACTTTCTTCTTTCTTGGAAGGTTGTGGTGCAGCTTTTACAGGAGCGGTCTCTTTTGTCTTGTTAGCCTCTTCACTCTTTGTTGCGGAAACCACTTTGTCTTCTTTTTTGGTAGGAGCTACCCGTGAACGCTTTTTCTTTTGTTCTTCATTTTTGCGTTCTTCTTTGAGCTTATCTGCGGCAACTTTCTTAGTAGCTCCTACAATAGCCTGTTCATCGAGTATCTTATAAACAAGGTCTTCTTTTTTGTATGAGTCTGCTTTTTTTATGCCTAACTCTTTGGCAATAACTTGAAGTTCCGACAGATTTTTGTCGTTTAATTGGATAATGTTATACATATAGTATGGTAAGTTATTAATATTTCTTTTTTTGCTGAATTACGGACAGCATTACTACAGCTTATGGCTACAGATATGCAAGCATACGTTTTGTTTTTTATTCTGAATTAGGGATGTATATGTTGAATCGTAGAATGTTTCAACGGGGCAAAGATAATAATTTTTTTTGGTTTCATGAACAATCAAACATTTTTTTCCACGTAAAAGTGTATCTTTGCTACATAAAAGAAAATGGTATGACAGTAAATGAAGCTCATTTAATTTATTTTTCGCCTACACACACATCTAAACAAGTTGCGGAAGCGATTGTTCACGGTACGGGCATAAAAAATATCCTTCCTATTAATGTAACGCAGCAAATTGCAGATGAAATCGTGATTCCTGCATCTGCTTTGGCCATTATTGTAGTGCCTGTGTATGGAGGTCATGTCGCTCCTCTGGCAATGGAGCGTTTGCAGTACATCCGGGGAGTGGATACTCCGACCGTTTTGGTGGTGGTGTATGGAAACCGTGCTTATGAAAAAGCTTTAATGGAACTGGATGCTTTTGCTATTCCTCATGGATTGAAAGTGATTGCCGGGGCAACTTTTATTGGAGAACATTCATATAGTACTGATAAACATCCGATTGCGGTGGGACGTCCCGATGAGTCGGATTTAGCCTTTGCTACGGAATTTGGGAAGAAAATCATGGAAAAAATACAGGCTGCTGATAGCATGGATACCCTTTATCCGGTAGACGTACGTGCTATTAAACGTCCGAGCCAGCCATTTTTTCCTTTGTTTCGCTTTTTGAGGAAAGTTATCAAGTTACGTAAAAGTGGAACACCGCTTCCCCGCACTCCTTGGGTGGAGGATGAAAATTTGTGCACCCATTGTGGATTGTGTGTGGTCCGTTGTCCGGCAGGGGCTATAACGAAAGGGGATGAACTGCATACAGATGAAGCTAAATGTATCAAGTGTTGTGCCTGTGTAAAAGCCTGCGTTAAAAAAGCACGGGTGTATGATACTCCTTTTGCGGCTTTGTTGTCAGATTGCTTCAAGAAACAGAAATTGCCTCAAACTATTTTGTAGATTACGACACGCTTAGTTGTTTCATCAATACGAAAGCGGTTGTCTGTTCGTTCGCCTATCAGCCATGCGATATGTTCTCCACAGCAGAGTACCCATTGGCGTTCTTTTTGGCTGATAGAAAATTTGCGGTCGGTCAGATAATCGCTTATTTTTTTCTTTCCTTTCATTCCGAAAGGAATAAAAGTGTCTCCTGTCTGCCATTTCCGGTAATGAATATCTCCATTCAGTTTGTCGGCATCAAAACAGGCTATTCCTTTGTCGCGTGGAATTAGGAAATCAGGGGTGTATTCTTTTTCTTCTTTGATGATTTGAAAAGGAGGAAGAACTTCATTTCTAGATTCGATTGCTTCTATTAAAAAGAATTCCCTGTCTTTTATCACTCTCCATTCTTTGCTACAGAATTGCTTGCCCGGTTGGCTATGAAGCGAGTGAGCGATATCTTTGATTTGTGCGGAATTGAATCCTAGAGGATGCAGGACTTCGAATAAGATGGCTTCGGGTGCCGGTTCCTTTACTAAATCACTGATTCGGATACCTTCTGTCGTTACAATATTATTTTTGGTTTCCTCTATGCATTTATTATATATGGTAGCTACATCATTCAGATAATTGCTCGTGTCTATCAGATTCTTTTTGACTGACGGATTGATTTCCTGCATAAGAGGAAGGAGATTGAGTCGGATTTTGTTACGGGTATATTCGTCTTCCAGATTGGTGCTGTCTGTTACATAATCTTGTCCGATGCTCTCCAGATAATGAATGATATCTTCTCGATTGACGCAAAGCAGAGGCCGTACGATTGCTCCGTTGCGGGGGCGGATTCCTAATAAACCGGTAATTCCTGTACCTCGAATCAGATTGAGTAGTATGGTTTCTACGCTATCATCCTGATGATGTGCTACGGCGATCACATCTGCCTGGCATTCTTTTCTCGTTTTCTCGAACCAGTCATAGCGTAATTCCCGTGCAGCCATTTCAATCGAAATCTGTTTTTCCTTTGCGTATTGTGTCGTGTTAAAATCAATTGTATGCAAATGGATCCCGGTTCTTTTGCAAAGTTGGCGGACAAACAGTTCATCCCGGTCTGATTCTTCGCCTCGCAGGTGGAAATTACAGTGTGCGGCTTCGCAATGATAACCTGCTGTGTGCAGAATACATAGCAGTGCCACCGAGTCGGCACCGCCACTCAATGCAATCAGGACTTTGGCATCCAGTGAGAACAAATGTTCTTTTTCTATATATTTTGTAACGCGTTGTTGTATCATATCTGCAAAGATACGAGTTTATCAATAAGTTTTTTTATTTTTCCTAAATCTTTTGGAGGAAGAAAATGGCTGCTATTTAAAAACATTCTAAATAATTTGCATGCTCCGAAGTTATGAATTATCTTTGCCGAAAATTTTGAGAGTTATGCGTTTGTCCGAATTAAAAACAGGAGAAAAAGGTGTTATTGTAAAGGTATTGGGGCACGGTGGTTTTCGTAAACGTATTGTGGAGATGGGCTTCATTAAAGGTAAAACGGTTGAAGTGCTGTTGAACGCTCCCCTAAAAGATCCCATAAAATATAAAGTCTTAGGTTATGAAATATCTCTTCGTCGTCAGGAAGCTGAAATGATCGAAGTAATCAGCGAGGAGGAGGCAAAAGAACTGGCTGAAAAGACTGTTTATCATGAAGGATTACCCGAAGACCTTTCAGTAAAAGAAGAAGATATGAAACGGTTGGCGTTAGGTAAACGTCGCACCATCAATGTTGCCTTGGTCGGAAATCCGAACAGTGGCAAGACTTCTTTGTTTAATCTTGCGTCCGGTGCTCATGAGCATGTAGGCAATTACAGCGGTGTGACCGTGGATGCCAAAGAAGGTTATTTTGACTTCGAAGGTTATCATTTCCGTATTGTCGATCTGCCGGGAACTTATTCTTTATCTGCTTATACGCCGGAAGAAATCTATGTTCGCCGTCATATTATCGATGAAACTCCGGACGTGATTATTAATGTAGTCGATTCCTCTAATCTGGAGCGAAACTTATATCTGACTACTCAATTGATAGATATGAATGTCCGCATGGTAGTGGCTCTGAATATCTATGATGAACTGGAAGCCAGTGGAAATACATTGGATTACCATTTGTTGAGCAAGTTGTTCGGGGTGCCGATGTTGCCTACTGTCAGTAAGAAAAATCGTGGATTGGATACGTTGTTTCATGTAGTTATCAATCTGTATGAAGGAGTAGACTTCTTCGATAAACAGGGAAACATGAATCCGGAAGTCCTCAAAGACTTGACTGAATGGCATGACTCTTTGGAAGACCGTAAGAACCATGAGGAAGAGCATCTGGAAGATTATGTGCGTGAACATAAAAAGACGGGGCGTGTCTTCCGGCATATTCATATAAATCACGGTCCTGATATAGAAAAAGCGATTGAGGCTGTAAAAAGTGAAGTGTCCAAGAACGAGTTTATCCGGCATAAATATTCTACCCGTTTCCTCTCCATTAAATTGTTGGAGAATGATCCTGACATTGAGCGTATTGTACGCACATTGCCGAATGCGGATGAAATTTTCCATGTCCGCGACAAGATGTCGAAGCGTGTTCAGGAGACAATGAATGAGGATTGTGAATCGGCTATTACTGATGCTAAATATGGATTTATCAGTGGTGCGTTGAAAGAAACGTTCACGGATAATCATCTGGAACAGGCGCAGACAACAAAGGTATTGGATTCGATTGTAACTCATCGTGTCTGGGGATTTCCTATTTTCTTTCTTTTTATGTATCTGATGTTTGAAGGTACATTTGTCATTGGCGAATATCCGATGATGGGGATTGAATGGATGGTAGAGCAGCTTGGTGAATTGCTGCGCAATAACATGTCGGAAGGTCCATTTAAAGATCTGCTGATTGATGGAATTATCGGTGGGGTAGGAGCTGTCATTGTTTTCTTACCGAATATCTTGATTCTGTATATGTTCATATCGTTCATGGAAGACTCCGGATATATGGCACGTGCGGCTTTTATCATGGATAAGATCATGCATAAAATGGGGTTGCACGGAAAGTCGTTTATTCCTCTGATTATGGGATTCGGATGTAATGTGCCTGCGATTATAGCGTCCCGTACTATTGAGAACCGGAAGAGTCGTCTCATTACCATATTGGTGAATCCATTGATGTCTTGTAGTGCGCGTCTGCCGATTTATTTATTGTTGGTGGGTGCTTTCTTCCCGAACAATGCAAGTTTGGTGCTGTTAAGTATCTATGTGATTGGTATTGTGCTGGCCGTGGTAATGGCTCGCTTGTTTAGCAAGTTTCTGATAAAGGGTGATGATACGCCGTTTGTGATGGAGCTTCCTCCTTACCGAATGCCGACAGCGAAGTCTATCTTCCGTCATACATGGGAAAAGGGAGCGCAGTATCTGAAAAAGATGGGCGGAATTATTATGATTGCTTCTATTATAATCTGGTTCTTGGGGTATTATCCGAATCATGATGCTTATGAAACGGTTGCCGAACAGCAGGAAAATTCTTATATCGGTCAGTTGGGGCGCGGAATAGAGCCGGTAATAAAGCCATTGGGATTTGATTGGAAATTAGGTATTGGCTTGCTTTCCGGTGTAGGGGCGAAAGAATTGGTGGTAAGTACGTTAGGCGTTTTGTATGCAGATGATCCGGATGCTGACTCGGTGAGTTTGGCAGAACGTATTCCGATTACTCCATTGGTCGCTTTTTGTTATATGCTGTTTGTATTGATTTACTTCCCGTGCATTGCGGCGTTGGCGGCTATCAAACAGGAATCGGGTAGTTGGAAATGGGCGCTTTTTGCTGCTTGTTACACAACGGGATTGGCTTGGCTTGTATCATTTGCTGTTTATCAGATTGGAGGATTGTTTGTATGAATAATTGGCAAGAGTGGGTAGTCGGAGTACTCGTTGTGCTCTGCATTACCCGTGTCGTATATGGAATATTTCTTTTTTTTCGTCGTACGCGGGAAAATCAGAATCCTTGTGACAGCTGCGTAAGTGGCTGTGAACTAAAGGATATGATAGACAAGAAACGCGGAGAATGCGATGTAAAGAAAAAAAGTACAAAGAAAAATTGCTGCGGATAGTTGGTAGTTTCAAAATTTGTACTACCTTTGCAACCGCAAACGAGAGATAATGGTTCCTTGGATGAGTGGCTTAGTCAGCGGTCTGCAAAACCGTGTACGGCGGTTCGAATCCGCCAGGAACCTCACGAAGCCCTTTCAGATGTTTTCTGGAAGGGCTTTTCTTTGCTCTTAACTGAAAATGGTACTACATTGGTACTACAAAATTAGGGTAGGAAAAGTGTGATTCTTCTTCTCACATGTGTAATGACTACGGAAAAATCTTTGTAGTGTATCAGTTCCAAATAGCGGTATTCGGAAGTTTGGTTCTAATAACTTTCATTATTGCAATTAATTTTGCTTTCCGAATAATTCTAAAGCCAAATCATGATCTATTACAATAGTTCTCCCTCTTTGTTTTATTGCCTCATCTAGTATTCCCGATGATTTTATTTTTGAAGCATGTCGCTTTGTGCAGTGTAATAAATCGGCTAATCCCTGTAAACCATATACATATCTTTTTTCTTCTATCTGTTTGATTTTTGAGATAAGGCTGGTTATTAGTTCTTTTAAATCTCCTACTGTTAAGTCAATTAGGCGAGTGTCGTCTGAAAATCTTCTTTCTATTCCTATCATAGTATTATTTATTAAGTTATAAATTAATCTCCAACAATTGCTTTTTCAGCTCTTTTCTGATTATTTCCTATTTAAAATGGCATCAATATCAGATTGTCTATAAAGCCTTTTTCCTCCAACTTCTATTACACGTAAATATCCATTTTTATTCCACTGATATAATGTGCTACGGTTGACATGCAATAGTTTTGCGGTTTCATTGGGAGTAAGGTATTCTTTGGGTTGCTTTGTTTCTAAAATCAAACGTTCTATATCATCTTTTGACTGTTGGAGAAGATAATCTGCAAATTCTTTTAGCTCCTTGATCGTAATCGTTATGGAAATATTTAAATCGCTTTCCAATAAATCTTGTAATTTCATAATTTGTTGATTTTATATTAAATTGCTTTTGGCTATTTTATCTACATCTGTATTTTTTGAAGACACTTTAGAATGTTTCCACTCTCAATAGCTTCCATAATTTCATGCAGTTTATAGTATATATGTCCTCTAGGCTCGGTAATTTCGTCACCTTCTTCGTCTACCATTGTTTCAATACCAAATTGATAAGGGAATATAAATTTCCTTTTAATCAACTCTCTAATGACTCCACGTCCAAAACGTCTTTCTGCATCAGACTTGCATATAAGAATTTTTTTGTTTTTGAGGTTTGCATTCCTTTCATTCCTGTATGCTTCAATACCTAATTTAATACCAATCTCAATGGCTTGCTTAATAATCGGATCTATTTCCATATCTTTTTCTTTTTGTTAAGTTGACAAATGAACAAAAATAATTGGAGTTATTACGACATTTTGATCTTTTTATTTGTGGGTTTATCTCATTCATCCTCATAAATAGCCATCATAAAAAGAAAACCCGGCAACCGTATTGTTACCGGGGTGGCTTTGTTGATGGCGTCAACTAATGTGCCAGGCCGAAGCCCCTAACACAAATTTATCTTATCAAATTCTTATTAAGCGTTTTCATGTCGAATTTCGGAGGTTTAGACTTTCCTGTACACTTTGTTACCTTCATGCTGTCCTCCTTTAAAATAAACCTTTTTATTTCTCTATTCTGCCGTCTCATGACGGCTACTACAGCCCGTATTTCATCTTCTAATGATGTGCACATAATATCTAAAGTTGTATATTAGCATTATATTTTATATTATACTCTCGTGTGAGTTTTCGGCTATATCTTTCATGTTTT
>OGFP01000659.1_pt1 | contig 11978 bp, 10 predicted proteins | sample 1570971 | NCBI WGS metagenome assembly OGFP01 (sample SAMEA2582033, study PRJEB24529) | metagenome | biome: Human gut stool | place: China | collected 2011 | reverse complement strand
TGTAACAACTGTAGGCAAGCCCATGCCTAACGCTTCAAGCATAGAGTTTGAAATACCTTCAAAATCAGATGATGAAACATACATAGAACAAGGTGCAACCTTCTCTAAAATATTACTAGCAAAGCCAGGTAATAAAATACGATTCTCTAAATTGAGCGCTTTAATTTGAGCACGTAGTTCATCCTCTAAAACACCTTGACCATAAATAACAAGTTTATACTCTGGAAACTCATCTGCCAGCATACTAAAAGCATTAATCATCATAGGTAAATTCTTTTGAGGATGTAATCGACAGGCCGTAACAATCGTCTTCTCACGTTCCCCTTCTATTGGTGGTGGCAATTTACCATTAATAGGATTGGGAATGATAACACCACGTTCTTGTATAGATTTTGGGAAGTAAGAGCGAGCGTCTTCTGTTTGGAATACGAGAGCATCAGCAAATCTAAAGGCAAAATTACGCAATGCTTGTTGATGCCAACCAATAGGCACCTTGCGCGGATTATTTCGCTCCGAAAAGACGATGCGATTCTTCACAAACCAAGAGCTAATGGCGAGAATAAAGCTCGATGCTGACAAAAACGATAAGCATGTTGCGTTAGGTCTTGTCTTCAAAATCTTGATCAGCTCTTTAATTTCCTGAATAAAGCGAATTACTTTATTAGAGCTTGTAGTATGAATCTGAATTTGTTCAATACCTTCCTCTAAAGCATATTCATTACCATAACGATTAGGGCTTGTTTGGATAACCGTAATATGGTGACCATCATGCACCCACTGACGAGCTAACTCTGTTAAAATACGTTCAGCTCCATCGTTACCGAGGGAGATGGTAACAATAATTATTTCCTTTTTCATAAGCCTTCCTCTTGGATATATTCTGCAAGTCTTACATAGGCCTGTGCCATTGACACTTTAGGTTGCCAACCTAAAGATTTCAACTTCTTAGAGCTTAAGAACATGTGAACTGTCGGTGCGTATCCTAAACCCTGTACATCTTCGGGAATGTCAAAAACTACTTCACTTTTTCCATGACTTACATGCGTAGCTACTAGATGCGCAATACTTGCTATGGAGCGAGTTTCCTCATCATGACAAATATTATATGCTTCACCAGCTTCGCCATCCTTCATGAGGGTTAAAATGCCCGTTAATGCATCAGTAATGTAGCAATAGTTCGACATGGAGTCACCTTTTGTATGAAGAATAATGTTTTCATTTCGTAGAGCACTCTTAGTAAACTGCATGAATACACGATTATCAGATACAGGAACACCTGGTCCAAAAGTTTGAGCAAGTCTAGCTATAACAGCAGGAACTCCAAATTCTACAGCATAGGACTTACAATAACACTCACATAATCTCTTACTTTCAGAATAAGAACTGCGAATATTTAAATGATCTAAATACCCTAATCGTTCTTCTGTCATCACTTGTCCAGATTCATAGGGTACACCATACTGTTCCATACTCGATAAGTACACAAGTTTTTTTACCGTTTTATGACGACCGAGCTCTAACATAGCTTCAGTACCATGAATTGATGTACGAATAGTTTCTACAGGATGCTCCATAAAGAATTTAGATTGTGTTGGTGCAGCACCATGTAAGATATAGTCACACGGTACGTCAATAGATTCTAAAGCACCATCGATAAGTGTAATGGAATCATTATCTAAGTAGTTACCTAATAGAGCCTGTGCTTTATCATGACTTCGTACATGACCTATTACCTTTATGTCCAAGTTAAAAGTCTCATTGGCAAGTATAAGCAATTTTATAAACATAGAGCCAATAAGTCCCGTCGCACCTGTCACAAGAATGCGTTGATGGCGGAGGAATTCAAAGTACTCTTTGTCTTGTAATAAAGCTGTTAACTCGCGTTTAATAACGGAATTACTCATCTTGTAATCCTCCTAATTCACGGTTTTTAATAATACCTGTGAACATATAATAATCAGATGGTGTAGTAATCTTTATATTTTCTGTTTCTCCTAATACTGGATACAAGGTGTATCCATAATGCATCATCATGGATGCAGAATCTATAAAATTATGGATGCCTTCTGTTTTAGCTTTATCATGAACCGATAAAATATCATCTAGTTTAAAGCTTTGAGGTGCTTTTGCCATAAGGCATTCACTACGATCTAAAATTCGGTTTATAGAACCATTATCTGTAACCATAACGGTTTCAATAGCAGGTGTAACCGTAATAGCAGAACCCTTTGTTTCTACAGATTCAATATTTCTCTCTATTGTTGCCTTATCCACAAGTGGTCTAACACCATCGTGAATCAATACGGTAACCTCTTCATTAGGAAATAATCGTTTTGCCTCTGTCAATCCATTATATTGAGAGTCTAAAGCACTGTCTCCACCTGGAACAATGGATACAATTTTTTGTAAACCAGCCTCTTTGATGAGGTTTTTAGTATGATCAATCCACTCTGCTTTGCAAGCTAAAACAATACCGTCAATAGAGTCGGTTTGTTCAAACACATCTAAAGTTTGAATCAAAATAGGTCTACCGTTCCATTCTAGAAACTGTTTTGGCGTCTTGCTGTTATTCATTCGAGCACCTACGCCACCCGCAAAGATTACTGCTATTCGTTTCATAGGCCCTCCTTAAGGTTGAGCTTCGTTCTTGGCATAATGTATGCCTTTATACTCCTTGTAAGGTGTATGTAAATCAGCAAACACAGCATCATGTTTTGCTACACGCTGTTCTACTGGTGGTAATTGCATATAGTCGCCCCAAATGAGACGTAAATATCTTTCATACCCTTTCATAACAGGTATCTGATGACCTTCAAAGTCTTTATATACAACAGAAGCAAAGTCTTCTCGAGGATGACGCAACTTCATGCCTTTTAAACTACCAATTAACTCAGTACACTCCTTGCTCGTATTAAAATCATATTTGGTCATTTGCTTTTCTGCAAAGCGCCATATATGGTAACGTAATGACTGACTAGAGAATACCTTGTAAATACATCCTGCTAATGCACGATACATCGGTCCTTTATTATCCGGTAAACGTTGTGCATTAAAAAGTGCAAAGGTCATAGCCCACATAAGTTGTAAGGTACGGCTAATTTTTCCTGGTGCACAACCATCAATAGGCATAATTTCAAGAGCTAAACCATGACAAATATCTTCATGCATACTATGACGATTTATAAATGTCGTATGATTATCTCTAATAGAAGCACCTGCATCATGATAGATATGATGCCGATCCGTACGACAATAGGTATACCGTTCTGTATCTGCATACTTAGGCCATAGTTCAGCTAACTTTTCGTAATCTGGACGTGGCATAAATAAATCCAAGTCGTCATCCCAAGGGATAAAGCCATTATGACGTATAGCCCCAATGAGGCCACCGCCACAGAGATAAAAGCGCAAATTATGTTTGTCACAAAACTCTTTAAAGTACAGCAACATACTAAGCTCTTTTTCTTGTATTTCCTTTGTCATAGATGTACTCATAGGAACCTCTCTTAACGTAAAACAGCTAGTACGGTATCAATCATCGTTTTAATATCTTGTAAAAAAGAAAACGCTTTAATACTCTTTAAATTCCAAGCCATTTTGCCTGGTAAAACCTCATTGATATACACTTCATCAACATTTTTAGCATTTTGTAAAAGTTGATCTTCATCTTTATAAGCAATACTTGCAATACTTGTTACCCCTGCTGGTAATAACAAAGTTGCTTTCATTTCATTTGTGTAAGCCGCCACATAGCGAGGCACCTCTGGTCTTGTACCAACAAAGCTCATATCTCCTAATAGGATATTGATTAGCTGAGGCAATTCATCAAGACGACAGCTACGAAGCATGTTGCCTACCTTTGTAACGCGCATATCATTTTGTGATGTCACCTGAGCACCTAATGATTCCGCATTTTTTACCATAGTACGAAATTTATAGATACCAAAGGTACGACCATATTGCGTCACCCGAGTTTGGCGGAAGAAGACCTCCCCTTCGCTATCTCGTTTAATCATTATGGCTAACACCAAAAATACAGGACTTAAAACAATGAGCATACCAGCGGCTATAACACGGTCAAATATGCTTTTACATAGAAGACTTGTGCGTCTTTGATTCAATATTTCAAAGTATGGACGTACCTCTTCACACTGCAACTCTTGTGGTAGATCGTGAAAGTTTTTTACTAACATTCGGTAATAATCCTTTTAAATGTTTCAATGATATATTGCACTTCTTCATCTGTTAACAGAGTGTGAAGTGGCAATGTGATTTCATTCTTAAACTGATTATAAGCATTTGGATAATCATCAATAGTGAAGCCTAGGTTCTTGTAAGCCGTATGCATAGGAATTGGCTTATAGTGAACATTAGTTGCAATACCGGCTTCAGCCATAGCCTCAATTACCTTATTACGGTATTCAGCATCTTCACCATTTAATCGTACTAAATATAAGTGGCCACTACTTTGATGATCATCAGTATAGTGACTTAATACTGTAACAGGTAAATCTTTCAAACCTGCATCATAAGCTTCAATAATTTCCTTACGTCGTGCTAACAGTTTTGGATATCTTTCAAATTGAGCCAAACCAATAGCCGCCATAATATCGGTCATATTACATTTATAATATGTACCCTTAATATCGTATTCCCATGCACCAGCCTTTGTCTTAGCAAGAGCATCCTTATCTTGACCATGCAAAGACAACAATTGGAATTGCTTATAAATTACTTCATCATCAATACCATCTATATGTCGCCATGTAGCACAGCCCCCTTCGGCAGTCGTAAAGTTCTTTACTGCGTGGAAGGAAAAACTACTAAAATCAGCCACATTACCAGTTGGTATTCCTTTATAGGATGCACCAAAGGAGTGTGCACAGTCCGCTACAATAGGAATATGACCTAAAGCTTTTTGAATATCATTATCTGGAGTAAATACAGATTTCTTTTCATCTACAATGGCGCGTAGGCGATCATAATCACAAGGCACCCCTGCAATATCTACTGGAATTATAGCTTTTGTTTTTGGTGTAATAGCACGAGCTACTGCATCATAATCCATTTCAAATGAATCTTTTTGGGTATCTACAATAACTAGTGTAGCCCCTACATGAACAACAGGACTTGCACTAGCAGTATAGGAATAGGCACTAGTAATAACTTCATCGCCAGGTCCAATACCTAATACACGAAGAGACATTTCAAGCGCCGCGGTAGCAGAGTTTAAACAAACAGCTTTAGGTGTACCTAATTGAGCCGCAATCTTTTTTTCCAATTCTTTAGTACGCGGTCCAGTTGTAATCCAGCCACTCTTTAAGGCTTCAACAACTTCATTGATTTCTAACTCTGTAATATCAGGAGGGGAAAAATTAATTTTCATATACATCACCTCATTACTTTCTGTACCTTATCGATACGCTTGATTTATCTAATGGAATATATATTAAATTATTGACTACACATCAATGACGATAGAACCTAGTAAAGGAATTCCAACTTGAGTAAGTCGTTTCTTAGCTTCTATTAAATCTTTAGGACTTGCTACTTCATTTTTAACAACAAGCATAACACCGTCAGATTTTTCAGCTAATACAATGGCATCCGTAACATCTAATACTGGTGGTGTATCAATGATAACTACATCATATTCGTCGCGGATATAATCCCAAATTGTAGATATTTTACTCGAATCTACGACTTCAGAAGGATGTTCAACTATTTCGCCTGCAGTAAGTACATCTAAATGAGGGACAATATTGCGATGAATCGTCAAATCTTCATCCATAATAACTGCGTTAGTAAGGCCTTTATTTTGCACGTTGAATGCTACATGCTGAACTGGATTACGTAAATTACCATCTACCAAAAGAACTTTGTTATTATTCTTCGATAAAGCTAATGCCGTATTAGCCGCTACCTCAGAGGTTCCTTCTTCACTAGTAGCAGCGGTGATACAAATGATCTTACATTTATGTTTATTACATACATATTGTAAATTGCTACGCAATGTACGATATGCTTCTACAAGTGGTGTATCACCACGCTCATTAGAAATTAGTCTAATCATATTAACCTCTCACTTTACGCCACAATGCTACAATACGATTGCTTGGTTCTTCATTTTCCTTTTCTTCATGATTTGGAATGACACCTAAATTTTCAATGCCAAGAATATCATTAATTTCTTGTACCGATTGAACCTTGCGGTTGCAGAAGAACTGACCCAATGTGTAAAGGCAGCCTAAGATAATACCCAAAATTGCAGAGCCTAATAAAATAAGGATCTTACGAGGAGCAATAGCCTTTTCTGGCAATGTAGGAGCATCTACAATTTGAACTTCATTTGGTACCATTACTTCAGCTACTTTAGCCTCTTCCAAACGCTTAGATAACATTTCGTAAATGTCTTGGGCTACATCAACATCACGTTTTGCCTGGATATAGCCACGTTCTTTTTCAGGCAAACCTTTCATAGCTTCCTCATTTTCTTTATCAAGTTCAGCTAATGTAGATTCTTTACCTTGTGCTACAGCTAAAGCCGCTTCATTTCTGAATTTATCTGCTAATAAACCTTGCTGTGCAGAGTTGCTAGATGGTGCTTGTTGGGATGCAATAGCATTAATTTCAGCATTTAAACCACTCTTAGCTTCTTCAATTTGTTGGTTAATCTCTTTCATTGCCGGATGCTCATCAGTATATTTACCAACATAGGAGGCCTTACGAGATTCTAAGTCAGCTAATTGTCCTTTATATGCTTGAACAGTTGCACTATCAGCAATACTTTTACCTGCAGAGCCTAATTGCTCATTAATACTGCCTAAAGCTGCTTGCGCCGTTTCCAAATCCAATTGGTTTTGAGCTTTCTCACGATCAATAAGGGTAATCTTATCTGTTAGCCCCTTCATTTGATCCGCCGTGGAATATACCTTATTGTCCACTTGGAATTGTTGTAATTTTTTTTCTGCTTGACCCAATTCTTCTTTTGCAGTTACTACACGTTTTTGTAAAAATTCGCGTGTCGTCCGTTGCTCAACATGGGAAATATCTGCCAAGCGCTTTAAGAATGTATCAATTAATAATTGATTGGCCTCTAGTGCTTGTTCTGGACTTTTACCAGTTACACTAACTTGTAATAATTCAGTTTCTTTATATGGTTTTGTTTCAATACGCGTTTTAACAAACTCTTCGTATGTAGGTGCTTTACCTGTTCCTTCTGGATCTTCAATCGCTGCAATAACAGGTTCTACAACATTACGACTCTTTAAAATTTCAGCATCTGTATTCATCAATTGACGTGCCATAGAGTCAGAGTAACCATTAGTACTTGATAAAACAGAATTACTTAATCCTTGAGATTGTTTAATGCGCAACATAGATGTAGATTGATATGTAGATGGTGCTAGGAGACCATATGCACCACCCAATACTATACATGCTACCGTAACATTGATAATCTTACGACGTCGTTTAACGAGGACTCTACCGACCTCTTTTAAATCAATAATTTGTTCCACCCATATACCCCTTTCTGTGAAAGTATACAAACAACAGGGTCTCTCCCTCTTAGGAATCGTTACTGTATATCTCCCTCTCACGTAGACTACAGCTCTAAATAAATGATTGTAACTAAATTGTTATACATTATGATTTGGATGATATGTAGGAACGATGTCTTGTAATACATTGATTACATCCAAGTCAGATTTACATGTTTCAAAGCGATCAATTTCACGGCTTAACCATTCTTGATCTACATCTTCTAAGGCAGCTTCAAAGATTTTCTTATGTGTAGTTGTATTAGTACCTTCTTCAGCAGTTAATAATTCTTCATATAGCTTTTCACCTGGACGCAAACCAGTAAATTCAATGCGAATATCTTTATCAGGCTCAAATCCAGAAAGGCGAATCATATTTTTCGCTAAATCAACAATTTTTACTGGTTCACCCATATCTAATAAAAACACTTCACCACCATTTCCCATTGCACCAGCTTGTAATACAAGTTGGCTTGCTTCTGGAATAGTCATAAAGTAACGAGTCATTTCAGGATCTGTAACTGTTACAGGTCCTCCAGCTTCAATTTGTTTGCGGAATAATGGAATAACAGAACCGCGACTACCAAGAACATTACCAAAGCGAACGGTAATAAACTTTGTATCGTACTTGTGATTCATACCAAGTACAACCTTTTCTGCCACCCGTTTCGTAGCCCCCATAACACTTGTTGGATTTACCGCTTTATCTGTGGAAATCATAACGAAGCGCTCAACACCATGTGCGCCTGCTACATCTGCCACATTACGAGTGCCATAAATATTATTTAACACCGCTGCAATCGGTTGGATTTCCATAAGCGGTACATGTTTATGAGCTGCTGCATGGAATACTACATCTGGTTCATAATCGGTAAAGATTTGGTCTAACTGATTTTTATCTCGAATATCAGCAATAATGGGAACCAATGTACCTTCAGGCACAATGGAACGCAACTCTTGGTGAATAAGATAAATACTATTTTCACCATGACCTAGTAACAATAGTTTTTTAGGTCTTACCCGTAATACTTGACGACAAATTTCAGAGCCAATAGAACCACCTGCGCCCGTAACAAGAACGACTTTATCTTTCAAATATGGTTCTACTTTTGATGTGTCTAGATGAATCTCATCACGTTCCAATAAATCTTCAATGGAAATAGGATGCAAATGAGATACTAAAACCTCATCATCTAATAATTGGTACATCCCAGGTAATGTGTTGATCTTACATTTTAGAGGTGAGCAGATTTCCATAATTTCTCGAATAACATCACGCTTTACCGATGGCATAGCAATGATAATTTCTTCAACCTTATATCTTGCTACAAGCATTGGAATATCTTCACGATTCCCTAAGATTCTAAAACCATTCATCAACCGGTTATGTTTATACATATCATCATCAACAAAGCCAATAATACGTCTTGAACGCTTATGATACCGTTCAATTTCACGAGCTATAATTGCACCAGCATCACCAGCACCTATAATGAGTGTATTTACTTGGCCACTTTCACCATCATCCCCATTACTATAGTGAAGTGCCACATAATGAAGTAACATGCGCCCCATACCAACTGTCCCCGTAGTGAGGAACCATGTAATAAAATAAATGGAACGTGGTAAAGATTTACCAAAAACAAACATAGAAGAATAGAAAATTCCTGTACCGATAGTGGTAGCAACAAAAACAGCTAAAACCTCTCTCATCCCTGCATAGCGCCATATACGCGTATATAGATGCATAACCAAGAACATCAACATATACGAAATCAGCAATAGTGGCAATGCGTCTACCATTTGATCAATATATCGAGGTTCTATATAGCCATCAAATCTTATAAATAAACTAATGAAAGCAACAATAACAATCGTCGCAATATCGGCAATAAACAGTATGGCTGGTAATAAATATGAACGCAAAAGAACGCCCCCTTATATGTGAGATAAACCCTATCCTTAATCCTTACCGATGCGTGATACCATGTACGCACCAGTCAAAATTGGAGCAATATCACGAGCAAAGTTAATACGACTATTTTTAGTCAAGTAAAGAACATCCCCTTCTCTCATAATATAGTTTTCGGACATATCTCCAGTTTGTAACATGCGATTTAAATTAATAGGAATTGGTTTTTCAGGATTGTCTTGATGAATTAAGTAAATTTTCTTTTTAGCTGTATCCCAGTTAAAGCTACCAGCAGCACCAATCGCATCAATAACAGTACTAGACTTAGTCAATGTATAAGCACCAGGCTTATTAATCTCACCGAATACGTACACCCGAACTCCTCCGAGTTTTGTAACATTTACAGTAATATCCGGATCAATAATGTACCGAGATAAACCTTGCTGTAATTGGGCAGTGAACTCATCGACGGTTAAACCATCTGCTTTCACTGGTCCCACCATAGGGAATGATACATATCCGTCAGGGCGAACAGTGTACATAATATCGTTACCATTACGTGTACCAAGATCTGCTTGTTGTACAACTTGAATAGTTAGTTCATCACCTTGTCGTAGACGATACACCTTATCAGAGCTCACTACAGATGCACTAGTTTCTAGTGGTGCGTGTCCTTCAGTTTGTAATATTTTAGAATCGTAAGACTGTTCAGTTGTTACATTAACAGATGCAGCCATGGATGTTGTTGTGGCACATAAGAATGCGGCCATCATCATATACTGTTTTTTATTCATATTTTACCTCTTTGATTTACATTCAACTCACTCAATACAACACTTTATTTTTTTAGAATTATTAATCCTAAAAAATCGGTTAAGTTATTTTATCATTATTTTAAACTTTCTTCCATAAACACAGCCCGTTCTGAGCCAACTTCATTAAACCTTTAAGAATAAATCGCGTAAATATCAGGTTTCCACCATTTTATTATGTGTATTTTTTTACGCATTTCACTCATATTTCACTCGATTTTTTCATTAAATTTAGATACATAAATAAAAAATATATAAACTCAATTCATGGTCGATTCATAAAATCATCAAATTCTCATCAATTTTATTGATTAAACAAAAAAATAAGGTGTATATACTAGTTTTCTAGTATATACACCTTATTAAAAATTTTAGATAAGTCTATTGACTTAAAGTATTAATTATTCAACACGACCGCCTAAATATGCTTCCATAACGCGAGGATCATGACGTACTTCGTCAGCAGGACCAGATAATACCATCTTACCTGTTTCCAATACATACGCATAATCAGCTATTTTTAATGCTTGTCGCACATTTTGTTCTACCAAGAGAACAGTAGTTCCTTCAGCACTAATCTCTTTAATAGTTTCAAAGATTTCGTTTACTACTAATGGTGCAAGACCCATAGATGGTTCATCCAATAATAACAATTTTGGACGTGCCATAAGGGCGCGACCAATAGCCAACATTTGCTGTTGACCACCAGATAGTGTACCACCTAATTGATAACTACGTTCATCAAGAATTGGAAAGCGTTTAAATACTTTTTTGATATCTTCTTCAATCTCATTATCGTTACGGATATAAGCACCCATTTCTAAGTTTTCATAAACGCTCATATCTTGAAGGATTTGACGACCTTCAGGAACTAAAGAAATACCGCCATGTACAATTTGATGTGTTTTATGACCAGTAATATCTTGACCTTCAAACAATACTTTACCAGATGTAGGTTTTACAAGGCCCATTATAGTCTTCATAGTAGTAGACTTGCCGGCCCCATTGGCGCCGATCAAAGATACAATGGAACCTTGTGGTACTTCTAAACTAATATCTTTTAAGGCTGTAATATGTCCATAACCAGCCACGATGTTTTCTAGCTTTAACATATTACGCCTCCTCTTTCCCTAAGTATGCTTCAATTACAGCCTCATTATTTTGAATTTCTTGAGGTGTACCTTCAGCAATCTTTTTACCAAAGTTGAACACTACCAAACGATCACAAATATTCATCATTAATTCCATGGCATGTTCAATAACTACAACAGTAATACCAAGGTCGCGAATTTTACCAATCAATTGGCGTAACGCTTCTGTTTCACTATCATTCATACCTGCTGCTGGTTCATCTAGCAAAATTAATTGAGGATGTGTAGCCAAGGCACGAGCAATTTCAAGGCGACGTTGTTTACCATAAGGTAAAGATGTAGCAACCTCTTCAGCATCTTCTTCAAGACCTACGAGTTTTAAGAATTCATACGCAATGCCACGACAACGTTCTTCTTCAATACGTTGGCGTTTTGTTCTTAAGAAACTAGCAATGAAGCCAGAACCAGTTCGGCAATGCATACCAGTTAGCACTGTTTCCAAAGCTGTCATATTGCCGAAGAGACGAATGTTTTGGAATGTACGAGCAATCCCCATTTCTACCGTTCTATGAGGTTTAATACCTACAACAGACATACCATCAAATACAATTTCGCCAGAACG
>OGFP01000648.1_pt1 | contig 12233 bp, 10 predicted proteins | sample 1570971 | NCBI WGS metagenome assembly OGFP01 (sample SAMEA2582033, study PRJEB24529) | metagenome | biome: Human gut stool | place: China | collected 2011 | reverse complement strand
TTGATATATCCTTACCACGTGATCAGTTTATCGTCTTAACTGGCCTCAGTGGTTCGGGTAAATCATCCCTAGCATTTGATACGATTTACGCAGAAGGGCAACGACGTTATGTTGAGTCCCTGTCTGCGTATGCACGTCAATTTTTGGGACAAATGGATAAACCCGATGTCGATTATATTGAAGGTTTATCTCCAGCTATTTCTATCGACCAAAAGACTACCAGCCGTAATCCTCGTTCTACAGTGGGCACTGTTACGGAGATTTACGACTATTTACGTCTCTTATTTGCACGCGTAGGTCATGCACACTGCCCAGAGTGTGGTAAGCCTATTACCCAGCAAACAATACAACAAATGACCGATGATGTAATGAGCTTTCCAGAAGGTACTAAGGTTTTAGTGCTAGCCCCTATGATTCAAGGTAAAAAGGGGGAACATAAATCGGTATTTGAACAACTTCGCAAAGAAGGCTTTGTTCGTGCTCGAGTAGACGGTGTAGTGCGCACTTTGGACGAAGAAATCGTATTAGAGAAGAACAAGAAACACTCCATCGATATCGTTGTGGACCGCCTCGTTGTAAAAAAAGGCATTGAATCTCGGTTGGCTGACTCTATGGAGACCGCTTCAAAATGGGCAGAAGGCATCGTTGTGATTCAAGAGGTAGACGGACCTGAACACATGTATAGCCAACATTTTGCGTGCCCAGATTGTCATATTTCATTACCTAAAATTGAACCGCGTATGTTCTCTTTTAATAGTCCGTTTGGTGCGTGCCCATCTTGTTTAGGTATTGGTTCTACTATGGAGGTTGATGAGGAGCGCGTTATTCCAGATGGATCTATTAGCTTTGCCGATGGTTGCGTGCAAGCCTTGAGCTCTAATCCTAATGCTTGGTTTATGCGTCAAGTAGAAGGTCTATTAAAAGCTAATGGATATTCCTTAGACTCCACCTATGATGAATTGCCGAAAGCATTACAGAAAAAGGTGATGTACGGTACGACGGATAAGGTAAGTTTCACCTATGAAAATATGAGAGGTGAAATAAAGGAATTCTTTACTGAGTACGAAGGTATTTTACCGATGGTTAAGCGCCGTCATAGTGAAGCCTCTACAGACTCTATGCGTGAAGAATTTGAAAAGTTTATGTCTATTAAGCCGTGTACTACATGTCATGGGGCTCGTCTTAAACCTGAAGTATTAGCTATTACCGTAGGGGATAAGAATATTAATGAGGTGACACAATTAACTATAAAAGAAGCATTAGATTTCTTTGGTAATCTACAGCTAACTGAGCGTGAACAAGTGATTGGTGCTCAAATTTTAAAGGAAATCAATGCTCGTTTAGGTTTCCTTAATAATGTAGGTCTCGATTACCTAACAATGAACCGTAGTGCAGGCACATTATCTGGTGGTGAAGCACAGCGTATTCGGTTGGCTACACAGATCGGCTCTGGCTTAGTAGGTGTATTATATATCCTAGATGAACCATCTATCGGTTTACATCAACGCGATAATGATCGCCTTATCGATACATTAAAAGGGTTACGTGACTTAGGTAATACCTTGCTCGTTGTAGAGCATGATGAAGATACGATGCGTGCTGCCGATTATTTAGTAGATATTGGTCCAGGTGCTGGTGAACATGGTGGACAAATCATTGCAGCCGGTACAGTAGACGAAGTCATGAAGGTAGAAGACTCTATCACTGGACAATACTTGAGTGGTCGTAAATTTATTGCGCTACCAGAAGAGCGACGTAAACCAGGTAAAAACTGTATTGAAATTCGGGGGGCTAAGGAAAATAATTTACAAAATGTTAATGTAAAATTTCCTATCGGCATATTAACTGTCGTTACTGGTGTTAGTGGTTCTGGTAAGTCTACTTTGATCAATGAAATCCTCTATAAAGGATTAGCTAATCAGTTATATCGTTCTTTCCACAAGGTAGGGGCTCATAAAGAGATTCGTGGTTTAGAACACATCGATAAGATCATCAATATTGACCAAAGTCCTATTGGCCGTACACCTCGTTCCAATCCAGCTACATACACGGGTGTATTTGATGCAATTCGTGAACTATATAGTCAAACACCAGAAGCTAAGATGCGCGGTTATAAACAAGGTCGCTTTAGCTTTAACGTAAAAGGCGGTCGATGTGAGGCTTGTCGTGGTGATGGTATTATCAAGATTGAAATGCATTTCCTTCCAGATGTATACGTGCCTTGTGAAGTCTGCAAAGGAGCGCGATATAATCGTGAAACCTTGGAGGTTAAATATAAAGGAAAATCTATTGCTGATGTATTAGATATGACAGTTGATGATGCTGTAGAATTTTTTAGTGCGATTCCTAAGATCAATCGTAAGATGGTTACTCTTCAAGAGGTTGGCCTTGGGTATATCCGTTTAGGTCAGGCGGCTACTACATTATCTGGTGGTGAGGCTCAACGGGTTAAATTAGCTACAGAACTAGCGCGTCGTAGCACCGGTAAAACGCTATACATCCTCGATGAGCCTACTACAGGTCTTCATGCTGAAGATATTCGTAAGTTGTTACATGTATTGCAACAACTTGTAGAGGGCGGAGATACAGTTGTCGTTATCGAACATAATTTAGATGTTATTAAGATGGCTGATTACATTATTGATCTTGGTCCTGAAGGTGGTAATCGGGGAGGCACTATCGTGGCAACTGGTACGCCTGAGGAAATTGTTAAGGTGAAAGAAAGCTATACCGGCAAATTCTTAGGTCCTGTATTAGAACAGACTAAGAAATTTATGAAAGCAGCGAAGCATAAGAAATAAAATAGTACATATATTTAAGTTTCCATAAAAGAAAAATCATAAAGAGAATAGACTACATCCTTCAACTCATAAAGGGCATTATTTAAAGAAGTGTGTAAGATATTCTCTTGTAATCTACAAGGAAAGGAGGAAATATGCCGTCTGAAGAATTACTGGAAAAGGTCAGTCATCTGCCAACGACGCCAGGTGTCTATTTATGGCGCGATCAATATAACCGCATCATCTATGTAGGTAAAGCTATTAATCTGCGCAACCGTGTGCGTTCCTATGTACGTAACGATGCGAACCGCGCACCAAAGGTTACAGCCATGATGAAGCGTGCCGTCGATGTGGAAGTCATTCAAACCAAGACGGAAATGGAAGCGCTCATTTTAGAGAATACCTTAATTAAAGAACATGAACCTAAATATAATATTAGACTTCGTGATGATAAGACATACCCATATGTAAAAGTCTCTGTGCAAGAGGATTACCCACGCGTATATATGACGCGCCGTCTTGAACGGGACGGAGCCAAGTATTTTGGACCTTTTACAGATGTAACATCTGTCCATGTGGTATTGAAATTAATACGCCAGTACTACCCACTACGGACTTGTAAGTCTATGAATGTAGAACGCCCATGCTTGCAGTATCATATGCATTACTGCGAGGCACCGTGCTTTAATAAAATATCGGTACCCAATTATCGTAAATATATCGATGAAATCGTAGCTTTATTTGAAGGCAAGCCTGTATCGCTTCTTAAAGAGATTAAAGAAAAGATGGAAGCAGCGGCAGAGGACTTACGCTTTGAAGATGCTGCACGTTATCGTAATCAATTGTCTAGCATTGAAAAGATACAAGAAAAGCAACGCATGGTTACCCAACGTGGCGACTTAGACGTCTTAGGATTGGCTGTTGATACATCGATGGCCTGTGTACAATTGCTATTCATCCGTGGTGGTCGTCTTCTAGGTCGTGAGAATTACTTTGTACAACATGATGGCGATAGTCCAGAAACGATTATGACAGACTTTATCAAGCAATACTATGGGGATACAAACTTTATTCCTAAAGAGTTGCTACTACCTATGGAGAGTACCGATCGGGACTTATTAAGGGAATGGTTTACACAGCTCAAAGGCCAACATGTAGATGTATCTGTGCCACAACGTGGCTATAAGATGGATATGATTAAGATGGCTCATGAAAATGCGGAAACCTTCCTTGAAGAACGTCGTCGTCAGTGGCAGCACCAAATTGATAAGACTGGCGGGGCGGTTAAGAAACTAGCCGAGATTCTCGACTTACCGCGTTTACCTGAACGCATGGAGTGTTTTGACATATCTCATACACAAGGAACTGAAACTGTGGCTTCTATGGTTGTTTTTGAAGGTGGCAAGCCTGCGAAGAAGGAATATCGCCGCTTTAAACTGAAAACCACTCAAGGTAAACCTGATGATTTTAAGTCGATGGCTGAAATCATGGAACGTCGTTACGGTAATGAAACAGACTGGCCTATGCCGGATCTTATTATCATCGATGGTGGTAAAGGTCAGCTCAATGCGGCTTTGCCGTTAATCCGTGCCGTTGGTGTTACAGATGTGCCAGTTATCTCCTTGGCTAAGCGTATTGAAGAGGTCTTTGTAGAGGGACAATCTGAAAGTATCATTTTGAGTCATCACACGCCGGAGCTTCAATTACTTCAACAAATTCGTGATGAAGCGCATCGCTTTGCCATTACCTATCACCGTAAGTTGCGCGGTAAGCGAAATCTTGAATCTATTCTTGATCATATTGAAGGTATCGGGCCTAAACGCCGTAAGGCCTTATGGGCTCACTTTAATAGTTTAGAGGCCATGAAAGAGGCATCTATTGATGAACTTGCAAATATAGAATCTATGAATTATAAGACGGCAGAAATGCTATATAATTTTTTCCGTATGTCCAAAGTAGAGAAACAAGAGGCTCTAAAATAAAAAAATCACCTATTGATTACTTACACTTGAGCGTAATCAATAGGTGATTTTATTATTTTACAATAGTTCTAGGTTTGTAGTGTTGTATGTAGTATGTGCGAAGTGTAAATAATATACCCGCAACTACTACGCTAGCCAACAAACCAATCCATACGCCAAATGGTCCATAATTAGGATTTTTGGCAAGGGTATAAGCTGTTGGGAAACATACGCCCCAATACGATACGAGGGAGATGTAAAGCACTATTTTTACATCCTTGTAAGCTCTTAGAATACCTTGTAATGGAGTACCGATGGCATCGATAGCGGCAAAGAATACGCCATATCCAAGGAATTGATAAATAAGTTCATATACTTCATCATCATTTGTAAATAGATCCGCAATATTATCCATATGAGTGAACGTAAAGGCACAAATGAGAACGGCTATGATGATGGCTAATACACGAGAAATATAAGAGTATTGGATAGCTTCTATTTTTCGTCCTGCACCGAGTTCATAGGCAACGGCAATGGTAGAGGACATGGCAATACTTAATGGTAAGCAGTAGAATACATTAGTAAAAGAAATGACAGATTGATGAGCTGCTACTACAGCAGATCCAAAGTGAACCATTAAGAGCCCAGCAATGCTAAAGATACTAGCTTCAAAAAAGATAGAAAAACCTATGGGAATACCGACTTGTAATTGTTCACGGATATAGTGAAAATTCGGGCTATGGAAATCTTTATAGATGCGATAGCCTTTTAACTTAGGATGCAATAGAATGACTAAGCTAAATAGAACTAAGTTTGTCCAACAGGCACCAGCAATACCGTAGCCAGCACCAACACCACCAATTTCAGGAAAACCGTAATGACCAAAGATGAGTGCATAATTTAAGAATACGTTAATCACAAAGCTTGTAAAGACGATGGCCATGGAGTAATGCGTTAATCCGTGAGAATCGACAGTGTTACGCAAGGTATTTACCCAGAGTAATGGGAATAAACCAAGTGCAAAGGCTTTCAGATAACTAATACATACCTCGGTGGCAGCCGGCTCAAGATTTAAATATGTCAATAAAGGGCGTAAGCCGAATATACCGATTAGTAAAATTAAAAATGCTAGTCCTGTACCGATGAAAAGGCCTTGATGAAAGATTATTGGAATATCATCTGTTTTCTTAGCTCCTAATAGTTGAGAAATAATTGGTGTGATACCCATTAATGTACCTTGTGCAAAGATATAGAAGAGGAGCCATAAATTATATCCCGTAGCAACACCAGCTAAATCAGTCGTACTATATTGCCCCGTTAAAAAAATGGCGATAAAGGTCGCCCCAATCAGGGAAAATTGAGTGATGCACATTGGAGTAAATAGTTTTATAAACAACCATAATTTTTGCAGTATAGAATATGTTTGATACATACTAACCTCCCTTTTATTGATATACTATACAATATCATAAAATCATTTAATTTAATAGATAAAACCTAGAAATAATAGGAATTAAATCTATTAATACATAGCGATTATATTGTTGATTTTGAGAATGAAAATAGTTATGAATTCTTACTCGTTAAGGTGAAGGATGTATGATAAAAATGTATATATATGTTGATAATTGAATTTTACACTACTTTACTATATCGATTATAATATATATACTATTGTTTTATTCTAAGGAGGATACATTGGACATCTTAACTGTACAAGGCTTATTAGCGATGCTTCAAATCATCGTTATTGATATTTTATTAGCTGGTGATAATGCCATCGTTATTGGTATGGCGGCTCGCAACCTACCCGCACATTTACAGAAGAAGGCGATTTTCTGGGGCACAGCTGGTGCTATTATTTTACGTCTTGTTATGGCATTCCTATTTGTAGAGGCATTGAACAATATTCCTGCTCTTCGTTTAGTTGGTGGTATCCTTCTTTTATGGATCGGTTACAAGCTTGTTGTTGATGATGATAGCGAGCACAATATCGAGGCTAAAGATAACTTGCGCGCTGCTATCATGACCATTGTTATTGCAGATGGAATTATGGGTATTGATAATGTTATTGGTGTAGTTGGTGCCGCTAGTGGTAATATGACATTAGTTGCTGTCGGTATGCTTATTACAGTACCTATTATCATTTATGGTAGTACTTTATTTGTAAAAGTTATCGAACGCTTTCCAATCATCCTTTACGTTGGTGGCGGTATCCTTGCCTGGGTGGGTGCAGCGATGAGTGTGGAAGATAAATTAATTTCACATACCGTAGAACCGTATGCATTACTCATTAAAATTGGTGCTGTTATTCTCGTAGTAGGGGCATCTTTGTTAGTAAAGAAACTTAAAAAATAATGTAATATATCTCTTCTTCTAGTCATAGGAGGAGAGATATTTTTTTCGTAAAAGTATAGTCATTATAAAGAACCTTATAGGCTAATCTTAAGAATAACAGTGGTAGTCTAAGAGCTTTCTTTTAGATGAGAAAATAGAGAATTTGTGGTATAGTTAAGGGATAGTTATAGAATTAGCAGAGTGAATTGAGGTAAGTATAGAATGGAATTTTTAGAAGCTGCAACGTGGATAACGATTAGTAAAATTATTTTGATCGATATTTTATTGGCAGGAGATAATGCCGTTGTTATTGGGATGGCAGCGGGTAAATTGGCACCAGAATTACAAAAGAAAGCTGTTATCTGGGGTACAGTGGGGGCTATTGGAATGCGCCTTGTATTTGCCACTCTTTTAGTAGAAGCACTTACTTTAATTCCTCTTATTCACTTAGGTGGTGGACTTGTACTTGTATGGATTGCCATTCAACTCTTAAAAGGTGGAGATGAAGATGCACATATCGAAGCTAAGAATTCCTTAATGGGAGCCATTTGGACAATCATTGTGGCTGATGCGATGATGAGTATCGATAATGTAATTGGCGTAGTTGGTGCCGCTAAAGGACATTTAGAGCTCGTTATTGTTGGTATGTTAATCACTGTTCCAATCATTGTGTTCTGCTCTACACTATTTGCTCGTATCATTAATAAGTTTCCTGTCATCCTTTGGGCTGGTGGTGCTTTATTAGGTTGGGTTGCTGGTGAAATGATTGTGGAAGATCCACTTCTTATGCCATATATTCAAGGTGAAGAATTACTCGTGAAATTTGGCACTGTATTCTTTGTACTTATCGTAACTGGCATGATTAAAATTTGGAAGAAAAGAGACTCGTAATGAATGGTACAAGTCGTACATCTCGTAAGAATAAATCGAAATTTAAACAACAGAATAAAAATCGATCTAATGGGAAACAGAATTCCAATCATTATAATGGACAACAAAATACCAATTCTTCTGTATCTAAAAAACAACAAGCTATGTTGAACGCCCCTGTTAAACTTGGGGACGAAGTATTAGTTACCATTCACGGTATTGGCAGTAGTGGCGAAGGGGTAGGTCGCGTAGAGGACTTTACAGTGTTTGTTCCCTTTGCCCTACCTGGGGAAACAGTGAAAGTATCTATTACTATGGTGAAAAAAACGTATGCTACAGGTAGACTCTTGGAAATCGTTACTATGGCGCCGAATCGGATCGATGCCAGTTGTGATCTTTACGGATTCTGTGGTGGTTGTCAATTACAACATATTACCTATGAAGGGCAGCTTTCACTAAAAACACAAAAGGTGAAAGATGTTATAGAACGCATTGGACATCAAAACCCAGAACTTGTGAAACCCGCATTAGGTCCAAAAGACCCTTGGGCATATCGTAACAAAATGCAAATGCCTGTAGGTGGTACTAAAGGTGATATTCTCATGGGATTTTATGCCATGGGTTCTCACGATATCGTGCAAGGCACGAATTGTCCCATACAAGATGAAGGCAATAATAGCATTGCTCAAGCCTGCTATCAAATTGCTAAAGAATTTGATATCGAACCTTATAATGAACATACAGGCAAAGGTATACTACGCCATGTAATCGGTCGTATTGGACAATCTGGATGGATGGTTATTCTTGTAACCGCAACAGATAACTTACCGCATCAAGAAAAGTGGGTTAAAAACCTGACTGAACGTGTGCCTCAAGTGGAAACAATCGTTCATAACGTGAATGGTAAGCGTACAAATGTTATTCTTGGACCTAAAAATCGCATCCTTTATGGAGATGGGACTATTACAGACCATATTAAAGACTTGCGGTTTACTTTATCACCTCACTCTTTTTTCCAAGTTAATCCAGAACAAACTACAGTCCTTTACGATCAAGCACTAAAATATGCGAACCTAAAAGGGGAGGAAACTGTTATCGATGCGTACTGTGGAACAGGTACCATTTCATTGTTTTTAGCTCATAAGGCAAAACATGTTATTGGCATAGAAATCGTAGAACCAGCTATTAACAACGCTCGTGAAAACGCCCGACGCAATGGCTATGATAATACAGAGTTTATCGTCGCCGATGCGGCTGTAGAAATGCCAAAACTCTATAAAGCAGGCGTACGACCAGATGTCATCGTATTCGACCCAATCCGAGCGGGCTGTAAAGAAGAAGTACTAACCTCTGCTGCAGGTATGGAACCAAAACGCATTGTATACGTATCCTGTAACCCAGCAACTATGGCGCGTGACATTGAAATCCTCACACACTATGGCTATGAACTAGAAGAAGTACAACCTGTTGACATGTTCCCTATGACAGCACATGTCGAAGCGGTGGCTTTGCTTACTAGAAACGAAGTGACGCAGTAAGTATTAGTACTGGTTATGTAAGAGCGGGAGAGAAATTCAATTATAGTAAATTTTATAGGAAATATAATAATGGGGTTAGTAAGTTGGTTAATTATAAATGGAGATGATTCTTTGGCTAACCATGCATATAGAGATAAAGAAAGACAAGATTTAATACTAGCAAGTGAGGCTCTTGAAGAAAATAGGGATAAATCTTTTTATTGTCCAAATCCGCTATGTAATAGTAAATTATTTGTATGTGCTGGTGATGGCTCTCGGAAAGCATATTTTAGAGCAACTAAATCTGCGTATAAACATATTGCTAATTGTCCTTATGCAAATAGTTCAGTCGCTTTTGATGACAATAAATTTAATGAGTTAAATTTTTCTTTTGAAAATGCGATGCAAAATCTTTTAGTTAAGAAGAATCCGAAAAATTCAAGTGGGAATTCTAAAAAATTTTCATATGGTGAATATTATAATCTCACACTCAGTACAATAAAGCAGATATATTCTATATGCAAACGATTTCCTCCTAATTACTCATATGGAAATGAGAAAATTGGAAGAATGATTTTAGATGATAGAACTGCATACTGGTATCCTAAAGGTGTTTTCGGCTTTAAAATAATTGAGTCTTGTGTAAAAGGTCGCTTTTACGATAGTGATAAAAATGAGATTTATTTAGTAGCCCCTGTAGCAAATCCTAATTATCATTTTATATTATCTATTTCTGATATAAACCTTTATAAAAAGATAAGAAATATGGTATTTGAAAATAAAGATAAATTTATTATAGTTGCTGGAGACTGGAAGGCGTCAAATTTAGGCTATGGTTACTTTGAAACAAGAATATATAGCGATAGACAAATATCTATTTTAAATTGATATTTTATAAACTATTATGGGATTATTTCTTTTTATGGATAAATAATATAAACCATATCTTTTATAGGAGTAAGAAAATGGAGCTTCGATCACTAGCTAGGATATCTTTACCTAAGGACGAGTATGTTTACTTGTTGGGGATGGCTATTTCAGTATTTATCTCTAATAATGGTTTTATTATAGAGAACATTATTAATACAGATAGTGATTATTCTTGGGACGACTTGATTGATAAAGAATCAGGCCAACTTAAATAGCCTATTGCTCAAACGATTACGAAAAATGCTAGCGCAGAAATAGCCGTGTTATTTTCAGATATTGTTTATAGACGTAATCGTATTATTCATAGTTTTAGATGCACTTCATCTAAAAATGAGCAAATTTTTGCTACAAAAGATAGGCGCACTGATAAACAGTTTAATATAGAGGAGGAGTATTTGGTGGAGTTTATTAAGTTAAATGACAAACTCTCTGACTTATTGCATGAATATCGTGGATATTAAAATAATCAATAATGATATTTTGTTGTCTAGACTAAAAGCCCTTCACTTATCTGAAGGCTTTTACTATACATTCATACTTATAAATGTAATATAATTAGAATAAATAGATGTATTGTATTCGATGAGGTATGTGTTATGGAATCAATCTTAGATATTCATGAGATAATGCACCTATTGAGTATGTGGCGACCAATATTTCATTCTGAAGCAGACTTTCAGTTTAGCTTAGCTTGGCTCATAAAAAAGAAATACCCTGATTGTGAAATTCGATTAGAATTTGTGCCTGAATTTAATCCTAGCTTACATCTTGATATTCTTGTTATATTAAATGGTAAATGGATTCCTATTGAGCTTAAATATACGACAAAAAGATGCATTAAAACTATAAATGATGAAGTGTATGTGTTGAAGGAGCAAGGGGCTAAGGATCAAGGCTGCTATAATTATTTAAAAGATATTATGCGTATAGAGGAGTTCAGGGATAAGACTAGTAAATTTATTGAAGGTTATACTATTAAGATAACTAGTGAGATGTCTTATCTAAAGCCTCCGACAAAAGTAAATTGTACATATGCTGAATTCTCTATTGAGGATGGTTCTATTAAAACTGGATGCATGAATTGGGCCACTAATACAGGAAAAGGAACAATGCGTGGAATGGAAGCACCCATAGTATTAACGGGTATGTATCCCATAAACTGGAAAGAGTATTCTAAAGTTGATAATACTAATAGTGGTACTTTCATGTATCTTGTAAATACAATTAGTAAGAAAAATTAGGAGATATATATGTTTAAACCAGTTCGTAAAAAGATAAATGAAATAGACCATAGTGCTGCAGAAGCTTTATTACAATCTAATCGTCGAGGCATATTAGCCATGAATGGCGATAATGGGTACCCTTATGCTATTCCTATTAATTATTTTTATGATTGTGATAAGAAGAAAATTTATTTTCATGGAGCTAAAGCGGGTCATAAAGTAGATGCATTGAAAACTTCAGATAAGGTATGTTTTACCGTATATGGTAATGAGCGTATTGATGAATCTGAATCCTGGGCACCGTATGTACAAAGTGTAGTTGTGTTTGGGCGGTGTCGTTTATTAGAGGCTGGAACCGAATCTATAGAGCGATTAAAAGAATTTGCTATGAAGTATTATCCTGATGAAACTTTAGCTGATGAACAAATTGCTCGTAATGGGAGAGCAACACAAATGTTTGAAATTACCATTGAGCATATGAGTGGTAAACAAGTACAAGAGAAATAATAGGATTAGCCCTTCGCATAAACGAAGGGCTTTTACTATATAATCATACTAGTAGATGTAATATAATTAAAATAAACAAGTTATAAGATATTTGAGGAGTATTAGTAT
>OGFP01000644.1_pt1 | contig 12307 bp, 9 predicted proteins | sample 1570971 | NCBI WGS metagenome assembly OGFP01 (sample SAMEA2582033, study PRJEB24529) | metagenome | biome: Human gut stool | place: China | collected 2011 | reverse complement strand
TTAACTATATTTGCAATTTCTACCGCTTCAACATAATCAAACAGTTTCCATAAATTAAATGGTCTATCAAATGGAGGAGAGGTTAACATATTAGGAGATTCCATATATCCATTAACGCTAATATAGTTAATTACTTGTTTAATAAAGTTAATCTGATCACTATTCATAGATTTACTATTAATCAAATCAGAAAAGGCTTTTTCAGCGGCTTGAGGAGCCATTTTTACAATCTCTCGAACAACTAGCCCAAACTCTTTCCCTTTAAAGCGTTTTTCATAGTCATCCTTACTTCCTAATTCATGAATAAAAATATGTTCCAATGCTTTATAATCTGATTCATTAATCGGCTCATTATTAATGAGTTTTTGAATTGTTGGATGGCCTTGATGTGTTAAGAAATATGACTCAACTTTTTCTTGATAGCTCTCAAAAACTTCAGGCATAAGAGTATCGCCTTCTCTAGTTAATAATACTGAATCCGTAATTGTTGTTATAATAACTCTACGTTCTGCAACATCAAGAAACTGAACTAAATCTCTGAGCTCTTTTCTCATATGATTTAACCGCAAAGCATCAATTATTTGCCAATACGCATCTTCTTTTATTAACTTTAAGAAATCTTGCTTCTTTCTAATTTGTTCAATACTAATTTTTTCTAGTAAAGCATTGGAAAGGCTAATTACACGTTTCTTAAAATAGTCAATAGATTGCCCATTAAAAAGATTCAAAATCCCTTCATATACAAAATTATCAAATCCTCGTGCCAAATTTTCTTTAACATCAGCACAAATCAAAGGTGCAACATAGGTAATTAAGTCATGTTCATCAATATTTGACAAATAATCAAATGAAGTTTTAACACTATATTTATCTACATATTTTAACTGTAAACGAACAACCGGTTTTGTTACGTCTAAATCAGTAATTTCTTTATAGCTCTCATCTACAAGTTCTGAACGCCAGCTTTGGTATTCTTCACTACCATATCTTTCTGTTTGTAGTCGTGCAATAATTTGAACCCGTTTAGCAAAGATTCTTTCACCTAATGTGGCACTATTACCTTTTACTTCTACCATATTTTTTTGATTTCTGAAATATTCAAAATTTTTACAGTAGTCAAAGATATAGAAGTACTTCTTACCTACATAATCACCATTGTTTTTATCGAAAAACTCCTTCTCTGGACAAAGTCGAGTCCCACGCCCTATCATTTGCCAGAATTTAGTCTTCGATTTTATACGTTTAAAAAATACCAAATTAACACATGCTGGCACATCAATTCCCGTATCTAACATATCTACCGAAATTGCTATATCTGGTTCACCATCTGAAAATTTAAATTGATCAATTAAATGTAATGCATGTTGATCGGAGCTAACAATAACTCGTGCCTTCTTCCCTTTTGAAGAACGATATAACCAATTAAACCTTTCTTCAATTAGACGAGCATGCTTTTTGTTTTGAGCAAAGATAATTGTTTTGCCTAAAGAGTCCCCATTATGAGTTTTAATACCATTCTGGTCTAATTCTCTTAGAACATAGTCTATTGTATCTGTACTATAAATAATAGAGTTTACTTCCGTAGCAGAATAATTACCTTGGAACTCCCCTGCCTGATCCATAGCTTCATCTTCCAGTCGTTCCTGGTCTTCTTTTGAAAGCTCATCATAAACAATACCATCTGTTAAAAACTTTGATTCTATCTCAAAATTATAATATGGCACTAAGTAATTATCCTTAATAGCCGCATCATAACTATATGCATATGTTGGAACTCCATCTTCAACCTCAAAGAAGTCAAATGTATTTCTATCCACCTCAGATTTAGGCGTAGCAGTTAAACCAACAAGAATAGCATCAAAGTATTCAAATATGACTCTATATTTTTTAAAAATACTACGATGGCTTTCATCTACAATTATTAAATCGAAATGACCCGGTGTAAAAAGGCGTTTTCCATCACCATCAAGAGATTTTTCGATAGCATTTAATATTGTAGGGTATGTAGAAAAAACTATTCGAGCATTTTTATCATCTTTACTTTCACAAAGATTACATAACGATGCAGATGGTAAATGTTCTCTAAATGCATCCTTGGCTTGACTAACTAATGCAATTCTATCTGCTAAAAACAATACATTCGTCACTTGGTTACTACGGAAAAGCACATCAACTAAGCTTACCGAGGTTCTAGTTTTACCTGTACCAGTTGCCATAACAAGTAAGCTTCGTCTAACCTTATTTTCAAGATTTTGACAAACGGCCCTAATAGCTTCCTTTTGATAATAGCGAGCTGAAATATCATCATTAATTGAAACTGTACTCAAGATAGGCTTAGTTAAATTTCTACGAGTAATTAGTCGTTCTAAATCACTTTCACCATATACACTACTTACACGACGCATATTCCATTCAAGATCATCCCACATATGGGTCTCATACCCATTAGAAAGGAAAATAATTGGACGCTGCCCATATTCACGTTCCAATGCATTTGCATAAGCTAAAGCTTGCGTCTTACCATCATTTATATCGCGACTTGTTTTCTTAGCCTCAATTAATGCAAGAGGCTTACCATTACGTCCCATTAATACATAATCTACACTAAGATTTGATCCACCAGGAACATAGGGATTTGATACCTTAAACTCTTCAAACACATTCTGATTAGGTCCCTCAAACTCCCAGCCCATTAATTTAAGATCAACATCAATAATATATCTACGTGTTTCAGCTTCTGTCTCAGGAATTTTAGGTAAACTACGAGTTAAAACATGCTCAGATTTTGTGGAAGATAGTAGTTTTGAAAGCTTTTCAATTTCTAAATATAGATTTTCAATTTGATGGGCATTTTGAGCAATCAAACTTTCTTGCTCTTTGATTTTCTTAATATCTACTGAAACTATGGTCTTAGGAATTGCATTCTCATCAAATATACGTTCCACATAGTCATAACCATAACAATAGTCAATCCATTCAATAAAATTGAATAATGCCTGTAATGAAATAATAGCCGTTCTTGGCAAAATTTTTGCATCGGAATGGACTGCTAAATTCCCCATTTTTACAATTGGTTGTAATTCGCGCCACAAAGATTCTGGCAATTCATCTTTAAAAGATTTAGCATGTAAAAGTGACTGTAAATTATCTTTATAAGGCATAATCATGCTAGTATCTGCAGCATATACCCATTTTACAGCTAATTCTAACGCCTTACGACAACCAATTGCACACATAGCTGGAGAGGAGTGAAATACACGCTCTGCCTCAATAGCCGCATCTGCAAAAACTTTATACTCAACTATTTCCTTAAGAAAATCAAAATTAGCCATATATAATCCCCTATACATATAACTTCATCTTTTTTATATAATACTTAGTTTAATTATACACTATTTGGGCAAATTTCAATTTGTTAATTTGATTTAACTCAAATAGTAACTTATTCTGTACTCCAATTGGTGGAACAGGTATTTCAAGATTCTTAATAAATTTAATCGCAGAAATATTCTTAATTCCAGAACCTTTCGTTTCAATATTACCAATCAAGATATCCATATAAAGTAAAAATACTTCTGGCAATAAATCTTTTCCTAATGTAAATTTACATAAAGCTTGATTAATTATTCCTTCTTCTGCATCACTAGGTAATATAAATAGTTCACCTATTGTTCCAGAGCAACTCATTATTATATCACCAGGCTTACACTTAAACCGTCTTAATGATTCATAATGCTCTCTTGATATATATCTACTTCCTATAATTGCAGATTTTTGTATAGCATTTGACTGCTCATAAACTTTTACACTTGTATCTGATTTTTTTACAAAACTCTCTACTTTTAAAGCACTACCAAAAGGCCCTCTAACTATTGAAGTGCAAATATCTTCTAATTTTAAGTTTTTTACATGGATATTATTCTTATTGAATTCATCAAATCGGGATTTAATAAGTGCATCATAAGCTTTTATTAAAGAATGCTTATATTCTAATATTTTATTTATCCTAATTAATATACTCGCTATCTTTGTTTGTTGAATATATTCTGGTATATTAATTTGAAAGTCTGAAAAAAACTTCTTGTTTAAAGTCTTACCTTTAACTGCATTATTAGTATATTGTCCCCATTGTATATTACGAAAAAGAAAGTAAATATATTTAGGTTCAATCTGAATAACTTTTTTATCAACAAAGGCCATTATAGCCTCATTGGTATATAAAGGAGTTCTAGTAATAGCTGTTTTCCCTAAAGATAACTTAAAGCTCATAATAACTGTATCTTGGGGAATACATTTCATTAAAGTATCTTTAGCAGCTAAATTTGTTATCATCTCTTTACTATTTTCAATATATATTTGACTTTTACTTAAATCAGCAATTGAAACCCATGGTAGATTTCCATCCTTCCAATACATATTATTGTCTCTACTAGGTGTTTTTCCCATCTGTAAATCAAATACATCACTTAATTTATATAACATTCAACTCACCAAATATGAATTTGATTATCCAATAAATTTTCTATGAGATATTTTTACATTGGATTGGTTAACCATTGCATAATGCATTGTAGTATCAATTTGTTGATGCCCTAATAGCTTCTGTACTTGTTCAATGGGCATGCCTTTATCAATAGCCCTTGTTGCCATGGACCGTCTAAATTTATGAGGATGTACCCTCTGATCTAATGAAGCTAATCGACCTAACTTTCTAAGTCTAATTTCTACACCACTAATTTTTAATCTTTCAAAAGGACTATCTAATGTAACAAATAATGCTTCATTATAATCAGTTCTTTGTTCCAAATATTGTTTAAGATGAACTTTAGATTTAGCATCAAAATAAACCTTACGTTGTTTATTTCCTTTACCATAAACAATACATTCTCTTTCTTCAAAATTTATATCCCCTATATTAAGGTTCACTAATTCACCTACCCGAATGCCTGTTGAGTACAAAAGGTCTATCATTGCTAAGTCACGAATATGTAAACATGAATCACGAAGTTTTTCAATGCACTCTTCAGACAAAGTTTCTTTAACTTTACTACCTGTTCTAATTTTATGGATTCTTCTAATTGGACTTTTAATTATATAATCCTCTGCCTCAAGCCATGAAAAAAAGCTAGAAAGATTTCTTCTAATATTATCCACAGTAGTTTTACTACAATTATTTCTTAATTGATATTCTGCCAAGTACGCTCTTAAATCATCGGTTTGAACCTGGCGCAATGGCGTAACTATTATACTAAGCATATGTTCAATAGTAGCTTTATAATAAGCTAAAGTTCGTTCTGAACAACCTTCAATTCTTTTAGCAGAAATAAACATATCCATATACTCAAGATTAGTATATGGATATGTTTGATTATTTTGTGTATTTAATTTCTTTTGTAAAACTAATTGTAAAGTATATAACTCTTTAGCAGACAAAACCTCACTCATATCACTAAGAATATCATTAATTAACTGTTGCATAGGTATACCTCTTTTCTTTTTTATATTAGTATACCAAAAGAATATTAACCAAAATATTCTTGCATCAATGAGTCCATTAATAACTGAGTCTCATTTATAGACTTTTGAACATCAGATTTCAATTTGTTGATTTGATTTACCATCTGTGAAAATTTAATTTGTATATTTATTGGTGGAATAGGTATCTTCCTTTTTTTCAAAGAGTTAAACTCTATATTATCTGCAGTAACAGCTCTTACACCAGATAATATATCCTTTTCTAAAGCTTTCAAAAGATATTGTAGATATATTGCTTTACAACGTTCATCCAGAACTAATGCCTTTAAGTCTTGATTAATAGTTACTCTTGACTTGTTAATACAAACCGGTAACGTATGTTTTAAAATTCCACTACGGATCACTATTAGTACAGATTCAGGAGGAATAATTTTTGTCGAACTATTATCAATTGCTACCTGTGTAATATGTTCTATCGAATCAACTATAATATCACTTTTCATATCCTTTGAGGTAACCCATGGAATAGTTCCCATATAATACTCTTTTATTTTTTTAGATGGTGTCCCGCCTCCATAAATAGATTGGCAAACAGACTCAAGACTAGTTAAATCCCACCCTTTTTCATTAAGAACTGGATCACCAAACAATTCAACAAATCGGGATTTGATAATATCTTCAAGCAACAATAATTTCTTTTTATTGTTATTAATAATACTACTTAACAAGTTTAATCTATTCTTTATATCCCTTTGTATAACAATATCTTTATTTATTGATATTTCAAAGTTAGAAAACTGTGTTTTATTAATAAGTGGTACTACTGCAGAATTACAAATTCTCTGAAGCCTATCTTTATTAAAAAGTATATTATAAGCAATATATTCTATATCATAATAAGGTTTGACATTGAGACTATTAATCTGCTGATTAAATGCAACTTTTTGAGATGTTATACCGACTTTACCAATTATTCCAATACAGGTAACTAAAATACAGTTTTCATACACTACTCTTGCTTTTCTTTCAGCTTTATTAGATATAAAACTACTTGCCTCTAATTGAAATTGGCTCTTGAAACTATCTGGTTTTATAAATGGAATATCGTTCGAATCATAATATTCATCTACTTTCATACTAGGAGTAGTTCCAGTCATTATATCTGCTATTTTACATAGTTTAACTTTCATTCAACTCACCAAATATGAATTTATTCATTTAATAATCGCTCTAGTTCAGCTGTATCAGCCATAATTTGCTCATTTAAAGCTTTAATATTAGCTAATATTTCACTAGTTGGAGGATATTCGACCGGGATATATTCAATCTCTTTATATTTATTAATAGATAAATCATATCCATTATCCACGATTTCTTGTTTAGGTACCAAAAAGCTTTGTTCAGTGCGCTTCCGTTCACTTTCACGATCAATATGTTCAAAGCGATCAATAATATCAGCAATGTCATTGTCTTTAATAGGTTGTCGTTTATCATCTAAACTAAAACCATCTGCTTTCATATCATAAAACCAAACATTATCGGTTCCACCAGCTTGAGTTTTCGTAAAAATCATAATTGCTGTAGACACTCCTGCATAAGGTTTAAAAACTCCCGAAGGCATAGATATAATAGCACGCAAATGATGATTTTCAATAATTTCTTTTCGTAGAGCTACATGTGCTTTAGATGAACCAAATAAAACCCCATCAGGTACAATACAGGCACATGTACCACCCTTTTTCAAAATTCTTAAAAATAGTGCTAAAAATAAGAGCTCTGTTTTTTTTGTATTATTAGTAATACTGCGTAAATCACCATGAACTGTTGCTGCATCCAAACTTCCCTTAAAAGGTGGATTGGCTAAACAAATAGTATAGGAATCATGTACATCATTTTGTTTTGATAGACTATCTTTGTAATCAACCTGAGGATATTTGATGGAATGTAGCATTAAGTTCATTGCAGATATACGAAGCATTGTTGTATCTGTGTCAAATCCACTAAACATGTTACTTTCATAGTGTTTCCAGTCATCTTTATCCATTTTTTCACTATAATTAATTCGAACATATTCTGCGGCAGATACTAAAAACCCCGCGGTACCACATGCGGGATCACAAATTATATCCTTTGGTGTAGGCTTTAATAATCGAACCATCATTTCACGTATATGCTTTGGTGTTCTAAATTGACCATTCGTTCCAGCTGTAGATAATTTTGAAAGCATGTATTCATACAAATCACCTTGCATATCTAAATTCGCAATGTCATGAGTATATAAATCATCCAATCCAGTAATAATTTTTTCAAGTACTTGTGCAGTCGGAACTATGAAAGTAGCTGTAGACATATGCTTAGCAAAGAAATCAAAACCATCCTTTGTTTCATCAGTATCTGGAATTGGTATTAACTTTCCATGTTCATCAAAATCTGGCAATTTTCCATGTTTCATAGCTTTAATGGCTGGAAATACAAAATTAGAAACAATATTGTAGATTTCATCAGCGTTTCTAAATTTAAAATTACTCCAACGCATAGCTTGGCCAATATCCGACTCTGGGAAAATTAATTCCACATCCGCACCAAGTAAAGTCTTACTACGAATATTATTAATTTCTTGATCATCCAATGCACGTATAAACATCAAATATGTAATTTGCTCGATTACAGATAAAGGATTTGTTAAGCCTGCTGCCCAGACATTTTCCCATATCTTATCTACTTTATTCTTAATTTCTCCTGTTATCATATGCATTCCCCTATATAATAGATTACATGTTTCTTTCATAATAACATAATTCTTGTTCCAATAATATCTATAAAAATAACTGACTACAAAGCATAGCCAGTTATTTTCTACCTCTTACCAACCAGTCTATAGCTCATGTCTACTATCATCTTTAGCTTCTCTATATCTTCATACCGTTCTATATCCACCGATATCCAGTGGCGTTTATTCATATGATAGGCAGGATAGATTCCCTTTTCATGAATTAGGTTTGGAATCAAATCAGGTTCACATTTTAGATTGACTACATCCATAGGTTCATTTGTATTCTGACCTACTTGTTTTCATATATACCTTTAGGCATAGCTCCCATTCCAGCTTGGCTTTTAGCGTATTTATCTTTGTCATTTGCATTGTCCACATATTGAACTATATCGCGTAAGTCTTTTGATGGTGTTTTATAATCTAAATCGGCCATTATAAAGTGAGTATATAAGTATTTATCATCATATAGCGATTGAATGTACATTCTAGATCTAGATCGTTCAACTTCCATATACATAGCAGAAGTAGCATCATTCCAAACTGTTGCGTATTGAATTGGCTTAAAATCGGAATATGGCTTATACATAATGAAGAATCGTATCAATTTATAATTAATTTGATGACGATTAGCCAACTCTTCTGGTTTTAATTCTCTCACCATAATACCTTCACGATATTTTTTACCATCATAGATATAAATTGCATCATTATCAGGACCATGATAGGTTAAATCACTTGATTTTAACGTTTGGAACGTAAATCCATTAATAGTTATGGGTTTTGTGTTTGAAAGCATTTGTTTTGCTGGTTCAATTGAAGGTAGTACATAATTAACTAATGGTGACATTAGCTCTTTATACACGTACTCCTGATCATGTGTCTTTAATAGTTCTAGTTCCTTTTTCTTAATCAAATCATAACTAATATGATAAGACAGCGAAGGATCGGACTTTACGCCAAAGTTAATAGCCCCTTCTAAAGCTCCACTTTTAGTCTGCCCAATCTCCCATGTAGCATTTCTAACAGTAGGATACGAGAAGGAATTTTCCTTAGCTTGGCTTTCACCACTCTTACGAATAGTATAATGTAGATTGCCCTCAATTAAACGAAAATTCCCTTTTTTAATATCTGTAGTTAATGGATCCCCTTTTATAGTTTTACCGAACTGGCTACTCTCTGGCACAGTAAATTTAATATTTGCCCCATTATCCTTAAGAATAAAAACAGAAGAAGACTGTTTTATAGAATGATATAATTCTTTTGTGAAATATACCAACTCATCTAGTGTCCATTTTTTAGACCCATTATTGTTATATTCATCTCGTATCTGATTAGCTATAATATTTTCAGTCTTTTGGACTTCATTACCAGTCTTACGATAATTCTGATATGCATCCTTTGATATTGTAGGATCTGCACCTGGTATGTTGATATCAATTGCTTGGCTTCCCCATGTCACACAACTAAAACATAGTGCAGCCATTAACACGCGTTTCATTATAACTCTCATCCTTTCACATACTCTCTCAAATAGTATATATGTATAGAATATCATATTTTAGTTGACATTTAGTAGTACAATATAAGTATAGAAATGAGGAGATGATACCTATGAAGTTTACAAAACGTATGATTGTCATGACACTTTTAGCCGTGACAGCGGCTGTATCTACAGGATTTGCTTATGATTATGTATGCAATGGATCACAAGCAAATTGCAATACCAATGCTCAGTATAAATGTAATGCAGATACTCAATACAATTGTAATACAAACGCTCAATACAACTGTAATAATAACAATACAGTTTGTAACAATACTAGCCAAAGTTACTGTGGTCAAAACTCTAATACTAGAGGATGTGGCGGATATAGAAGATAATATGATAAGTACACTAAAAGCCTATAGTACTGTATATGTACTATAGGCTTTTATAGAGTTTATAACAAGAATACTATTTAATGCATCAATGTACTGATAAGACACAATTTAAAGCTACACTTGTATTAGGAGTTCATGCGGTTAAAGTATTCAATGGCTTTTGGTGTAAAACCAATATAGGTATTACCAGCTGCGTACGGTCCTAGTTCATATGGTTGGTAAACTAAATCAATGTTCCCCTTACCACGTAAGCAATAGTTATCGGTTACATATTTTACACTCCATCCACTTGGAATATAGCTCTTTGTATGATTACCTGTATAATAACTTAATACATGGGATCGTAAGCCGTTATCCAATTGTGCTGCATTCGCAATTTTTATATAGTTATATAATGGAATGCGTTGACCTGTTACTTTATTATATACAAGACCTCTTGTATTATACATACCATGAGCAGCTCCGGCGTAGTAATAATAGGTAGTTAGTAGGATTGAAACAACTTGACTATCCTCATAGGTAACCTTATAGTTTTGAGAAACTTGATAAATATGTTGGTTGTAATACATATCCTTTGCTTCGAGTACATAATTTGCAATATCTGTATTAATAACTCTTTGAGCATAAGCATGATCTGTATAAACTAAAGGATACTTTAAATCTAAATTTACATCTGATTGACTGCCTGTAACAACAGTTGCATACGTTGGTACAGTTAACATAACACCTAACATAGAGGTCATACATAGCTTTTTAAAGATTCTCATAATAATGTCTCCTTTTACAAGCACAAATACCTTCCAATTGCTCCCGGGTCAGATTGGATACCTTGTTGGAAGGATGCACGACAACAGCCAGAGCGTCATAGGCGATCACCTCCTCTTTCGTCTTCTTTCCGGCTTCTTGCAACTTCATGCGCTCGTCGAATTTCATCTTACGGGAAGCCATCGCTATATCCGTAGTGCCTTCCATCAAAGCGGAGATCCCCACGCCGGAGCCACCACCCGTCACCGTTATCTTAGCAGCTTTGTTCTTATGCATCAAGAATGGACGGTGTGGAAAAAGAAAATGAACGAAAGTATCGCTACCCTTTATCTTCTGGGCAAACACATTCGTAGCAAACAAACACGCTGCCATGGCAGCTAATAAAATCGTCTTCTTCATTACTTTGTATTTATCTTTTATTTACGATACAAAATAAATACTTCGGTATTTCAATGGGATGAAACAGATATTACAATCCTATGAATTAAAACTTATATTGAAGACGGACTGTCAATACATTATCCTTCCAGTCGTTCTCGTAGCCCTTCACGAGGTTACTTTTCTCATTGAAGTTAAACTCGTAGTAAGCTTGTAGACGGATATGTTTATTGAAATTATAGATACCGCCGATACCTATCGTGCTTTGAGCCAAATCGGTTTTTGAGGTGAAGCTATTTTCCGCCCCGACCTCATTTCCACTCACCTTCGTATTCGGATCGTAAACGTCATATTTCAATACGGCGGAGAAAGGAGAGGCACCTATATCCTGTACCAAATAAAAGAAGTAACCAAGGAAAGGGCGCTTGAACAAAGAATTTTCCGGCAAATTCTCCGGTCGGGTACTGTAGTTAGGGCTTTTACTGCTTCCGGCAATACCGGGTTGGGTACCGATCAAACCTTCCGCACGGAAAGTGGTCTTTCCTAAAGATGAAAGAAAACTAAACTGTCCATCCAAACCTAAATACTGGCGCTTCATATAAGTACCCGTCTCTCCCATATCCCTCTTAACGAAATGATTGCCACGCATCTCATACGCCTCGGTAGTCGGGTTGTAGACAAAACCATGGTAATAGGAGAAACCGGCTCCCCATTTTCCCCAGTCGCCTATCGCCTTCTCGGCACCCAGACGCCCGATGAAATCTTTCCGGCTATCCGTCTCCCGGTTGATACTGTTTCCGGCAAACAGACCGGCATCCAATCGCAAGAAACTCAATGGGCTGGTAGTCTTGGTACGTAAGGTAAGCATCGCTCCCAAGTCACGCTCATCCGGGAAGAAATACTGGATAATAGTCGCTCTCTCCGGAGATTCGAGAGAACTCGTGGAATAACAGACCTCATAACCGAAAGGACGGTTGAACACACCAGCCATCAACTGGCTACGCTTCGTCCAAGGGTCCTTGATACCGATATACA
>OGFP01000629.1_pt1 | contig 12761 bp, 9 predicted proteins | sample 1570971 | NCBI WGS metagenome assembly OGFP01 (sample SAMEA2582033, study PRJEB24529) | metagenome | biome: Human gut stool | place: China | collected 2011 | reverse complement strand
GCTCCATATCCTTAGAACCAAGGACCGCACGGCGCACAGCGGCATTGCCCTCGATGACAGCATTTTCATGGTCAGAATGACCGCAGGCATTGCGATATGCGGTATCCTCGGAAATAGCGGCAGTCACCACAGGCTTATACTGCTCAAACTGCTCCCGAAGGGTAGGCTTTGGCGTTTCTTTCTCCACCTCCGGCTGCTGGGCTTGGATGGCATCTTCTTCTGCCAGTTCCTTTTCAGCCTGGATTTTGTCATACTGCGCCTGTTCCTGTTCGGTAAGATAGCGGCCTTTCTGAACAAGAGAGGTAATGCGCTTGGCAACCTTTTCCCAGTTCAAGTGAACATCCGGGCAGTCCTGCTTTTTATAGTGCAGTCCTTTCCCATCGTGATCTTCGCCGCTGTGTGTTGCGCCGGACAGGGCATGAGAGCGTCCGCCAATGCCATACTCGTCTTTAAGGAATCTCACTTTTTCCTTATCCGTATGGTTTTCCATGAAGAACGCATAGATACGGCCTTTTCCTCCGGCAAAACTGCTGCCGCCGGTCATGGCGGCGTCGATCTCATCCTCGGTAATAAAGTGCTGGACGGTTGGCACTTGGGAAAGGTCTGAAGAAAAGGTCCTGCGGGGCAGGTCAAGGTCCTTCAGGTTCTCCCAGATTTCCTTTGGTCTGTGATAATGAAAACGCAACAGGTTACGGTCTTGCTGATAAGCGGTCCAGAAAGCAGCGTATTCTTCCTTGAGGGTCTGGCGGAAAGCAGGGTCACTCAGCTGCTCCGTCAGGCGGCGGGTCTCCTCCGGGAACCCATTGCCTTTGATCTCTGACAGGCAGGACAAATATCCGGCTTTTCTGGCGTCCTCACTGAGATCGTGATACAGATACCAGAGCTTTTCTGCAAGGAGGGAGCGTTCATAGCCTGCCGCTTCTGCAAGCTCCACATTGGAGGCAAACTGGCCGCTCTCCAAAAGCTCCCCGATACGCTCTGCGGCGCTCTCCCAGGAAATGACCTGGGCAGACCTGTCATAACGGACAGACTTCCCGTGGGAAAGATGGATACCATCCTCGGCATACCATGCGCTCACACTGCCAAGGCCATTGCCGCCGTGGTACAGCGTTTTCAGTATCTCGGCAATCTCAGCGGTGGTTTTCTGCTTTTCAAAGGCTGCAACCACACGCTCCCTCTGACGATCTGTATTGCCTCCCAAACGCAGCACATGGTCAATATCATTTTGGGCAAAAGAAAAAGCAGAGGATGTATGCGCTACATTCTCTGCTTCATCTATGGATTGGATCTGTTCCGCTTCGGAGAGGAACAGGTTTAGAGTCAGCTGTTGATAAGCTCCGCCATCAGGATTTCCTCGGCCTGAGCTTTGCAGGTGTTCATCAGCCCCACCCACTTCATGGGATCGCTGGCTTTCAGTTCCTCGGTGGCTCCCGCTTCCTTCGCCAGCTGGGGCATCATCTGCTCCAGTCTGTTCTGGGCGGTCTCGTCGATCTCGATGAGGTGCGGGTACAGCTTCTCGCTCAGCAACATCTGGTTGTAGAGGATGGGACGGTGTTCCTTCAGGTAGGTTTTCCTCATCCTGCCGTACTTGCCCAGAGGTTTCTCTCCCTCGTTCTCCAACTGAAGGTTCGGAATCTGATAATCTCCGGCCTGTCTGTAAGTCATCTCGCTCATAATCTGTACTCCTTTCGGTAGCTTTAATCTGCTCATGTTCTCCAATCGCTTTTTCGATTTCCTGAAACATCCTTGTGCTGATGGCATTCACCGCAGTACCAAGGGCATTTACCGTCTGTCTGGTGTTAAAATCAAACACCTTCTGGAAATCCTCATGCTCGAAGTAGTTGTCGGGACTTTCCACGAACCGGCAATACATCGTATAGGATACGCTGTTTGCCACCGCATTTTTGAAAGCTACTTCGATGTTGAGTTCATCATACTCCTCAAGGAAGCTGTTGGCAACGATGTCGAGGAACTGCTTTTTGTAATCGTCCCAATACTCAGCCGCCAGTGCGGATGCAATATCTTCAAGCTGTGCTTCCAGTACCCCGTCAGCGGCAACACCGAAGGTACGCTCCATCGCTTCCATGACATAGGAGCGGTTTTCAGGCGTCACCTCCCACGGTTTCAGTTCCGGGGAAGAACGGCGAACGCCGGTATCCGCCACATCAAACACATAGCGCAGATACGGTTTATCCCTGTTCATCACAAACAGAGCAATGCCGGTAGAGCCACGCTTTACATATCTGCGGTAATTTTCAGCGTTCCAGTCCTCATAGGGCTTGCAAAAGGTCGCATTGGGGCGCTGAGCATAAATCATCACCTGTTCCGGATAGGTGAACTCATAGTTGCGGGACATCGTTCTCAAAAACGAAGTCCAGTTATCTGTGTTCGAGGTGATTTTCCCAATCGTTTCTTTTGCTAATCCGGAATAAAATCGCTCTTTTGCGTTCATTGTATCCCTCCAATCCTATCAATCCGGATAAAGGTTCAGCTTCTCAAAGGCGGCATCGTCCATGGCTGAAACTTTACGGAGAACCGAGTCTGCCAAAGCAAAAAGCTCTGACTCGTCCTCCGAAAGCTGTTCCTTCATCAGTGTCAGTGCTTCACACAGCCCTGACCTTGTGCCAGGGCTGTAAAGCATCATCATGTTCCGCTCATCCTGTGTGAAATCCATCATTCAATCTCCCTTTCCGGGTGGCTCTTGGGCGGCTTATGGGAAACATCCGGCACGGGCTTTTCCTTTAACTGCTCCAACACCGAAGGACGTTCCTCTAATCCGGACGCTTTTCCGTTATTGATGATACCGTCAATCATCCCATAATCATCTTCCATTGCCATCTCTGCGTTTTTCAGGTAGTTTTCGGACTTCATAAAGTTTTCCAGCTTCTGAAACCCAACAGAATCTACATAGTGAAAGGATACCTCACCGACTACCTTTAAGGCTACGATGTCGCTGACCGACATACTGGGACCACGGAAATCATCCGGGTGGTCAATATTGAACTTTACATACAAATCTTCCAGCTGCCGATTCACATCCTCGGACATAGAAATGGAGCCATGATAGACCACCTCGTAACGGTCAATCTCAGGCTCCATTTCTTTCTTCTGAAGGTAGCTGTAATTTGCAAACATGAGCGGGATATTATCGTCTACATCTTCCCGCAGCTGAAGAATCGCATAGGAATCCGTGGGGCTTTCCAGAAAAGCAACCATTCTGTCATCCGGGGTGGTATTTCCGTGAACATCATCCCATTTTTCGTTTTTCATATCCGTGTCCTCCTTATCGTTCAGGCTCTTTGCGTTTGGGAGAGGGACTGGCAGGCGCAGCTTTTTCTGCGGCCTGTGCCAGTTTTTCCATGACCGACTCACGCTTCGGAGAGTCGAGCTTATCCAGCTGACTTTTCAGCACTTTGGCAACCTCAACCGCAGTTTCCTCACGGGCTTCTTCAATGGCTGTATTCAGGAACTCACGATACGGAGCCGTATTACCAGCGGCAAGATCTGCCTTGATTTCTTGGATATGCGCCTGCACATCATCGACCTGATCCATATATTCATAGGGGTCGAAGTTCTCTGCAAAACGGTCGAGCTTAAAAGCAAGCTCAGCGATAGGGTCATTGACCACCACCGCCTGTCTGCCGACTTCAAAAGCCTGCTCCATGACATCCTCATAGAACATTGCCCGCAGTTCCCGGCGCTCCAGCCCGAAGGATTCCAGAATATCCCGGCGGACTTCGAGCATGGACAGTTCAGGGTTATCAACCTGACCGCCATCAATCTCGTTGTAGTTTTCATCCAACAGGGTGTAGTCGTAACCATCTTCGCAGGTCTGCACCGCAAGGATTCTATCCTTTCCGACCTTCCATGCGGCTTCATCGCCCATAATCTCAGGCTCCGGCATATAGCTTGCGCCGTTGCGCTCCATAATTTCTGCAAACTGGCAGATATGAAACACATTGTATCCGATCTGCGTATGATACTCGTCAATGAAGGTGCAGGGCTTCACAACCATTTCATCCGGGTAGTGAATCTGCACACAGCTGCCATCGGGGATATGAAACAAATCCTTATAATGGCTGTCGATAAATCGGATTTCCTTACCATCCGGGTTGTACTCATTTGTCATTTGCGCTTTCCTCCATTTTCAAATTCCATACTGAACTTCGTTTTGCCATCATCTGATACCTCCATAAAGACGGTGGCATCAAAGGTGTTGCCCGTTCTTTCGGACTTGCAATTCTTGAGCTTTACCTTGCCGGAACCAAGCAATTTCTGCGCCGTGGCAGAAGTCATGCTCTTGCCGATGCTCGCAAAGTAGCGATTGTTTTTCCAGAGGGCAAATTTGCAAGCTCTGTTGGAACAGAAAAATGCCTTGGCTTTGTCCTCTACAGCACTGCCGCAGAGCGGGCATTTGCCGATAGAATTGGCTTCTTTCGACATCATAACCTCGGAATCACGGATTACTTCATAGTTCTGAATCAGACCGGCAATCACATCTTTGATCTCGTCCATAAAGTCCTCGCTGGCATATTCGCCTTTCTCAATGAGCAACAATTTTTCTTCCCAATCCGCCGTCATGGATGGGGACTGAATCTGTTCCGGCATGACTGTTACCAGAGCCGTACCCTTGTGGGTCGGAATCAGGTGTTTGGTTTTCTTATCACCCTTACGCTCCAGAAAACCGATGCGAACCAGCTTCTCAATGATACCGGCACGGGTCGCAGGCGTTCCCAAACCTTTGCGCTCCACCTCATCAGGCATTTCGTCCGCACCGGCAGTTTCCATAGCAGAAAGCAGAGTATCCTCGGTAAAGTGTTTAGGGGGAGATGTTTTCCCTTCCTTGATTTCCGTGCCGCTGACGGTCATTTCGTCACCAACGGAAACAGAAGGGAGTGTCTGCACGTTTTCGTCGGATTTTGTCGAATCATTTTTCTGAACCAGAGCTTTCCATCCATCCTGCACAACAGTTTTGCCTTTGGTGGAAAACACGGTACCGCCACAGTCCAGCTCAATAACTGTCTCTGCGTATCGGTGCGGATCGCCAACAGCTACGCACAACCGATTCGAGATCAGTTGCAAAATTGCAAGTTCACCCTTGGGAAGTTCGCTCAGATTGCATTTCTGCAATTCTCTGGTCGGAATGATGGCATGGTGATCTGTGACCTTTTTGTTATTCACAACCTGCTCTGCATGAACTGGTATGTTATCCACATCCTCCACGGGGAATGTGTGGAAAGCCAGCTTTACGAGGTCGGTCAGGCTATGTGCCATATCTTCCGTCAGAAACCTGCTGTCGGTACGGGGATAAGTGACCAGTTTCTTTTCATAGAGGTTCTGCGTGTAGTCCAAGGTCTGCTGTGCCGTGTAGCCAAGCACACGGTTGGCTTCTCTCTGTAAACTGGTCAGGTCATAGAGCGCAGGCGGCTTTTCTGTTTTCTCCTTACATTCAGCTTTCTGAACGATTGCCACCGAACAGCTTTGTTTGACAGCTTCGGCTGCTGCCTTGGTTTTGAAGCGTTCGCTTGCAGCCGTAAAACCATCCAATCCAATCTGAACTGTGTAGAACAGTTCAGGCTTGAATGCGGAAATGGCAGCTTCTCGCATAACAGCCATAGCAAGGGTAGGGGTCATAACACGACCAACATTCAGGGTCTGCCCGTAAAGGGTCGAAAAAAGTCGAGTAGCGTTAATACCAACAATCCAGTCGGCTCGTTCTCGACACAGTGCTGCTTCATACAAAGCATCATATTCCGTTCCAGACCTGAGATTTTCAAAGCCCTCCTTGATTGCTACATCTTCCATCGAGGAAATCCAAAGCCGCTCAAACGGCTTTCTGCACCCGGCTTTGTGGTACACCAACCGAAAGATCAGCTCGCCCTCACGACCGGCATCTGTTGCACACACAAGACTCGCAACATCTTCTCTGGCCATGAGCTTTTTCAGAATCCCAAACTGTTTTTTCGTACCGGCAGAAACCTCATACTGCCAGTCCATCGGGAAGATAGGAAGGTCTGCATAAGCCCATTTGCTGTACTTCGCATCATAGACTTCCGGCTGTGCCAGCTCCACCAAATGCCCTACACACCAGCTGACCACATATCCGTTTCCCTCTAAGTAGCCATCCTCACGCTTGGCAGCACCTAACACTTTGGCAATACTCTGTGCAACCGAAGGCTTTTCAGCCAAAACTAATTTCATTTGCATCTGCTCCTTTCGCAAAAAAATAAGCAGCCACACACCGTAGTGCATGACTGCTATGTAAAATTTGTTTATTTGTTTATATACTTTCTTTTGAATACGATTGCCAAAACGACACAGATAATAATACCAATGGCATAAGGAATAGCCAAGAGTAATGCCGTACTTGCCGGCGCACTCCACGCTTCATACTTGCCTCCCCATTCCAAAGCGCAGTAATTATATGCAACGACTGCACACATAACATCAGATAACAAAATGGCAAGTACAGCGAAGATGGTTGATAACTTTTTCATGCGATTACCTCCTCGTATCGCTTTTTGGTTGTGTTCTTCAGGAGCAAATACGCACCAACAACAATAGCTACAATGCAAAGAATCAGAAAAATTCCATTTCCGTCTATCTGAATCATAGAAGATTCACTTAACTGATTAGAAGCAGTTGGATTAAATATCGAGAGCAATCCCCATAAGATCAAGCATACAATGCCACCCACACAGATGATAACTCCAAGAAACCAATTTGTTCGGTCACTTGTGTTTTGGATAGTGCCTGTTTCTGGAGCATTATCATTGCTTTCATTCTCATTTTCGTCTTTCAAAAAATAATCCAATGAAACATCGAAATAATTGCTTATGGCTATCAGTTTTTCGCTCTCTGGTACAGACTGTCCAGATTCCCATTTTGATATTGCCTGTCTCGATACGATTAGTTGTTCTGCGAGTTGCTCTTGCGAAAGCCCGCTCTTTTTACGAAGCATATATAGTTTGTCTGAAAGTGCCATGTTTCCTCCTTTCGCATTAAGCATACTAAGTGTATGAGTAGAACACTATACACAGGCGTATGCAATTACGCAACCAGCAGTTGCAACTGTATTTTCTGGCTTTTTTACTCCTGTAACAGCCAATCGGCTATATCATGGATTTCGATTCCTTCATAGCTATATTTGGGATGCTTGGTTCTGGCAATAATCATTTTCGGATAAGCATCTCGGATCTGAAGCAGAGGAGAGCATTCTCTTTCAAATGTTTCCTGCCCGGAAATGTTGTCGCTGACCTGAATATAAATCTTCTCGCTGCCTCTCTGAGCAACAAAGTCGATCTCCTTTTGATAGAGCTTGCCGACATAGACATCGTATCCACGGCGAAGAAGCTCGATGCAAACGATGTTTTCATATACTCTGCCGTAATCCATATTTCTGCTTCCCAGTATTGCATATCGAATACCACTGTCACACAAATAGAACTTTTCAGAGCTTTCAAGGTATTTCTTGCCTCGGATGTCATATCTCTTAATATCATAAAATACAAAAGCATTGCACAAATACTTAATGTACTTGCCGACGGTTACATGATTGGTTGGAGTCTCATTTGCTGTCAGCAGCTGACTGACCTTATTCGGAGACGTCAGGCTGCTGATATTATCCATAAGGAACTCGCTCAGACGTTGTAAAACCAAAGTGTCCGGGAGAGTATATTTCTGTACCAAATCCCTTGTAACAATCGTTTCGTAGACCTCTTTGATATAGTTTGTTCTGTCTTTTTCGGTTCTGTAAGCGTAAGAACCTGCTAAACCGCCCTTGATAGCGTAATCATCAAAGAGCTTATCTTTATCACTAACATCATCATAATATTGGCAATATTCCCGGAAGCTGAAAGGAAACACATGAATTTCAATATAGCGTCCGGTAAACAGAGTTGCCAGATCCGCACTCAACAGGAAAGCATTGGAGCCGGTTACATAGATGTCATATTTTCCCTTAGAGTACAGGCTGTTGATTGCCAACTCAAACTTGGGACACATCTGAACCTCGTCTACAAACAGGTAGTTCGTTTTACCTTCCTGATAATGTTCTTCCACATAGGCGTGTAAGGCATGGTATTCCTTGATTTCTTCATACGCCAAATCCATGAAGTCAATGAAGATAATATTGATGTTTTCAAAATGGCTTTTCAGATACTCAATATACGCCTGCATCAGCTTGGACTTACCGGATCGACGAATGCCCGTGATGATCTTGATGTCAGGAGTACCATTCAGTTCAATGATTCTATCGAGATATTTTGCTCTCGTGATTGTTTTCATATAGTCACCCGCTTTCAAAAATTGAAGTTTTTTCATTTCTCGAAACCGCTTCGCTGTACTTATTATACTGTCTGCTAATAGTATATGCAAGATGTCACTTTCAAAAACGCAAATTTTTTTATTTTTTGAAAGCGGAAACTATGTAAAGGCAACCCGAAGGCTGCCCCAGGCATCAAGCCTATCCTGTTTACACAGGTTCATTATCATCTTCATCGACGGAGCTATCTTCATCGTCGTCCTCAAACTCCGGATCGTACCCATAGTCCTCGTCATCGTCCACATAATCAGCATCTGGGTCAGGCTTTGCCGCTTCCTGTGCCTTCTTCTTTTCCTGGACTTTCTTAAATACGAAGAATCCACCACCACAGGCAAGCACAATCAGAGTAAGAATCGCCGGGAGCATATTTGTGGATTTCGGCTTTTCCTCCGGTGTCGGTTCTGTAATTTCAGGAACTGTTTCAACTACTTCCGGCTTTGTTTCCTCAACCGGCTTGGTGAACTCTGCAACTTCTTCCTCGTCCATCAGCTTGAGCAGGTCGGCTTCATCCACCTGATTCAGAAAATGCACGGTTTCCTCGCCCTTATCATCACGGTCAATGATGATATAGAAGTAGTTTCCGTTTTTGGTTACAGCGGTAATGAACTGCTTTCCGCTTTTCGTAGGCGAGCCAGCGTCATCAACCAAAGTCAGATTGCCGTCGGGAGTAAGCGGTAGCATCGGCTCCTCCGGCTCTGTTTCGGGAACTTTTTCTTCGACCGCAGGTTCTTCAGTCGCTACGCTTTCATCTACATAGGCAAATGCCGTTGTAGAAAACACGCCAAAACACATTGCACACGCCAGCAATGCGGCTCCAATTTTCTTAAATCTCATTCTGCGTTTCCTCCTCATTCATAGTATTGATCGTATCAGGCTTCGGAGCCATATCCGCAGCAAACATACGGAGCAGCTCGGAAAGCTGTTCGGGATTCAGGTTCGCAGCATGAACCATCTCATGGATTTCGGAATTTTCCTCCTCACGGTATCTGCGTTCCAGGTCTTTCACCTTAGCATCCCATTCTGCCCGTTTCTTACGGGCTTTTTCAAGGTCTGCACCTATTCTGTCTAACTTGGCACTCAATCGCCATCCCTCCTTTAGTTTCTGATTCTGCCGAAGCAGTAAAAATGCTGTTGCCAGTAATTCGATTCGATAGAAGCGTAGGAAATGGGGTTTCCGCAGTGGATCATCATACCATTGCCAACATAGATACCAACGTGTGATGCACCGGAGGTATCATAAGTGCCTTGGAAGAAAATCAAATCTCCCGGTTTGGCAGAGCTTTTCGGGATAATGTCGCATACGCCCATCAAACCGTTTGCGGTCAAACGACCAACACTCCAACCGTTTCCGCAGTGATTGATTACATAGGAAACAAATCCGGAGCAGTCAAAGGAGGTAGACGGGCTGCTGCCGCCCCACACATACGGGTATCCCAGATATTTTTCAGCTTCCCGAATCATATTGGCAAATCTTGTGTCTGTCAGCGCTTCGCCCGGAATATCATAATCGGTGTACTCGCCGCCAGGGGTGGCGTAAATGTCATTTCCGAAAATATCCGGTCTGTTGCCCCTTGTCTGAAGCAAAATTCTATATCGCTCCATATCATCTTCCGACAAGCCGGAATTTGAAATCACACTGTTCAAGCCCTTATTTCTGAGCTTCACATTCAGAATATAATATTCGTAATCTTCTTCCTCTGTTGTTGTCTCTCCCGTTTCGGGATCAGTAGAAGATGTTGTTCGTGTACGAATCTCTACTACTTCCGTCAGGGTCAGCTCATATTGTTGCTCAAATAGCCATTGCAGGGTAGCCTGCACCTCATCTCTGGTGTAATCCTCAAACTTCACCGTCAAATACGCCGCCAGCTCATAAGGATTGTGGTTGATTTCATCAAGGTCATACCGGTACTCGTCATATCCGCTATGAGTACGCTCGATATTATTGATTTTATTGCGGAGCGCAGCTTCCAAAGCCTTGTAATCATTGTCCGCACCAATAATATCTTCCTCTTTTGCAGTAAAAGAAGTTCCCAGAATGATCTGTGTGCCGCCTTGGAACATAGCCGAACAAGACGAGAACATCCCTGAGAGTATCATAAAAAGCAGTCCGGCAATCAAAACAAACAGAATCGTTTTAGAGTGTGTGGTGCAGAACTCCGTTACTCTTTCTGTGATGTTCTTGGCTCCCTGAGCTGCTTTGCCCGTTGCCTTGCCTGCACCCTTAGATGCAGAAGCCGTTGTCGAAGCGGTATTCTTACCGGCTTTGGCGGCAGCATATTCTTTCTTGATTGCCCTTTTCTGTTGCCAACGGGAAAAGGGATTGGAACCGGCATCGGGGTTGTCCTTTTTGAACTTCTCATACAGGGCATTTACATTTGCTTTATCTGACTTCTCAACCAGCTTTTCCGCCTTGTCGTAGGCTTTCAGCTTGTGACTGTAAACGGCATGATCGACGGTATAGACAGTGGATTCAACAGCCTTGGTCGTTTCCTGCACAGCCTGAACGCCGATATTATCATCCTCATATTCTGACACCGCCCGATGTGCTTTGGATGTGAGCGTGACTGCGGCACCACGGCTTGCCATGTGCTTTGCCACAGATGGGCGCTCGATTTCCGTAAACTCCGCTTTTTCAAAACGGAGCTTTGCTTTACGGGAACCGGCTGCATCTGTTTCCAGCTTTAGCTTCGGCTTTGCCTTTTTAGAAGCCAATTTGTCTGCCGCTTTTTCAGCCCTATCAACCGCCTTATCTGCACGGTCGGCAGCTTTCTTCACATGAGAATCTGCAAGGTCATCTTCGGTAAAACGGAGTCGTGTAGGTCTTTTCGCCATACATTACGCCTCCTTTTCCTGTGCCACCTCGTTTAACTTCGTGGTCATAATGCGATACAGTTCCAGATCTGTCGGGAATCGGTCAATGAACGGCAGAATCACATTGCCATAGAACAGAAGTCCTTCGCCCTCACCGGAGTTGGTTACATAGGACAGCTGATGCGGCGAAATGTTCAACCGCTGTGCCAGAATACTTCGGTCATCGCTTGCCTGATTCAGCATATAGATGAAATCAGAGTTTTCGAGGATGTTGGCAATCTCCGGGGAACGAAGCAGGTCTTTGACATTCTGAGTAATACCGGTCGGCAAGCCGCCCCATTTACGGAATCGCTTCCAGATTTCTACGGAATAGGTTGCCGTCTGTTCTTCCTTCAGAAGCAGATGGAACTCGTCAATATAATATCTGGTCGATTTACCGGCAGAACGGTTGGCAGTTACACGCCCCCAGACCTGATCCTGAACGATCAGCATACCGATTTTTTTCAGCTGATTGCCCAGCTCCTTAATGTCGAAGCACACCAGACGATTCTGAATATCCACATTGGTTCTGTTGTTAAACAGTTTCAGAGAACCCTTAACATAGATTTCCAAGGCGGTCGCTACATGGTGGGCTTCCTTTTCGTCCTGTTTCAGAAGGGCATCATACAAATCCTCAAGGATCGGCATATTCTCAGGGGCAGGATTGTCGAAATATCTCTGGTAAATCTGATGCACACAACGGTCGATAACCGTCTTTTCGATAGGCTGCAAGCCATCCTTACTGCCCATAATCAACTCACAGAGGGACAGGATAAAATCAGCTTTCAGTGCTACCGGGTTGTCATCCTCAGAGTAGTTCAGGTTGATGTCCATAGGGTTGATATAGTTGGTACTGGAGGAGCTGATTTTTACCACCTGACCATTGAACTTGTGAACCAGAGCCGCATATTCCGCTTCGGGGTCGCAGATGATAATATCGTCATCCGTAACCAGGAACGCATTGGTGATTTCACGCTTTGCGGAAAAGGATTTACCGGAACCGGGAGTACCCAGAATCAGCCCGTTGGGGTTTTTGAGCTTTTTCCGGTTCGCCATGATGACGTTATGGGAAAGTGCGTTGAGCCCGTAATAGACGGCTTCGCCATCCATGCGGAGCTCCTGCGTCATAAAGGGAACGAAAATGGCCGTGGAGCTGGTCGTCATGCCGCGCTTGATCTCAATGCCGTTATGACCCAGCGGAAGGCTGGAAAGAAAACCGTCCTCCTGCTGGAAGTCCAGCCGCTTCAAGGTGCAGTTGTATTTCTGGACGATACCGGACACCGTGAACAGGTCATTGTCCAGCTCCCGGCGGGTCGGAGCCATGTTTACCACAAGGAAGGTCAGCAGGAACATTCTTTCATTCCGGCTCTGTAAATCTTCCAGAAGGGTCTTTGCGTCGTTGCTGTATGTTACGAGGTCGGGCGGAAGTATGTCCATGTCGTACCCTGACCGGGCTGCCTTCTTTTGTTCCTCCACCTTCATCTTGTCAATGTCGGAGACTTTGGCCTTGATGGATTTTACGGCGGCGGCCTGATCAACCTACCTGAATATATAGTGCATGGGTTTGATTTTAACCGATCACTGCTGT
>OGFP01000614.1_pt1 | contig 13009 bp, 8 predicted proteins | sample 1570971 | NCBI WGS metagenome assembly OGFP01 (sample SAMEA2582033, study PRJEB24529) | metagenome | biome: Human gut stool | place: China | collected 2011 | reverse complement strand
AAAAAAAGAATCATTTTTTACAAATATAAGAAATGATTCTTTTTTTGATTATTTTAAGTTTGTATTTGGTTGCTTAATTAATGGTAAATAGAGTTTTGTTCGTCATACGTTATATGATTAATAAAGAGTGGAAATGAGAAAAGTTTTAGTTTGTATTTTATGGTGTCTATTGTTTGTTGCTAATGTTTATGCACAAGTAAAATTGTCACCATTGTTTTCTAATAATATGGTGTTGCAACAGAAAGCAGAAGCTCCTATTTGGGGAATAAGCAAATCTAATAGAACTATAGTAATCACTACTTCATGGGATCAGAAAAAATATACTACCCAAGCTGATGCACAAGGAAACTGGAAGACTAAAGTCGATACTCCTGTAGCTGGAGGACCATATACGATAACTATCTCTGACGGAAAAACTGTAAAGTTGAACAATGTGATGATTGGAGAGGTCTGGGTATGTTCCGGCCAATCCAATATGGAAATGCAGGTAGAAGGGTGGGGTAAGGTAATGAACTACCAGCAAGAAAAAAAAGAAGCAAATAACTATCCAAATATTCGTTTCTTACTGATAGAAAAAGCTACGAGTCCATTGCCTGTTAGTGATATAAAAGCAGCAGGTGGTGGTTGGCAAGTTTGTTCATCAAAAAGTGTAGCAGACTTTTCGGCAGCCGGTTATTTTTTCGGGCGTGATTTGCATAGGTATCAAAATGTGCCAATCGGCTTGATAGATACTTCTTGGGGAGGTACCTGTATTGAGACATGGACGAGTAAAGAGGCTTTAGCAACAATGCCGGGTATGCAGAAGAAACTTGATGTCTTGAAAGAACTTCCGATTTCATCCGAAGATCGTGAAAAGAAATTTCATTCAGATGTGGAAGATTGGAAAAAAGAGATTGAAAAGATTGATAAAGGATTTGTGGATGGCAGAGCCGCATGGACAGTTACAGACTTTGAAGACAGTGCATGGAAAACAATGGAAGTGCCTGGTTTGATGCAGGAGCAAGGTTTGAAAGGGTTTAATGGTATTGTTTGGTTTAGAAAAACAATAGAAATTCCGGCGAAATGGGAGGGCAAAGAACTGACGTTGAATGTCGGAGTAATTGATGATAATGATTTTACATATTTCAATGGCGTGCAAGTAGGACACACTGAGGGATGGATGACCCCAAGAAGCTATAAGATACCTAAAGAGTTGGTGAAAAGTGGTAAAGCAGTGATTGCTGTGCGTGTTATGGATACAGGAGGTGCAGGTGGTATAAATGGAAGCCCTGAAAGTATCTCACTTCATTGCTCTCAATCAGATGTCATACCATTGGCTGGTGATTGGAAATATCAAGTTTCTTTGAATATAAAAGATATTCCACAAATGCCTGTTAATACTGCTAATGAACCGAATATTCCTGGCTTCTTATTTAATGCGATGCTGAATCCGTTGATTCCCTATAGTATAAAGGGGGCGATTTGGTATCAAGGAGAAGCTAACACAGGACAAGCATATCAATATCGTGAATTGATGCCATTAATGATAAAAGACTGGCGGGATCATTGGGGATATGATTTTCCATTTTATATGGTACAACTTGCTAGTTTTACAGCTCAACAGACAGCTCCAGTAGATGCAACCTGGGCTGAATTGAGAGAGGCTCAAACACGCACATTGCATCTTGAGAATACAGGAATGGCTGTAACCATTGATATAGGCGATGCTTTTGATATTCATCCGAAGAATAAGCAAGAAGTCGGCAGGCGTTTGGCACTGGCTGCGCGAGCACAGACTTATGGTGAGAAAATATCATATTCCGGTCCAATGTATGATACGTATCAGATTGAAGGGAATAAGATCCGTATTTATTTCAAACATACAGATGGTGGGTTGAAGACACTAAATAACGAAGTAATAAAGGGATTTACCATTGCCGGTATTGATCATAAATTCTATTGGGCTAATGCTGTGATTGAAGGTAATACCATCGTTGTATCTTCACCGGAAGTTACTTTCCCGATAGCTGTTAGATACGCATGGGCTGATAATCCGATCTGTAATTTGTATAATGGAGCCAATCTTCCGGCATCTCCATTCCGCACAGATGATTGGCCGGGAATCACTTTCGGCAATAAATGATTCCTTCAATCTGTCAGTAAAAATAGTATGTTACACATTAAAGAATAACCATGAGAAAACTAATTTATCTAGTAATCTTTCTTTTTATTTCGATAGGAATATATGCTCAAACGAAAGACTTGGTGCAATACGTCAATACCTTGCAAGGAACTGATTCCCATTTTGGATTAAGTTATGGAAACACATATCCTACTACCGGTATGCCTTATGCCATGCATACGTGGTCTGCACAGACCGGAAAGAATGGTGAAGGTTGGAAATATCAATATGCAGTAGATAAAATCAGAGGTTTCTGCCAGTCACATCAATGTAGTCCGTGGATGAGTGACTATGCCGTTTATTCGTTTATGCCGGTGGCAGGCGAATTAGTGGTCAATCAGGATAAGAGGGCAACGAAGTTCAGCCATGATAATGAAATTGCCAAGCCACATTATTATAAAGTAACGCTGGATAATGGAATTACAACCGAGATGGCTCCAACTACTCGTGGTGTACATTTGCGCTTTTCTTATCCCTCTACCGAAGAGGCTTATCTGGTGATTGACGGATATACGGATATGAGTGAAATTAAGATTGATCCAGCAAAGAGACAAATCTCTGGTTGGGTGAATAATCAACGTTTTGTAAATAACTCTAAGACATTCCGTAGTTACTTTGTTGTGCAGTTTGATAAAGCATTTGAGGATTACGGTATGTGGGAAAATCAGAAAGATGAGATTTATCCTAAAAAGTTGGAAGGAGAAGGCAAAGGCTATGGTGCTTATATCAAATTTAAGAAAGGATCGAAAGTACAGGCAAAGGCTGCTTCTTCCTATATCAGCGCAGAGCAGGCTGTGATTACGCTGAACGACGAACTGGGTAAAGATAAGAATTTGGAAGCCACTAAGGCACGCGGATATAAAACATGGAATGAATTATTGAACAGAATTCAGGTCGAAGGCGGAACAGATGAACAAATGAATACTTTCTATTCTTGCCTGTTCCGTGCCAATCTCTTCTCCCGTAAATTCTATGAACGTAAGGCAAACGGAGAACCTTATTACTATAGTCCTTATGATGGCAAAGTATATGACGGATATATGTATACCGATAATGGATTCTGGGATACATTCCGTTCACAGTTTCCACTGACCAATATTCTTCATCCCACTATGCAAGGACGCTACATGAATGCTTTGCTCGCCGCACAGGAACAATGCGGATGGCTACCATCCTGGTCGGCTCCCGGAGAAACGGGAGGAATGTTGGGCAATCATTCTATTTCATTACTGGCAGACGCATGGGCAAAAGGTATCCGTACCTTTGATCCGGAAAAAGCATTGAAAGCATACGCGCACGAAGCAATGAACAAAGGTCCTTGGGGGGGTGCGAACGGACGTGGCTTCTGGAAAGAATATTTTGAGTTGGGATATGTTCCCTATCCACAATCAATGGGGTCTAGTTCCCAGACGATGGAATATGCATACGATGATTTTTGTGCTTATCAGTTGGCTAAAATGATTGGCAACAAACACTATCAGGAAGTATTTGCACGCCAGATGTACAATTATAAGAATGTGTTCGACCCGTCTGTCGGCTTTATGCGTGGAAAAGGACTCGATGGCAAATGGCAGGAACCATTTGATCCTCTGGAGTGGGGCGGACCTTTCTGTGAGGGTAACGCCTGGCATTATACCTGGTCTGTATTCCATGATGTAGAAGGATTAATAGACTTGTTCGGAAGCGATCAGAAGTTTACCATCAAGATGGATTCAGTATTTACCCTGCCCAGCACTATCAAGCCGGGAACATACGGAGGTGTGATCCATGAAATGAAAGAAATGGAGCTGGCAGGTATGGGACAATATGCACACGGCAATCAGCCGATTCAACACATGCCTTATCTGTATAGTTATGCCGGTCAGCCATGGAAAACACAGTATTGGGTACGTCAGATTGTTGAAAGACTCTATAATGCAACAGAAAGAGGGTATCCGGGAGACGAAGACCAAGGTGGTATGTCATCATGGTATATCTTGAGCTCATTAGGTATTTATGCCGTTTGTCCGGGTACGGATGAATATGTGATTGGCAGTCCGCTATTTAAAAAGGCTACCATAACGCTGGAAAACGGGAATAAGTTTGTGATTGAAGCAAATAACAATAATAAAGAGAATGTCTATATCCAGTCTGCTACTTTGAATGGACGTGTGTTGGATAAGAATTTCATTAAATATGACGATATAGCAGACGGTGGTACGCTCCGTTTTGAAATGGGAAGTCAACCAAATAAAGAAAGGTGCACGTCAAAGTATGCCGCTCCTTTCTCTCTGTCGAAAGAATAAGAAAAGAAATAATGAAAATACAGTATGAAAAATAAAGTTTTAACAGGTTTATTATTGGTATTGATCGGAGGGTGGGGGAACCTTTTGGCACAGAATGCCGGGAGCAATTATGCTCGTCAGGTAAATACGCTGATAGGTACAAAAGGCGTTGGCTTGACTTCGGGATATCTTTATCCCGGAGCCACCTATCCGTATGGTATGGTGCAGTTCACCCCTTCTTACTTTTCCAAACGCTCCGGATTCGTCATCAATCAGTTGAGTGGCGGCGGTTGCGAACACATGGGCAACTTTCCCACTTTTCCGGTAAAAGGTAAACTGAAGATGTCTCCGGACAATATTCTCAACTACCGCATCAATATTTCTGAAGAAAAAGGACATGCAGGTTATTATGAGGCTATGGTGCAGGAAGACATCAAAGCCAAACTGACTGTGACCGAGAGAACCGGTATGGCGAGTTATGAATATCCGGCAGATCAGCAATATGGTACGGTTATTATCGGTGGAGGGATATCTGCCACTCCAATTGAACAGGCAGCCATCGTAATCACTGCACCCAATAAGTGTGAAGGATATGCAGAGGGTGGTAATTTCTGCGGTCTGCGTACACCGTATAAAGTCTATTTTGTAGCAGAGTTTGATACGGATGCGTTGGAATCGGGAACATGGAAAAGAGATGAACTGAAGCCGAACACGACTTTTGCTGAAGGAGAATACTCCGGAGTCTATTTTACTTTTGATGTAAATAAGAAGAAAAATATCCAATATAAGATTGGGGTTTCTTATGTATCAGTAGAAAATGCACGCGAGAATCTGAAAGCGGAGAATACCGGATGGGATTTCCTGCAGATTCAGAATCAGGCTGAATCCAAATGGAATCATTATTTGGGTAAGATTGAAGTAGAAGGAACCAATCCGGATCGTACCACTCAATTTTATACTCATCTGTATCGTTCATTCATTCACCCGAATGTATGCAGCGATGTGAACGGAGAATACATGGGAGCTGACTTCAGAGTGCATAAATCCCGTTCCAAGCACTATACTTCTTTTAGCAACTGGGATACCTATCGTACACAGATTCAACTATTATCAATCCTTGATCCTGAAGTAGCCTCTGATATTGTTATTTCTCACCAATTGTTTGCCGAAGAAGCTGGTGGTGCTTTCCCGCGTTGGGTGATGGCTAATATAGAAACCGGAGTAATGCAAGGAGATCCGACTCCTATCCTGATATCCAATGCTTATGCTTTTGGTGCCCGTAATTATGATCCGAAACCGATTTTCAAAATAATGAGAAAGGGAGCTGAAGAACCGGGAGCAATGTCGCAGGATGTGGAGGCTCGACCGGGACTGAAACAGTATTTGGATAAAGGTTATTATAATGCTTCTATTCAGTTGGAATATACTTCCGCTGATTTTGCAATCGCACAATTTGCCTTACATGCCGTAGGAGATGAGTTTGCGAGCTGGCGTTATTTTCACTTCGCACGTTCATGGAAGAATCTGTATAACCCGGAAACCGGCTGGCTGCAATCACGCAATCCGGATGGTTCGTGGAAACCATTGACTGAAGATTTCCGTGAATCGACTTATAAGAATTATTTTTGGATGGTGCCGTACGACATTGCCGGCCTGATAGAAATCATCGGAGGCAAAGCTGTTGCAGAAAAACGCCTGGATGAATTCTTTACTCGTCTGGATGCCGGTTACAATGATGCCTGGTTCGCTTCCGGCAATGAACCGAGCTTTCACATCCCTTGGATATACAACTGGGTAGGAACACCCTATAAAGCACAGGAGATTATTAACCGTGTATTGAATGAACAGTATTCAAGTAAAATTGATGGTCTGCCGGGTAATGATGATTTAGGAACGATGGGTGCCTGGTATGTATTCGCTTGCATCGGACTTTATCCCGAAATACCAGGAGTGGGAGGTTTTACTGTAAATACACCGATATTTTCATCAGTGAAGGTTCATCTGAAGAAAGGGGATATTGTGATAAAAGGCGGTTCTGAAAAGAATATTTATATAAAGAACATGAAGTTAAACGGTAAATCGTATGACAGTACATGGCTCGATTGGGATCAACTGAATAATGGAGCTACGATAGAATACACTACCTCGTCCAAGCCTGACGTGAAGTGGGGAACAAAAGTAACACCTCCCTCTTTCCCTTAAAGCAAATCAACGAAGTATATAAATTTATGATATAAGATAATTTTGTAAGAGCACTTATTTATAATATCAAACGTAAAAATGAAAAGAAAACTACAAAACATAGCTTATCTACTGATGGCTGCCGCCTTCGTTGCTTCATGTAGCGAAAAGAAACAAATATCAGAATTTCCGGATTGGGCATGGACGGACTTTCAGCGTCCGGAGGGTGTTAATCCGATTATCTCTCCTGACACAACAACCCTTTTCTATTGTCCGATGAGACAGGATTCAATAGCATGGGAAGCAAGTGATACATTTAATCCGGCTGCTACGATCTATGATGGAAAAGTTGTAGTACTCTATCGGGCTGAAGATAACTCGGCAACCGGTATCGGAACACGTACCTCTCGTTTGGGATATGCCTCTTCTGACGACGGACTACATTTCAAACGAATGTCCGTACCCATATTTTATCCGGCAGACGACAGCCAGAAAGAATTGGAAAATCCCGGCGGTTGCGAAGATCCGCGTGTTGCCGTAACAGAAGACGGACTTTATGTAATGCATTACACACAATGGAATCGCAAACAGGCGCGTTTGGCAGTGGCCACCTCGCGCGATCTTCAAACGTGGGAAAAACATGGACCGGCTTTCGCAAAAGCATACAACGGAAGATTTATAGATGAATTTTCCAAATCTGCCTCTATTGTAACCAAATTAATTGACGGCAAACAAGTGATTGCCAGGATTGATGGGAAATACTGGATGTACTGGGGAGAAAAGTTTGTGAATCTAGCTACTTCCACAGATTTGGTAAACTGGGAACCAATGTTGGACGAAAACGGAGAATTCCTGAAAGTGATGAATCCGCGCGAAGGTAAGTTCGACAGTGATCTAACTGAATGTGGTCCTCCTGCCATCCTGACGGATCAAGGAATCCTGTTGTTCTATAACGGTAAAAATAAATCAGGTGTTGAAGGGGATACACTTTATACAGCAAACTCCTATTGTGCAGGGCAAGCCTTGTTTGATGCCAAAGACCCTGCCAAATTAATTGATCGTCTAGATAAGCCATTCTATATTCCCGAATCGGATTTTGAGAAGAGCGGACAATATCCTGCCGGAACTGTATTCATAGAAGGACTTGTGTTCCACAATCAGAAATGGTTCTTATATTATGGATGTGCCGATTCACGCGTGGCGGTTGCCGTATATGATCCTCGCAAAAAATAAGGAAAACATTCATGAAGAAGATAACAATTTGTAAAAGATAGATTAAGACTAAGACATGAAAAAAATTATTTTATTGATTGCGGCAGCTTGTATGGCATGTACAGCTGCATTTGCCCAAACAGTGAAGCCTTTTAAAGAGGGTGAAAGGGCAGTGTTTTTAGGAAATAGTATAACGGATGGCGGTCATTACCATTCATACATCTGGTTGTATTATATGACCCGTTTTCCGGATATGCCTATCCGTGTTTTTAACGGTGGTATTGGTGGAGATACGGCGTATGATATGAATAAACGCCTGGATGGTGATATTTTTGCGATGAAACCTTCCGTGTTGATGGTTACTTTTGGTATGAATGATTCCGGATATTTTGAATATAACGGTGATAAGCCCAAAGAATTCGGTGAGCAGAAATATCAGGAAAGTATAAAGAATTACCAGCAGATGGAGAAACGTTTTAAAGATCTTCCTGATACCCGTATCGTGATGGTCGGAACTTCTCCGTATGATGAAACCGTACAACTTAAAGAGAATACACCGTTCAAGACAAAGAATGAAACCATCAAACGACTTGTTGAATATCAGAAAGAATCGGCAGCTAAGAATAATTGGGAATTTACTGATTTAAATGCGCCTATGGTTGCTTTGAATCAGCAATATCAGCAGAAAGATCCTACCTTTACTCTTTGTGGAAGTGACCGTATTCATCCCGATAACGACGGACACATGGTGATGGCCTATCTTTTCCTGAAAGCCCAGGGATTTGTAGGTAAAGAAGTAGCGGATGTGGAGATTAATGCTAATAAGAAACAAGCCGTCAAGTCGGAGAACTGTACTATTTCAAATATAAAGAAGAGCGGAAAAGACTTGAGCTTTGACTACCTGGCAGGTGCTCTTCCTTATCCTTTGGATACTATTCCTCGTGGTTGGGGACAGAAAAAGAGCCAGGCAGAAGTGCTGAAGGTTGTTCCTTTTATGGAAGAGATGAACCGCGAAACGTTGAAAGTAACAGGACTGAAAGGCAATTATAAATTGTTGATAGATAATGAAGAAATAGGAACCTGGAGTGGAGATGAACTGGCAAAAGGCATTAATCTTGCTGCTGAATCCAAAACTCCCCAATACCAACAGGCATTGGCGGTTATGCACCTGAATGAATATCGTTGGGAAATTGAAAAAACATTCAGAGAGTATGCATGGTGTGAATTCGGTTTTTTCCAACAAAAGGGATTATTGTTTGCTGATGACAGAAAAGCGATCGAGGTGATGGATGAAAACCTGGATAAAAACGTTTGGTTGAAGGGACGTCGTGATATGTATTCAAAGATGATGTTTGAAGCTGTCCGTGATGCTCGCCAGCAAGAAATGGAGGTTCTTATCAATAAGATTTATGAAATAAATAAGCCTGTTGTAAGAAAAGTTTTACTTAGAAAGATATGATGCGATAACAGCGTAGAAATACGATAGAATACTCATCGTGATGAGAATTTTTTCTCATTGCGATGAGTGTTTTTTCTTATCCTAGTGAGTATGTTTGAGAAATATATGAATAGATAGCTAGTCTTGTAATAGCCTGGTAATGTATATCTTATTGTAGCTTTTGCATTAAACAGGCTACCTTTATTGAATTCTTAATGGTTCTTAATCAAATTCCGTGCTACTTATTTATGTTCAATAACCTTATTCATGGCTATTCCGGGGTACTTTAAGATGCATATAGCTTGGATAATTTATTTGCTATTTCTAATATGCCGATATCCCTTTATCCATCAACCTTTCAATGAGCTTTACTAGCACGGAATTTGAAGAAGAACCAAATCATTTCTAGTGCCTAAGCGGAGCTGACCGAAATAGGTGACATTCCAGGATTATTGTAACTGTATACAAAGAATGAGCGATATGGCTTCATGACTTATTACATGTTTTACGTTACATATTTTATGTAACACAAAGAACGTAATAAATCTGGAATATTCAAAGATTTATTTGAATTATATAAAAAAACAAACGCTGATGAGAACAAGCGATCATTCTTTTCTCATCAGCGTATATTATGTCGGATTACAACTATTTCTTATCTTTTTTCTCCATCAGCTTTGGTTGCAGGCTTTTCCTCCGTTTTGCTTTCCGGATTGATAATACCTTTCACTGTTTCACCGATAGGAAGTTTGTCTAATACGCCAAGGCTCGGAGCTACTGTCTTTACTAATGTATTCAGGAAATTACTAGTTCCACCATTTCCTCCGTCGAATACGGTGATATTTCCTAAGTTCATGTGTTCGAATGCCTTCACCTGTTCGCCGGCGATTTCCTTCCACTGGTCTACCATCTTATATTGGATAGCGATAGCCGGATTCGATTCGGCCGCTCTTACCATTGCTTCGAAACCTTCCGCTTCCGCAAGTAATGACCGTTTCTTACCTTCCGCTTCTGCTTCCAGTTTCATTTGGATAGCTTTTGCTTCCGCTTCGGCTTGTGCTAAAGTAGCCTTTGCGCGTGCTTCCGCTTCGCGGGTAATCTTTTCAGCGATGGCATTTGCCTGAAGAATAGCTTCCTGTCTGGCGATTTCCGCAGGAACAATCTTTTCAGCCTTCAATGAAGATTCCACTTTCCGTGCCTTAGCTTCTTCCACTTCCTTTTGCGCAATTTCGCGTGCAGTCTGTACAGCAGCTTCCGATTTCGCGGCAGCTTCACCGGCTTGTTTGTCGGCATTGGCTTGTGTTACAGCTAGTTCTGCATTGGAAAGTGCTACCTCTTTCTGTGCGTCATTTCGTCCGATGGCAGCTTTCTTTGCAGCTTCCGCCTGTTTGATTTCCATGTCGGAATTCAGTTCGGCAACGCGGCTTTCCTTTTCGGTATTTGCCTGCTCGATTCGGATATTCTTTTCAGCTTCAGCCTTTGCTACTTGCGATTCTTTTTCCGCGTTGGCGATGGCTACTTGCGAGATTCTGTCCTTATCCGCATTTGCAACAGAGATTTCCTGTTGTTTCTTTGTTTCTGCAATAGCAATATCCTGATCTTTGCGGGTTTCTGCTACTTTCGTTTCACGTTCCTTTATCTGATTGGCAATTTTGATAGCACCCAGCTTTTCCTGTTCTTCGATGTTAGCCTGTGCTTCGTTCAGTGCTTTACTTTCAGCTTCCTTACCTAAGTTGACAATGTAGTTGGCAGCGTCGCGAATGTCACTGATGTTAATGTTCATCAGATACAAACCGAATTTGCGAAGTTCGGTATCGATGTTATCTTTCACTTTAGCCAGGAACTTATCTCGGTCTGAATTTAATTCTTCGATAGTCATATCGGCGATCACCATACGCATCTGACCATATACAACATCAGTAATTAAGTTCTGCTTGTCATCCATTGTTAATCCCAGCATACGTTCAGCAGCGTTTTGCATCACTTCAGGATCGGTGCTGATAGCTACAGTGATTGTAGTCGGCACGTCTACACGAATGTTTTGAGCGGATAATGCACCGGTCAGTTTACATTCGATCTGCATTGGTTTCATGGACAGGAATTCATATCCCTGAATAATCGGCCATACAAAAGCCGCACCACCATGATATAGCTTTGCCGACTTCTTATCTCCTCCCGTTTTACCATATACAACGAGGACTTCATCACTCTTACATTTGCGGTAACGCGAAAGGATACCAATAAAAGTGAGTAGGATGACTGCCACTAGTATAGCAGCCATGATTAACATTTCTTGTGTCATAAAATTGTGTATTTGAATAATTATTGAATGAATAGCGTTCCGTCTTTGTAGCTGGTAATCATTGTTCTGTCGCCAGTCTGATATGCTTTTCCGGATTCGGAGATGACGTCTACTTCGCGCATGGCTCCGTCCCGGGTGGTCTGTACAGTATATTTGCTGTCGCTTTGTTTGAAATAGATCACACATTCCCGTCCCACAAGCTGATCGGTCTGCTCGTTGTGGTTCACTTGTTGCAGTTGATAAGCTTTCTTATAGAGAAACCACACAGCGAGAACAAAGAAAAGACCCACCAGAATTCCGATGACATAACTTTGAATTTCAGTGTTTCCCGCTAAATACATGTACCAGCCGAATCCGATTCCAAAATGAGTTAGTCCTTTAAAAGAAACTACGCTACTGATGTCAGCATCTACGTCTACATCTGCATCTATGTCTCCGAAAAAGATGGATAGAACGAATTGGATTACAAATATTCCTGTTGTCACAAGGGCAATAATAAGGAAAATGGTACTACTCATAATTGTGAGGTATTAGTGAATCATGATTATTTTGTTCTCCAAATATACAGGTTTATGCGAATTATACAAAGATAAATGAGATAAAATGATTAATTTTGCGCGCGAAAACCTTAAAATGAGGAATTAGCGTGCAAAGGTATTTTATTTATTTGGCTTACGACGGGACCAACTATCATGGTTGGCAAATTCAACCGAATGGGATTAGTGTGCAGGAATGTCTGATGAAAGCATTGTCTACCTTTCTGCGTCGCGAAATTGAAGTAATAGGGGCAGGTCGGACAGATGCCGGGGTACATGCTTCCCTGATGGTTGCTCATTTTGACTTCGATGAGCCGTTGGATGAAATATCAGTTGCCGATAAATTAAACCGTTTGTTACCTCCCGATATTTCCATTTATCGTGTTTGCCGGGTCCGGCCGGATGCGCATGCCCGCTTTGATGCGACTGCGCGAACTTACAAGTATTATGTAACGACATCGAAATATCCTTTTAACCGGCAATATCGTTGGCGAGTTTATAATCAGTTGGATTATGCACTCATGAACGAAGCTGCACGTACCCTTTTCGAGTACACTGACTTTACGAGCTTCAGCAAACTTCATACGGATGTAAAGACCAATATCTGTCATATCACTCATGCCGAATGGACGCAGGAAGATGATGCTACTTGGGTGTTTACCATCCGTGCCGACCGTTTCCTGCGAAATATGGTGCGAGCTATCGTAGGTACGCTGATTGAAGTGGGACGAGGGAAACTTACTGTTGAAGGCTTCCGGCGGGTTATCGAACAACAAGACCGTTGCAAAGCCGGGACATCTGCTCCGGGGCAAGCCCTGTTTCTGGTAAATGTGGAATATCCCGAAAGTATATTTGAATAATAAATAATAAATATTCTCATGTGGTTATTATTAGCATTTCTCTCGGCTACTTTGC
>OGFP01000613.1_pt1 | contig 13018 bp, 8 predicted proteins | sample 1570971 | NCBI WGS metagenome assembly OGFP01 (sample SAMEA2582033, study PRJEB24529) | metagenome | biome: Human gut stool | place: China | collected 2011 | reverse complement strand
CTGAGAAAATCGCGTCTTTTCGTCGCACCCTCCTGGACTGGTACGATCGAGAGAAACGAGACCTCCCCTGGCGTAGGACTAGAAACCCATACTATATCTGGGTCAGTGAAATCATGCTACAACAAACCCAGGTTCAGACTGTTATTCCCTATTACGAGCGCTTTTTAGACTGGTTCCCAACAGTTAAAGATTTGGCCGAAGCCCCAGAAGAGAAGCTTCTCAAAGCTTGGGAGGGACTAGGTTACTATTCACGTGTCCGAAACATGCAAAAGGCTGCGCAACAAATCATGGATGACTTTGATGGTCAGTTCCCAGAGACATATGAAAACATTGCCAAACTCAAGGGCATTGGACCCTATACTGCTGGTGCTATTTCTAGCATCGCTTTTGGGCTCCCAGAACCTGCTGTTGATGGTAATGTTATGCGAGTCATGGCTCGTCTCTTTGAGGTTAACTACGATATCGGAGACGCCAAAAATCGTAAGATTTTCCAAGCGATTATGGACATTTTGATTGACCCTGACCGTCCAGGTGACTTTAACCAGGCACTTATGGACCTTGGGACTGATATCGAATCAGCTAAAAATCCAAGACCCGACGAAAGCCCTATTCGCTTTTTCTGTGCAGCCTATCTCAATGGAACCTATGACAAATACCCCATCAAATTGCCAAAGAAAAAGCCTAAACCTATGCAAATTCAGGCTTTTATTATCAGAAATGCAAAGGGTGAATTTCTGCTCGAAAAAAATATCGAGGGACGTCTGCTAGGTGGTTTCTGGTCCTTCCCTATCATGGAAACAGACTTTATTAGCCAACAACTCAGCCTTTTTGAAAAGGATGATTGTATTCTTGAGACAGTCTCTCAAAAGGCTATTTTTGAGGAAAATTATGCCCTCAAACCAGAGTGGACAAACAATAGTTTTACACCCGTAAAGCATACCTTCAGCCACCAAAAATGGACTATAGAGATGGTAGAAGGTAGCGTTAAGAATGATAAAGCTACTTCCGATAAGGAGCTACGCTGGGTGGCTAGTCAAGACTTTGACCAGTTCCCAATGGCCACACCACAGAAGAAGATGATTAAAACTTATGAAGACAGTAAAAAAGGATAGCATTGAGTGCTACCCTTTTTCTTATACATCAAGTTTATCGTACTTACGGCCTCGCAAAGCAAGGTATACTTTTGAAAGAACTACTCCCAAAAAGATATAAAACAATTCCAAATAAGTTACATTTTTTGACATCAAAAATTCAATCATAATACGACACTCCTTTTTATTAAGAACTCCTGTCGCTGTTCTCAGTTATGGTTCTATTATAGGTAATACGGCCAATAAAAAATAGTGACATAAATGTCACTATGGGGGACAAAAAGCCGAAACGTGCAAGTTTCAGCTTGAGAATTATTAATCTACTTTGTAGAAGAAGTAACTATCGTCAGTGGTGCCATTTAATTGTTGTCCCATCCAAAGACGATCCTTGGCCTTATCAGATTGGTCATTAGCTTGTTCGCCATACGAACCAAACACTGATCCAGTTAACGATACTCCTTTAGGTAAGAATGCTATTGCTCCTCCGCCAACTCCAACACCAGATTTCGGACCTGTACTCGATTTAAGGTAGCCATCAGTTACTTTAGAATTTTCAATATCTACTCTTTCTGTATCACTAACCAATCCGTTCTTGTCAAAGGTCATTGTATAGCCTTTGCCATTCTTCCAAGTTCCAGCGATACTTGAAAAATCACCATTCTGAATAGCATTGATGTCCATACCAGTCTCTTTGTTTGATTTGCTGTCGCTACTGCTTGCTTCTGTCTCGTCGCTACCTGAGTCGTCAAAGTCATACCAATCTTCGGAAGACAAATCCAGAGTCTGGGCGTCACCTAAGCCAACCTTACTGGCACCATCAGTTGTCTCAGACATACTGAAATCAACCGATTGAAGTTGGTTAAAGGCGCCATCCTTGATTTCATAGGTCTCAGCCTTGGCCTCAGGTCTCATACGCTGGAATTGTTGGCAGTAAATCGTACCATCTTTATAAAATTTCATGGTACTCAAGTAACCACCCTTGGCAAAGGTTCCAGCACTTTTTGCAAATACAGGCTTATCATCATTATCGAGATAATATAGCGCGTGAACACTGTCAGGGGTACCAATCAAAAGCTCAGCTGAACCATCATCGTTGATGTCTACATAGCTATATTGCACATTTTCTCCTGCTCTTTTAGCATCAAAAATAGTGCTAGTCGCATAAGCTTCGTCAGACGAAAGATCACCTGGAACAGCTGATGTATCGCCGTTCAGAGCAATAGGGCGATAGAGATCCAAGACTGAAGCATAGAGCTCATCGTAGCTCACTTCCTCCGTTTCAGATGAATCACCACTCACTTGCTCAGACTTAGGAGTGCTGTCGCCTGAGCCTGAACCACCCGTATTTGTTGCGTTACAAGCTGTCAGCAAGAACAAACTTGATAAGAGCGCAAACCCTGTTAATTTCTTTTTCATAACTATCCTTTCATAAGAAACGACCTAATATAAATATTAAATTATTTAAATCTCTCTGACATTATGTTAACAATTGTATGGTTGATAAGTCAAGTATTTTTTGAAAAATTAATTTATATTTATTTATCAAGAACACTTATATAATAATAGATTTCACTATGATCCAACAATCCCACCCTCAATCAAATTAGAGTTTTGATTAAAATATCTAGATATTAGGTAGGGATTCTCTTTACTATTACAAGTGTCGACATCAAAAAAAGCTGGACCTCAGTCCAGCTTTAATCTGTCTATTTCTACTTGGTCATAAAGTAGGTGATAATCACCAATACTGCTACGATAGCTAGGACAACGGCCAGGAATCCTAGCATGTAACGCAAGAGAAAGTAGGTAAATGGAAAATTTTCTTTCATGTTTTACTTTGCCTCATACCATGTGCGGCCGTCATTCTCATCTGCAATGAGTGGGACAGCGAGTTCGACTGCAGCTTCCATGGTCTCTTTAACCAAGGTTTTCATCGCTACAAGTTCATCGTTTGGCACCTCAAGGACGATTTCATCGTGCACTTGGAGGAGCATCTTAGTTTTATAGCCACCTTCTACCAAAGCCTTGTCTAAGTTAATCATAGCAATCTTGAGGATATCAGCGGCACTTCCCTGGATAGGCGAGTTGATAGCTGTACGCTCTGCGAAGTTGCGAACATTAAAGTTACGAGAATTGATATCTGGCAACTCACGACGGCGGTGGAAGAGAGTTTCTACATATCCTTTATCCTTGGCTTCACGAACCACATTATCCATATAGGCCTTGATACCAGGATAACGTTCAAAGTAGGTGTCGATATACTCCTTGGCCTTCTTACGGCTAATGCCAAGGTTGTTAGAAAGGCCGAAGTCAGAAATGCCATAAACGATACCGAAGTTAACAGCCTTGGCGTTACGACGGTCGTTAGGTGTGACATCCTCTGGCTTTTCAATACCAAAGACACGCATGGCTGTAGAGGTATGGATATCTGCCCCCTCTTTAAAGGCTGCAATCAAATGCTCATCTCCCGAAATGTGGGCAAGCACGCGCAACTCAATCTGTGAGTAATCCGAGCTTAAAAGCACTGCGTCCTCAGTCGATGGGACAAAAGCCTTACGGATGAGACGACCTTGCTCCAAGCGAACAGGGATATTTTGCAAGTTTGGATCCACTGATGAGAGTCGACCTGTCTGTGTTAAATCTTGCATGTAACGGGTATGGATCTTACCACCCTCAAGGATATAATCCTGAAGCCCCAAGACATAGGTAGACTGAAGCTTGGTGATTTGGCGGTACTCCAAAATCTTAGCTACGATTGGAGCAATTGGTGCCAAACGTTCAAGGACATCCACAGCTGTCGAGTAACCGGTCTTGGTTTTCTTAGTGTATTCCAAAGGTAGCCCCATCTTTTCAAAGAGGATAACACCCAACTGTTTAGGCGAGTTAATATTAAACTCTTCGCCCGCCATCTCATAGATTTCTTGGGTCAATTTATCGATGACTACTTGGTTTTCCACTGCCATCTCGTTAAGGGTTTGTCCCTTAACCTTAATACCAGCGATTTCCATCTTAGCTAGCACATTTGCCAGTGGTAACTCCATATCAAAGAGGAGCTCTGATTGGAAGTGTTCAGCCAATTTTTCGAGCATGACCGGTTTGGCAACCTGAAGGACTTTGACTTTCTTAGCCAGGTGGCTGAGCAAGACTTCTTTTTCAGGAACCGCACGCTTAGCTCCCTTGCCATAGACCACTTCATCTGTTTCCAACGGTAGGTCCGTATAGAGACGGGCAATGGTTGACAATTCATTGTCTTCAACAGTTGAGAGGAGATACTTGGCCAGACGTGCATCAAAATTAGCTGTCGGCAAGTCAATACCTAGATGACTCAAAAGGACCTTACTACGCTTGAAATCGTAGATATTAACAGCTTTTGAAAGAGCTGCCTGGAATGCCTCTGATTTAAGTAGGTCTGTATCTGTAGACGCATAAATCTGCTTGTCATTCCCCCAAGCAAAACCGATGATAGGCTCAGTGTGATAATTCTCACCAAGGATTTCAAAATAAAAGAAATCGTCAGGGCTGAAGTGATCTTCTGTCACTTGGCTTGGCTCAGTATAGGCCACATCAAAATCTTGTGGCACAGCCTCGCCACCAAGGGCATTTTTAAACTGAACAAAGCCCATCTCATCATAAAAGGCTGTCAATTTTTCAAGGTCAGGTCCCGTAAAGGCCGTGTCATCAAGACCAATTTCAATAGGAGACTGGGTATCAATAGTCGCCAGGGTCTTAGAAAGGAAGGCTTGTTCCTTGTCATTGATGAGATTTTCCTTCATTTTGGACTTCTTCATCTCATCAATATGGTCATAGATACCTTCAAGGGAACCGTGTTCCAAGAGGAGCTTGAGACCAGTCTTTTCACCAATCTTAGTAACCCCTGGAATATTATCGGACTTATCACCCATGAGGGCCTTGAGATCGATGAATTGCGCTGGAGTAATCCCCATTTTCTCCATGAGGTAGTCAGGTGTGAAGGCTTCAAACTCGGCTACACCTTTTTTCGAAATCTCAACGACTGTATTTTCGTCAGTCAGCTGAATCAAGTCTTTATCCCCAGAAACAACTGTGATTTGGTAGTCCTCACTGGTATTTTCAGCCATCTTAGCTAAGGTACCGATAATGTCATCTGCCTCGTACTGAGCCAAGTCATAATAGGCGATGCCACGTGCAGCCAACATCTCACGGATATAAGGGAACTGCTCACGGAATTCCTCTGGAGTCTTGGCACGACCAGCCTTATAGTCCGCAAACATCTCTGTACGGAAAGTTGTTTTACCCGCATCAAAGGCTACCAAAACATGGGTCGGTTGGATACGCTCAAGCAGGTTGTCCAACATGAGGTGGAAACCGTAGATGGCATTGGTATGAAGGCCGTTATTGTTACGAAAACGGTCAATTTGATTATAGAGTGCGAAAAAGGCACGAAAGGCAACGGATGAACCGTCAATTAGGAGTAATTTTTTCTGATTAGTCATAGGTTTATTATAGCATAGATGAGAGCATTGGTTTTGATTGAAAACCTCTTATTTTAGGGAGACTCTTTTGTAAAAATAGCTAGTCAACATCTGATGACAAGAGTCCGCTCATAAAACGACCTCAGGCATTTCCCACCTCCACGCCCCATAGGCAAATGTGCTATAATAGAAGCTATGAACACAAAGATTTTAGACCAATTAGAATTTAACAAGGTCAAGGACCAGTTCACAGAATACCTGCAGACTGAACAGGCTCAGGCGGAATTGCGTGACTTGGTGCCTATGACCAATCCAGAAAGAATTCAAAATCAATTTACAGAAATTCAAGAAATGGCTGAGATTTTCGTAGAGCACCATGGCTTTGCCATTGGTAGCTTGCGAGATATTTCTGAGCCCTTGCGTCGCTTGGAACTGGATGCTGACCTCAACATCCAGGAGCTCATTGCCATCAAGAAGGTGTTGCAAGCTTCTGCTGACCTTGGTCGCTTCTACGCTGACCTTGAAAATGTAGAGCTCATCGCCCTTAAACGTCTTTTCGAAAAGATTGAGGCCTTCCCAAGTCTACAAGGCAGTCTTCAAAGCATCAATGACGGTGGTTTTATTGAGCATTTTGCTAGCCCAGAGTTGCAAAATATCCGTCGTCAACTTAAATCTTGTGATGATGCCATTCGCCAGACCTTGCAAGACATTCTCAAGAAATCTGGCCACATGTTGGCTGAGAGTTTGATTGCTAGTCGTAACGGTCGTTCAGTGCTTCCTGTCAAAAATACCTACCGTAACCGTATCGCAGGGGTTGTGCATGACATCTCAAGCTCTGGAAACACAGTATATATCGAGCCACGTGCCGTTATCCAGCTTAACGAAGAAATTACACAATTACGTGCAGACGAACGCCACGAGATGGCCCGTATCCTGCATGAATTGTCTAATCAACTGCGCCCACAAGCTGCTGCTATCGCTAACAACGCTTGGATTTTGGGCCACATGGACTTCATTCGAGGAAAATACCTCTATCTCCATGATAAAAAGGCGGTTATTCCAAAGATTAGTGACAACCAAACACTCCAACTGCTTAACGTCCGTCACCCTCTCTTGGTCAATCCGGTCGCCAACGATTTGCGCTTTGATGAGGATCTCACGGCCATTGTCATCACAGGTCCCAATACTGGTGGTAAAACGGTCATGCTTAAAACGCTAGGACTAGCTCAACTAATGGCTCAATCTGGTCTGCCAATTTTGGCTGATAAGGGCAGTCGTGTAGCCATTTTCCAAGAGATTTTTGCGGACATCGGAGATGAACAGTCTATCGAACAAAGTTTGTCAACTTTCTCTAGTCACATGACGCACATTGTCGAGATTTTGAACGCTGCCGACAGCAATAGCTTGGTCTTGGTCGATGAGCTTGGGGCTGGTACCGACCCTCAGGAAGGGGCTAGTCTAGCCATGGCAATCCTAGAGCACCTTCGTTTGAGCCAGATTAAGACCATGGCTACTACTCACTATCCTGAGCTTAAGGCCTATGGGATTGAGACACAACATGTGGAAAATGCTAGCATGGAGTTTGACACATCAACTCTAAGCCCTACCTATCGCTTTATGCAAGGGGTTCCTGGTCGCTCTAACGCCTTTGAGATTGCTCGCCGCCTCGGTTTGAATGAGATTATTGTCAAGGAAGCAGAAAACCTCACGGATACTGATAGTGATGTCAACCGTATCATCGAGCAACTTGAGGCCCAAACTGTGGAAACACAAAAACGTCTGGAACACATCAAGGACGTGGAGCAAGAGAACCTTAAATTCAACCGTGCGGTCAAGAAACTCTATAACGAATTCTCCCATGAATACGACAAGGAACTCGAAAAGGCTCAAAAAGAAATTCAAGAGATAGTTGATACCGCTTTGGCTGAGAGCGATAGTATTCTCAAAAATCTCCACGATAAGAGTCAACTCAAACCTCATGAAGTTATCGACGCCAAAGGAAAACTCAAGAAACTTGCCCCACAAGTGGACCTCTCTAAAAATAAGGTCCTTCGTAAGGCTAAGAAAGAAAAGGCTGCGCGTGCCCCTCGTGTCGGAGATGATATCATCGTTACCGCCTATGGGCAACGTGGTACCCTTACCAGTCAAGCCAAAAATGGTAACTGGGAAGCTCAGGTCGGTCTCATCAAGATGACCCTTAAGGCAGACGAATTCACTCTGGTTCGTGCCCAAGCTGAAGCCCAACAACCTAAGAAGAAACAGATTAACGTGGTTAAAAAAGCCAAGAAGGCATCTGGCGGTCCTCGTGCCCGTCTAGACCTTCGTGGGAAACGTTACGAAGAAGCTATGCAAGAGCTTGATGCCTTTATTGACCAAGCCCTACTTAATAACATGAGTCAGGTGGACATCATCCACGGTATTGGTACAGGTGTCATCCGTGATGCTGTTACCAAATATCTCCGCCGTCATCGCCATGTTAAAAGTTTTGAATATGCCCCACAAAGTGCTGGTGGTTCCGGATGTACCATTGCAACCTTAGGATAAAAATAGATAAGAAAGACTGAGACCTTGTGTTCAGTCTTTTTTCATATGTTACCAAAACAAAGAACAAAAAGCCTCCCTTAATCAAGGAAGACTTCTATTTTCTATATCACACTTGTCCACAAGTGCTGGATAATCTGACTAACTGGAAAATTCCAATTAATCAAAAGGCGCAAAACCCAGCTAGATGACAAGACCGTTTGAAGGTTATTCATGGGAACAGTCGCAAGAATATTCCCCAACATAGTCAAAGGCACAAGACTTACCAAGGAAGCCAAAACACCACCTACCACTTGAAATCGCCTCTGGTCAAGGCGCTCAATTCTCACAAAATGGAAGAAAATCCCAAGAAAGCGCAAACCATAATAAGCCACACAGTAAATGGCAAAATAGGCAACACCTGCATAATAGACACGGTCAAGTGAGAAGATGTTCTGATCTTTAAAGAAAGCTATACTAGCATCTTTGGTTGGATTGGTATAAGGTACCCAAAGATTGATAGCCTCTCCTAGCGACCGGTAAAAGTAGGCCGCCACACACATGGCAATAATGACTGAAACCACGTAATAAGCTTGCATAAAGAGGCCTCGACGGTAGCCAATGTAGAAATTCCAAGCCACGATAGCTAAGACAAGGAATCCAATCATGCGTCATCCTCATCGTCATTTGTAGCTGTCGCCTTGACCTTAAGTTGTTCAAGTTGCTTAGCTCTCAACGTTTCCAACTCTTTTTCCATATCTTCAACTTGGATTTCACGTTCCAACTGAGTCGACAAAGAATTGATAGCCATTAGGATAGCAATCGTTTCATTGTCAGCATTTTTCATCTGCTCTTTGATAATTTTATATTTCTCGTGGGCAACACGCTCAACCTCTTCCATGAATAGGTTATCCTTATCAGTTGTTAGCGTGAGGTTCTTCTCTCCAAAATGAAATTTGTAACGGTTTTTATTTGCCATTTGCTTGTTAGCTGCCAATCAATGGTGGTCACGGATTCGCCACCGCAGCTTCTCCTTATTTTATTGCTTTTATATCGCCATTTTTTAGCAAGATTCAGACACTTACTCTGAGGCGTGTTCGACACTTAAATGACAACCTATTTCTTCTAATTGTGGAAAAAAGAGCAGGGTTAGTCATTCTCTTTCTAATCATTATATCCTAAATTTTAACTTTCGTAAATTTTAGACTTTGCACTTCTCTAGAAAAATAATTTTCAGGGATTCCGAGTCTGTAAAATATCTACCAATTCTCCTTTTTTGTGCTAAAATAGATTTCATGGGCACAATCGTATTAAAAATGACAGCAGAGCAGATTTCGACACTCCAGAAGGACCTAGCAAGCTATGCGACTGCGACTAAAAATCCTTATGCAAGTTTTTCAGCCAAGGTCGATGGAATAAGTGTCATCGCCTATACTTCAGGAAAGGTAACCTTCCAAGGAGTTAAGCCAGAAGTCTTGGCTAGCCGTTTTGGATACCAAGCTGAACCTAAGCATTCACCTGATGGGCAAAACCTAGCCCTAATTGGATCAGACGAAGTCGGAAATGGCTCCTATTTTGGTGGTCTAGCTGTTGTAGCTAGTCTAGTTACCCCAGCTAACCATGCCTTTTTGAAATCTCTAGGAGTTGATGATTCTAAAAATCTTAACGATATCAAGATTCGTCAGATTGCACCTATATTGGAGGAGAAAATTCCTCACAAGGCACTCCTTCTTTCGCCTAGAAAGTACAATGAAGTGGTTGGAGACGGTAAGAGTCATAATGCTGTGTCCGTTAAAGTAGCCCTCCATAATCAGGCTATCTTCCTATTGTTACAATCAGGTGCTAAACCAGATAAGATTGTCATTGATGCTTTTACCAGTGAGAAGAATTATCAAAAATACCTCAAGAACGAACGTAATCGCTTTGACTTTCCTATTACTTTAGAAGAAAAAGCCGAAGGTAAATACCTAGCTGTCGCGGTGAGCTCTATCATCGCCCGCAATCTCTTCCTGGAAAATCTGGATAAACTCAGCCAAGAAGTAGGTTATACTCTTCCTTCAGGTGCTGGTGCTAAGTCCGACCAGGTCGCAGCCAAGCTTCTTCAAGCCTACGGAGATCAGGCACTCCAAGCTACTGCTAAATATCATTTCGCCAATACTAGAAAAGCCTACCAACGCTTAAAATAACCCTGAAAGGCCTTAACTATGAAAAACAAATGGACCCAATACTTTCTCATTTTCCTTCGTGAATGGGGACTCTTTATCCTCTTTATCACATTCTTCCTCTTGACTCGCCTCTTACTCTGGCTTCCTGTTCAGGTTGACGGCCACTCAATGGATCCAACTCTCGCCAATAACCAGCGTGTTATTGTTTTGAAACACACGTCCATTGAACGCTTTGATATTGTCGTTGCCAAGGAGGTTGAAAATGGTAAGACGAAACAAATCGTAAAACGTGTCATTGGGATGCCAGGTGATACCATTACCTATCAAAACGATAAACTTACTGTCAACGGCAAAGAAGTCAAGGAAGAATACCTCAAAGAATTCCAGGCTGCCTTTGCCAAAGATAAGCTACAAAAAGAGTATGCATACCGCGATTACTTCCAACAACTGGCTAAAGAATCTAAGGCCTTCACTGTCAACGCGGACAAAAACACTACTTTCTCTGTCACTGTTCCTGAAGGCAAATATTTCCTACTTGGAGATAACCGTATCGTTTCAAAAGATAGCCGCGAAGTTGGTTACTTTGACAAGAGTGCTCTTGTAGGGGAAGTCAAATTCCGCTTCTGGCCACTTAATAAAATTGGTACCGTTGAAGACAACTAAAACCACTAAATAAGATAAGGTTGGGGAAACCCAGCCTTATTATGTATCTAGGAAAAACACATGCAAGAATTTTATTTTTCAGGAACTATCGAACGCGTCATTTTCGAAAACGCTAGTAATTTTTTTCGTATCTTACTCTTAGAGATTGACGAAACGGACAGTGATTTTGAAGACTACGAAATCATTGTCACAGGAACTATGGGGGATGTCATGGAGGGTGAGGACTATACCTTCTGGGGCCAACTAACCAATCACCCTAAATATGGGGAACAGCTACAAATGACCCGCTACGAGCGTTCAAAACCTTCTGCCAGCGGTCTTATCAAATATTTTGCCAGCGACAATTTCAAAGGAATCGGTAAGAAAACGGCCGAGCGTATTGTCGAAATTTACGGAGAAGACCCTATTGACAAGATTCTCGAGGATCCTAGCGAGTTAGAGCAAATCCCCAACCTCTCCAAGGTCAATCGAGAAGCCTTTGTTGCTAAGTTAAAAATCAATTATGGAGCCGAGCAAATCCTGTCCAAACTTTCTAGCTACGGACTCACACCAAAGGCCGCCTCACAAATTTTCAACCAATATAAGGAAGAGTCACTAAATCTTATTGAGGAACACCCTTATCTATTAGTAGAGGAGATTCAAGGAATCGGTTTTAAAATGGCTGACCAACTAGCTGAACGTCTTGGAATTGCTAGTGATGCTCCTGAGCGTTTACGAGCTGCCTTGATTCATTGTCTACTAGAAGCCAGTATGGAAGAAGGCGATACCTACATAGAAGCCAAAGCCTTGCTTGAACGGACCATCATTCTTTTGGAAGGTGCTCGTCCGATTGAACTTGACCCCGCCTTGGTCGCTAACCAATTAACCAATCTTATCCAAGAGGATAAGGTGCAAAATGTAGAGACTAAAATCTTTGATAATACCCTATATTTTGCGGAACAGGGCATCTATACCCACCTAACTCGTATCATGAAGGACCAACCTGATGTCAGCTCTGAAGACAAAATCTTAGACAGCCTTGAAGGGGTGGAAGAGGAGCTTGGTATTACTTATGATCAGGTTCAAAAAGATGCCATTATCAAAGCCCTACAAAGCAAGGTCTTCATCCTGACAGGTGGTCCCGGAACAGGGAAAACCACTGTTATTAACGGCATTATTAAAACCTATGCTGACCTTCATGGCCTAGATCTCAAAAAGTCTGATTTACCTATTATTTTAGCAGCACCAACGGGACGGGCTGCTCGTCGGATGAACGAACTCACCCAACTACCTAGCGCCACTATTCATAGACATTTGGGCCTCAATAGCGAGGACGATTTTAAGACCTTAGAGGACTATCTCGATTGTGATTTGATTATCATCGATGAGTTCTCTATGGTTGATACTTGGTTGGCCAATCAACTCTTTGAAAGTATCTCTGATTCAACCCAAGTTATCATTGTGGGTGACCAAGACCAACTACCTTCCGTAGGCCCTGGCCAAGTCTTGGCTGACCTTTTGCAGATTGATAACTTGCCTAAGGTTTCCCTAACCAAAATTTTCAGACAATCCGAGGATTCCACTATCGTTACCCTAGCTAGCCAGATGCGCCAAGGCCAACTACCCGCTGATTTCACAGAGAAAAAGGCTGACCGCTCTTACTTTGAGGCCAATGCCAACCATATTCCACAGATGGTTCCTAAAATCGTCTCTGCTGCGATAAAGAGTGGGATTGCAGCTCAGGATGTTCAGATTCTAGCCCCCATGTACCGAGGACAGGCTGGTATTAACAATCTCAATACCATTATGCAAGACCTACTTAATCCTCAAGAAAAGGCCAATCAGTTCGCCTTTAATGATATCTTCTTCCGCAAGAACGACAAGATTCTCCATCTGGTCAACGATACAGAACTCAATGTCTTCAATGGCGACATCGGAATCATTACTGATCTCATCCCTAGTAAATATACTGAAAGCAAGCAGGATGAAATTTACATGTCCTTCGATGGCAATGAAGTTATCTACCCTCGTAACGAATGGAGTAAGATTACTCTGGCCTATGCCATGTCAATCCATAAATCCCAAGGAAGTGAGTTCCCAGTCGTTATCCTTCCCATCACACGCCAAAGAGCACGTATGCTACAACGTA
>OGFP01000607.1_pt1 | contig 13069 bp, 10 predicted proteins | sample 1570971 | NCBI WGS metagenome assembly OGFP01 (sample SAMEA2582033, study PRJEB24529) | metagenome | biome: Human gut stool | place: China | collected 2011 | reverse complement strand
TTTTCCCTGGTGCTGGATTAGAAAAGTTTCGTCCTATGTCAAAAGATTATGAATTAGGGGAGTGGTTACATCTTGAAACTGTACATCGGAGCTGATTTTGTTCCTACGGATATCAATAAAAGTTTATTTAAAGAGGGTAAAGGGGAAGCATTAGTAGGTAAAGAGCTGTATGAAATTCTTAAGCAATCTGACTTAAATGTTTTTAATTTAGAAGTGCCTCTTACTGATGCAAAAACACCAATTGTAAAATTTGGTAATAATTTGATTGCTCCGTCTAAGACGGTTTATGGCTATAAAGCTTTAGAACCTATTTTCTTAACATTAGCTAATAATCACTCCTTAGATCAAGGTGTGGAAGGCTTAACAACAACATTAAACTTGTTGAAACAACATGATATTGCTTATGGTGGTGCGGGATCAAATTTGAAAGAAGCTAAGAAACCATTTGTTTTTGAAAAAGATGGTGTACGCATAGGATTCTATTTGTGCACTGAGAATGAGTTTACTATAGCTACTTGTCATACAATGGGGGCCAATCCTTTTGATGTGTTAGAAAGCTTTGACGAAGTGGAAGCTTTAAAGGCACAATGCGACTACGTCATCGTTCTATATCACGGCGGCAAGGAATTCTATCGCTATCCATCCCCAATGTTACAACGTTATTGTCGTAAGTTTGTCGATAAAGGTGCAAATCTTGTTGTTTGTCAACATAGTCACTGTATTGGTTCTCGAGAAAACTATAATGGTAGCTCTATTATCTATGGTCAAGGCAACTTTATCTTCAATTCCGATTTCTTTGTAAACCATCAAGAATTTGTAAAAGATGCGATGTTAGTTACGGTAGAGGTTACTAAGGATGATTTTGTGGTGTCTGAATTGCCTATTCGCAGAACCGATAATGGTACACGACTCGCCACAGAAGTTGAAGCTGCAGAAACATTAAAGGCTTATAGAAAACGCAGTGAAGAAATTAAAGATCCTCACTTTGTGATTCAAGCTTATAAGAATTTTGCTGATACTCATGTAAAACGTTATTTGCGTGAATTTTTAGGTAGATCATTTATTGTACGCGCTATAAATGCTTTAGTTGGACGAAAACTAGTAGAACTTATTTTGGGCAATACAAGTTATTTAGCAATACAAAACTACTTGGAATGTGAAGCTCATCACGAACTATTCTTGAGAGGCGTTAAGAATATCAATAAAAATAATGGATACTAAAATAGTAGCTGCTGCTAAATGGTCTGTTATTACAGAGGTTTTGGCAAAGCTTATTACACCACTGACAAATATAATATTGGCCCATATGTTAGCACCGACCGCATTCGGCATATTGGCGACGATTATGATGGTTATATCTTTTGCAGAAATGCTTGCTGATGCAGGTTTTCAAAAATTTCTCGTTCAACATGAGTTTGAAAGTGCTCAAGAAAAGCAAGAGGCCACAGATGTGGCCTTTATCGCTAACCTAGTATTTTCTTTACTTTTATGGGGCGCTGTCATAATAGGTCGTGATGAATTGGCCGTCTTAGTAGGTAATGATGATTTAGGTATACCTTTAGCTGTGATGGGTGCTATGATTCCTTTATCTGCCTTTAGTAGTGTTCAAATGGCATTGTATCGAAGAGATTTTAATTTTAAGTTTCTTCTAAATATTAGGCTCATAACAATTCTTACGCCTATATTGATATCTATACCAATGGCGCTCATGGGCTACGATTACTGGTCTTTAATTGCTGGTATATTAGGATCCCAGTTATTTACGGCGTTGGCCTTATTAAAGAGTCGAAAAAATCAAATTAATTTATTCTTTAGCGGTCGCGTCTTTATGAAAATGTTTAGTTATAGTACATGGTCTTTAGCAGAAGCATTTTCTATATGGCTTACAGCTTGGGTAGATACATTTATCATTAGTCGATGTCTTGATGCGTATTATTTGGGTATATATAAGATGCCAATGGCTATTGTTACTACCGTCATGGCTATGGCAACAGCATCATTGGCACCAGTATTATTCGCGGCCTTAAGCCGAGTACAGCATGATCAACAGGCCTTTTCGAATACATTTTTTACTTTCCAACGCTATATGGCTTTATTTCTAGTGCCTATAGGGGTAGGATTATTTGTATTCCAAGACTTTGTAGTTCATCTATTATTAGGTCCTCAATGGAAGTTAGCGGGTATTGTATTAGGTTCCTGGGCATTGAGTTCGGCTATTATGACTGTAACAGCTAATTTGATTTCCGAAATATTCCGTGCTAAAGGCTTGCCAAACCTATCGTTCTGGACTCAAGTTTTACATTTAGTTGTTTTAATACCAGTTATTTATATTTGTATTCAATATGATTTCACTACCTTTGTGTATGCTCGCTCCATAGTGCGAATGGAAATGCTCGCTGTAGCTATGTTGTTCTTGGCACTGTTCGTCAATATGAGTGTGCTCCGTATATTATCTAATATTAGTGTATATCTCATTACCGCATCGATAGTTGGGGGGATAGCATATAGTGTTTTACATCTATATGATACGGTGTGGTGGACGATAGCTTGTATGCTGTTATGCGTTCTATTGTATGTGGCTATTTTATGTATCATTCCATCTGAGCGTACTATTATTGTTTCTGGTGTTAATAAAGTTTTAGGTAAAGTAAGACGCTCATGATTAACAGAACTATGAAAGGAGTACATATGCTTTCAAAAAATGTAGATTTAAACAACACGGTAATCCTCGTAACGGGAGCCGCTGGATTTGTAGGGGCTAACTTAGTTATGTCTCTCTTATCTGAAGCAGAAGGAACTCAAATAATCGGCATAGATTCTGTTAATGATTACTACGATGTAGCCTTGAAAGAGTATCGTTTGCAACAAATTGACGAGATTAGCAAAGACAATAAAAATACATGGATTTTTAAAAAAGGAAATATTGCAGATAAGGCTTTTATTGATGAAATTTTTGATGTATATAAACCACGAGTTGTAGTCAATCTAGCAGCTCAAGCAGGGGTTCGTTATTCCATTACTAACCCTGATGCTTATATAGAGGCTAATATTATTGGGTTCTATAATATTTTAGAGGCTTGTCGTCACTCTTATGACGATGGTGAAAGTGGTGTGGAGCATTTAGTATATGCTTCATCTTCCTCTGTATATGGTGCGAATAAACAAATTCCATACTCTACAGATGATAAGGTAGATAATCCTGTATCTCTTTATGCAGCTACAAAAAAATCAAATGAGTTATTAGCATATTCCTATGCAAAGCTTTATAACATTCCAAGTACAGGACTTAGATTCTTTACGGTTTATGGTCCGGCAGGTCGTCCAGATATGGCGTACTTTGGTTTTACAAATACATTGCGCAGTGGAGGGATAATTAAAATCTTCAACTACGGTAATTGTAAGCGTGATTTTACATATATCGATGATATCGTAGAAGGTGTAACTAAGGTTATGTCTACTGCACCAGAGCGTCGCAATGGAGCGGATGGCTTACCAGTGCCGCCGTACGCTATTTATAACATCGGCAATAGCAACCCAGAAAATCTGCTTGATTTTGTGCGCATTCTTTCAGAGGAATTAGTATCTGCCGGGGTATTACCAGAGGATTATAATTTTGAAGAACATAAAGAGTTAGTGGCTATGCAACCAGGTGATGTACCTGTTACATATGCTGATACGAGTGCATTAGAAAAAGATTTTGGTTTTAAACCTAATACAACGTTACGTGAAGGTTTAAGACGTTTTGCCATATGGTATAAAGATTTCTATATGACGGAGGGCAAATAAATGAAGATTGCAATTGCTGGTACAGGCTACGTAGGCCTTTCCAATGGTGTGTTGTTAGCTCAACACAATGAAGTGGTGGCCCTCGATATCATCTCAGAAAAAGTGGATATGTTAAATCGCAAAGAGGCGCCTATTGTAGATGCTGAATTGCAAGAATATTTATCAACTAAGGATTTAAACTTTAAAGCTACGCTAGATCCAGTAGAAGCTTTTAAAAGTGCAGATTATGTTATCATTTCTACGCCTACAAATTATGACCCACAAAAAAACTTCTTTGACACATCTTCTGTTGAACAGGTTATTAAAACAGTGCTAGATATTAATCCAGATGCGGTAATGATTATAAAATCAACAGTACCAGTAGGTTATACTGTACAAATGCGTGAAGAATTTAACACAGAAAACCTAATTTTTTCACCAGAATTTTTACGTGAAGGTAAAGCTTTATATGACAATTTACATCCATCTCGTATTGTTGTGGGCGAGGATTCTGACCGAGCACGTCGTTTTGGCCAATTATTAGCAGAAGGTGCTATTAAAGAAAATATCCCACAATTATATACTGATTCTACGGAAGCGGAAGCAATTAAATTGTTTGCTAATACGTATTTAGCATTACGTGTAGCGTATTTTAATGAGTTAGACTCCTATGCTGAAGTACGTGGCCTTAGCACAAATCAAATTATTAAGGGGGTTTGTTTAGATCCTCGTATTGGAGATTTTTATAATAATCCTTCCTTTGGCTATGGTGGTTATTGCTTGCCAAAAGATACAAAACAATTATTAGCTAACTATAATGATGTACCACAAAACTTGATTTCTGCCATTGTTGATGCGAATAGGACTCGTAAAGATCATGTGGCAGATACTATTATTGCAAAAAATCCAAAAATCGTTGGTATTTATCGCTTGACTATGAAAATGAACTCTGATAACTTTAGAGCGTCAGCGATTCAAGGTGTTATGAAACGTATTAAGGCGAAGGGCATTGCTGTAGTAGTATATGAACCTACACTAGATACAGAAGATTTCTTCAACTCGCCAGTTATTCGTAATTTTGAAGACTTTAAGCGTGTCAGTGATGTCATTGTAGCTAATCGCTGGGATAATAGCTTAGAAGGTGTAAAAGATAAAGTTTATACAAGAGATATTTTTGATAGAGATTAATACAGCTATATGTATTGTGGCGTTTAGGAGAGTAGTATGAAACGTTGGATACTATATATTGTGTTAGGTCTGATTGTGTTTTTTATATGGGATAATTCCTTGCAAAATGGAGGAACCTCTGATGGGTTTAGTCTTATTTTTGCGGAGTGGCTTGCTCCTATAGCTGATAAATTAGGCTTTTACGGAAATATATGGGCATTAAATAGGATTGTTCGAAAATTAGCCCACCTAACAGAGTTCACAATCCTTGGTGGTGTTTTATATGTAGTTCTACGACGTTATATTGAATATGGCACAGTAGTAAAAACTATAGGAGTGGGTATAGTAATAGCTTGTCTAGACGAATTTATACAATTATTTTCTCTAGGTCGCAGCTCTCAACTTTCTGATGTATTGATTGATACAATTGGTATAATCATTGGTATATTGGTAGTAAAATTAGCTTATTATATTAGTCATGATAAAAGATAAAAGTATATTAAAAATTTAAAAATTATTAATATAATGATGCGTAAAATATGACTCATAATCATAGGGATTATGAGTCATATTTTATGAAGGATAAATGAATATATAAAAATTGTATTAAATGAACATATAATAATTTATCTATTTTTATAGAAAAATCACTATACACGCGACTGGTCTCTTGTTATAATCGTGAATATAAAATGAATTCCAAAATTAAGTGAGAATAACATGAACTTTATATAAGAGGTCGATTTTTGAAAAGAGAATCGAAAGTAGAAGGGAAAGATTATGAGTCGCGTGGTTGATTTACATGGTTGCATTTTGCCAGCTGTGTTAGGTCCACAAGGGCCTCAAACAATGGCAGAATCAGTAAAAATGATTAAGTCCTTGTCTAAACAAGGTATTACAGATATTTTTAGTACGCCAGATGTTACAGTATCTATGGATCTGAATACATGGAATGCTATGAAATCTTTAGTTAATGAAGTAAAAGTTGCGATTAAGGAACAGCTAGTAGATGTAACTATTCACAGTGGAGCTCGCGTAATGCTTTGTGATGAAATGGTTGAATATATAGTCTTTCATCGCAATCAATATACGTTGGGAGATAGCCATTTTATATTAGTTGCTCTTCCACAAAATAGCAAAGTGCATCATATTAATGCATGGTTGTTAAGTCTACTAGATATGGGTATTGTACCTATTGTTAGTGAAGTAGAAACTTATGGACAATTATTTACTAAACCTGAACAATTATTAGAATGGGTTGATAAAGGTATTTTAATTCAATGTAATATGGCATCTTTTAATCATGGTAACGCTAACTATGATAGGGCTATTGAATTATATCGCAATGGTTTAATTCATTTCTTTGGCACTGGTTACAGCAATGGCTGTGATGTCGAGGCGTACCAAGGTTATGTGGAAGCAATTTCTAAATTAGACAATACGTATAAAAAAGATTTGTTACCAAATATCCATCTTAATGAACGCGACCTCTTAGCTAATCGCACATTTTATCCTTCTGTCCCATCTAGTTGGGTAGGGAAAAAGGGTAATTTCTTGGCTCGTCTATTTGGCTTTGCATTATAATTTATATAGGTTCTTTTATCCATGTCATATTGGCATAGAGAGGAGAGCCTATTTTTACTTTATGTTGTATTTGGGGTTGAAAACAACCACCATATATAGTATACTGAGAAGGCAGTAAAAATAGAGGGTTTTTCTAATAATTCTTCACATTTTTACATATAAATTTATAAAAAGTGTGATTTGCCATACTTTTTATACGTCTTAACATATATTTTGGCAGTAACAAGATGGGGAGGTTGCCAATATGTTGCAGGTCATTAAGCGAGATGGCACAAAGGTACCATTCGACAAGAACAAGATTGCTTTGGCGATTGAAAAGGCTGAACATAGTAGTACAGGGTTGTACGAAGAGGGCTTGGCACAGCGTATTGCAAATGAAATTGAGGAATATGCTACTAAGCTTCAAAAAGACATGACAATTTATGCTATTGAAGATCAAGTGTATTATAAGTTGATTGAGTATCATAATCCTGCAACGGCACGTGCCTATGAAGGTTACAAAGCTGTTCAAGCTTTTAAACGTCGTCAAAATACAACTGATGATGATGTAATTGGTTTATTAGATCGCAGTAATATAAGTGTTCTTGATGAAAACTCTAATAAGGATGCTGCTATAGTATCTACCCAACGGGATTTAATTGCTGGTGAAGTATCTAAAGACATTGCACGTCGTAAATTGATTCCTACTGATATTTTAGAAGCTCATGATAGTGGGGCCATCCACTTCCATGATATGGATTATATTATTCAACCTATGTTTAACTGTTGCTTAATTAATTTGGAAGATATGCTTACAAATGGTACAGTAATCAATGGTAAGAAAATCGATACTCCTAAGTCCTTCCAAGTTGCTTGTACTGTAACAACACAAATTATTGCACAAGTAGCATCTGGTCAATATGGTGGTCAAAGTATTAATGGTATTGATCGTATTTTGGCACCATTCGTACGTAAATCTTATGAAAAAATCCTCAATAATGTTATTGAAGAGCAAGTTGAGATTTACGGCATGGAGCCTAATATGGAAAAGGCTCGTGAAATTGCGTGGAAACGTACGCGTAAAGAGGTTAAAGATGGTATTCAAACCATTCAATACCAAATTAATACATTGATGACTACAAATGGTCAATCTCCATTTGTTACATTATTTATGTATTTCCAACCAGACTATGAATACGCGAAGGAAGCGGCTCTTATTACAGAAGAAATTTTGCGCCAACGTATTAAAGGTGTAAAAAACGAAGCTGATGTATATATTACACCAGCCTTTCCTAAGTTGATTTATGTTCTTGATGAGCATAATGTAACACCAGATAGTCCATACTATTACTTAACTGAATTGGCAGCACAATGTACGGCTAAGCGTATGTACCCTGATTATATTTCTGCGAAAAAAATGAAGGAAAACTACTCAGGTAATGTCTTTAGTCCTATGGGCTGTCGATCCTTCTTATCTCCTTGGAAGGATGAAAATGGTGAATACAAGTTTGATGGACGTTTTAACATTGGTGTAGTAAGCTTGAACTTACCTCAAATCGGCATTCTAGCCCGAGGTAGTGAAGAACGATATTTTGAAATTTTAGATAAACGACTTGAGTTAGCAGAAAAAGCTCTAATGCTTCGTTATGAATTACTTAAGGACGTAGTGAGCGATGTGTCGCCAATCCATTGGCAACACGGTGCCATTGCAAGACTTAAAAAAGGCGAGAAAATTGCTAAATTCTTGACTGGCGGCTATGCGACTATTTCCTTGGGATATATTGGTATTTATGAAGCAACTCGCTTAATTACCGGTGAATCGAATACGGGCGAGAAAGGTCGCGTTTTTGCGATGAAGATTATGGATCGTTTAAATGCAGCTGTTGATGAATGGCGAGTTAAACATAACATGGGGTTCGCATTATATGGTACACCTGCTGAAAGTTTAACCCATCGATTCTCTTCTTTGGATCGCGCTCGTTTTGGTATTATTGAAGATATTACGGATAAAGGTTATTATACTAATAGTTATCATGTAAGCGTACGAGAAGAAATTAATGTATTTGACAAGTTCTCTTTTGAATCTGAGTTCCAAAAGAAATCTACCGGTGGCTGTATTTCCTATGCGGAAATTCCTAATATGACTAATAATATTCCAGCTGTTTTGACTATGATTCAATATATTTATGATCATATTTCTTACGCTGAATTCAATACCAAGTCTGACTACTGTCACGAATGTGGTTTCGATGGCGAAATCAAGGTAAACGAACATAACGAGTGGGAATGTCCTCGTTGCCACAATACAAACCGCGATAAATTAACTGTTATCCGTCGTACTTGTGGATACCTTGGTGAAAACTTCTGGAATGAAGGGCGCACAAAGGAAATTAAAGATCGTGTAATGCATATTTAAGATTATTAGAGGTATAGTTTTAATAATTATTCTATATATTAAGATAAACTGTTATATAGATTAATATAATTATCATAGATATCTAATGATGTGGATATTTTAATAGATACGATTTTAATTCTAAATACGATAGTTCTGTAAATGCTAAAAGCTGTGCCTAAGGCACAGCTTTTACTGTATATATGAGAAATTGAAATATATCTATATAGTGTTAATCAAAGTTGATAGGCACTACTATGGAGGTTATGATGAGATATGGGCAAATAAGACAATATGATATTGCCAATGGAGAAGGGATTCGTACATCTATATTTGTAACAGGTTGTACACATTGTTGTTATAATTGTTTTAACGAAGAATACCAAGATTTTAATGCCGGTAAGGTGTGGACGCAAGCTGAGACAGATTTAGTAGTTTCCTATGTGAAGAATCCTACATGTTCAGGGTTAACTTTATTAGGTGGGGAGCCATTTCAAAATGTACAAGGCTTATTACCGGTGGTGAGAGCTGTTCGTGCAGCGGCGCCAGAAAAAAAGATTTGGGCCTATTCAGGCTATGAAATAGATGATATCTTAGAAGATGAGTTACGAAGTGCCTTATTACAAGAAATTGACATTCTCGTAGATGGTCGTTTTGTAGATGAACTTAAGGACCCTGCATTGCGCTTCAGAGGTTCCTCAAATCAGCGTATCATTGATGTTAAAAAGACATTAGCGGCTGGGGAAATTGTATTAGCGATGGAGTAAATATGATATATGATAAACGATTTATAGGACTCATTATTATAGTTGGCTTTATAGCGGGGCTAGTAGGGGCTTCCTATACGCATTTATTACATGGAATCCAACATTTCGTATATAATTACTCTTCTGCTGATCATCTGAGCTTTGGTGCAGCTGTGGTCCGAGTATCACCGATAGAACGATTAATACCCTTAATTGTCTGTGGCGTGATAGGTGGCGTAGGTTGGGTTTTGATTCACAGATATGGTAAAGGCGTTGTAGATATAAAAACGGCAGTTTCTGGTAAAATGGATATGAATCCAATTACTACTGTTTTACATGCAACACTACAAATAATTACGGTAGGTATTGGTTCTCCATTAGGTCGAGAAGTTGCACCTCGTGAGGCTAGCGCTGGTATTACCACCTTTCTAGTGAAACATTTTGATATAAAGCAAGAAGACCGTCAATTATTAATTGCATGTGCTGCAGGTGCTGGCCTAGCTGCAGTTTATAATTCACCATTATCTGCGGCAATTTTTACATTAGAAACTTTGCTTCTTACTTGGAATGTACGTGCTATGAGTGCAGCCCTCTTATGTTGTGGTTTAGCTACATTTGTGACGCGACAAGCTGGTGTAGGAGATGTCATTCAATATACAATGGCACAACCCAGTTTGGGGAGTCATTATGTTGAGTTTTCTATTGCACTAGGTGCCATTATTGCCATTGGTGTAGTGTTATTTAATATAACGCAAAGTAAATTACCAGCTATTCACCGTAGTAGTCCTGTAATGATTCCCATTTCTATCGTAGCATTTACACTAATTGGTGTTTTAGCTATGTATTTTCCTGAAATTCTTGGAAATGGTAAAGCAGGCAATGAGTTGACTTTTACGAACGATATCACATGGACATATGCATTGGGCCTATTTGGATCCAAATGGGTAGCTGTTTTACTTGCCTTGACCGCTGGTGCATATGGTGGTCGTATTACACCATCTATGATGTTAGGTAGTACTTTGGGAATTGTATTTGGTACCGTATGGGCTATTGCTATAGCACCAATATCTTTGGGGATGTCTGCTTTTATAGGGGCCGTGGTATTCTTGGGCCTTGCACAAAAAATGCCTATGACATCTTGTGTATTTATGCTTGAATTATCTCGTTTCTCTGTAGAGCTGTTGTTTCCTATAGCTTTAACAATGGGGACTGCTCTTATGGTAGAGCAAATCATTCAATCAAAATTAAATAGCGCTAAGTAGCACTAAATAGTAGTTAATAAAAGTGAATATAATATATAGAAAAGAAGCGGATAGTTGAGTTAATCAACTATCCGCTTTTAATGTATATGTAATTATACGATTTTTGCGTTCTTATCGTATTCCTCGCCACCCGCATCAGGAAGCATGCCGTATTCTACAGTCCATAAGTGTTTATATTTTAGTGCTTGATTGTGAATACGTTCAATTTGCGTTTCATCTGTACGAGCTATGCGAGCTGGGATTCCAACAACTAAAGAATTAGGTGGGATTACAGTGTTCTCCTTTATGACTGCACCAGCAGCAATAATAGAACCAGAGCCAATATGACAACCGCTCAATACAATAGCACCCATTCCGACTAATACATTATCTTCGATAGTACTAGCGTGTACTATCGCACCATGGCCAATTGTTACATAATCTCCAAGAATGCAAGCCTTGTTGTCATCAACGTGTAATACAGAGTTATCCTGTACATTAGAATAGCGACCTACTACGATTTTATTTACATCACCGCGAAGTGCACAGTTTTGCCAAATGGAAGCATATTCTTTTAGTTCAACATCACCTGCAAGTTCTGCACCAGGCATAACACAACTTTTAGGATCTAATTTGGGGTATTTTCCGTGAAATGGTAACATAAGGAACTCCTAATTTATTAATTATACGATTTCAATAAGACGTTGTGCTTTACGAATAGACATGATAGCTTCGTTCATTACTGTTTGCACTATAGTGTGAGCAGGTTCAATAGTAGTAAGTCGGTTCAAACCCTGTCCAACTTGTACGGCACCATTTACAACATCACCATCGATAGCAGCACGTTTGTTAGTGCCTTGGGACATTTTGGTGCGTTCTTCAGGCGTAGTAACACCATCTGTTTCGGCAGCTAAGTAACGCGTAGTGAATTCGTTTTTTAAGCTACGTACTCCACCGTGGCCGGAGAGCAGACCCGTTACAACAGAGTCTGTATCTGTGGCTTTGATAATTGCTTCTTTCATATTTATGTGGGCTTGGCATTCTTCAGCTAACAAAAAACGGGAACCCATTTGTACACCTTCAGCTCCCATTAACAATGCTGCTGCAATACCACGACCATCTACGATAGCGCCTGCTACAACAACAGGAATGGAAATCTCAGGTAAAATATTTTCCATTAAGGACATGGTTGTTTGGCTACCAATATGTCCACCGGCTTCCATACCCTCAATAATAATTGCATCGGCACCAGCTTCTTCAATACGTTTAGCAAGTTTTAGAGATGGAACTACAGGGATAACTTTAATGCCTGCATCTTGCAATGGTTTAATATATGGTACAGGATTGCCTGCTCCAAGTGTTACAAATGCAGGTTTTTCTTCAATGATAATATCCACTAATTCGTCTTTATTGGGAGCCATTAACATGAGGTTGACTCCGAAAGGCTTATCTGTTAAGTTTTTACATGCACGAATTTCGTTGCGCGTCCATTCTGCATCACGACCACCAAGAGCAATTACACCTGTAGCACCTGCATTAGCTACGGCAGCAACTAGTTTGTGTTCAGATACCCAAGCCATAGCGCCTTGGATAATAGGATATTCGATTTGTAAAAGTTGTGTTAACGCTGTTCTCATAAAGCCTCCTATGATAATAATTAAATTTACTGAAACTTTATTAAACCTTTATACGAGAATTTTATATAAGAATAATTTTATTTTCTTATATAAGAAATAGAGCATTAATAAAGTCAAGAATATATCAGTATATACTTATATACTAAAGAGATTAAGCTTATTACTGTTTGGAGATTATATGTAATCATATAATCTCTTCTCTATATAATAGTATAATATAGTAATTATGTACACCTTAGATAAGGTCATTATAGTTATTTATTTAAACAATATGCTTTCAGAATTAATTTCTAATTATCAGATTAGAATAAACTGTTTAGCAGTAGTCTAAAGATAAAAAAACTAAATGATAATATATTTCAAATGACTTGAGTAGTAGAAAACCGCATAGTATCTATGATTATTAAATATTATAAAAAATGAGAAAATAAGAAAATGAGTATTGAAAAGTTTCGATGTCTTTGATATACTACATTACAGATAGAGTATCTGAATTAATTAAAGATAAACATTAAACAATAATTTTCAAGTGAAGGAGGAAATACACATGGAAAA
>OGFP01000606.1_pt1 | contig 13080 bp, 9 predicted proteins | sample 1570971 | NCBI WGS metagenome assembly OGFP01 (sample SAMEA2582033, study PRJEB24529) | metagenome | biome: Human gut stool | place: China | collected 2011 | reverse complement strand
GCACGGATTTTCACGGATTAGGAGGGTATGGCATCCTGCCATACCCACGCAACCACTAACGCAACCTAACTTCTGTGACTTCTGTGGATTCCGTGGGAGAACATGCGCAACCAACATCTGTGTCAATCCGTGAGATCTGTGGGAGAACATCAATATTCCCACAGAATGCACAGAACACACAGAAACTTTCTTGCTGGAAAGAGCATCCCACAGAACGCACGGATTTTCACGGATTAGGAGGGTATGGCATCCTGCCATACCCACGCAACCACTAACGCAACCTAACTTCTGTGACTTCTGTGGATTCCGTGGGAGAACATGCGCAACCAACATCTGTGTCAATCCGTGAGATCTGTGGGAGAACATCAATATTCCCACAGAATGCACAGAACACACAGAAACTTTCTTGCAGGAAAGAGCATTCCACAGAACGCACGGATTTTCACGAAGACAGCTTCAGGGGGTGCAGCTGTCTCAGCTGCACCAATAAACAAAATGGTGCTATTAACAAGGATGGCGCACTTATACTATGATGGTGCACTTCTTGCTCTGGCAAGCGGCAAAGCCGAGCGGAGACAAGTGCACCCCCTAAAAGATGGCAGCGTGGGTATGGCAAGGATGCCATACCCTCCTAAAAAAACAAAAAAGTTCTCGAATGAAAAAGATTAGTTTCACAAGCGACATATTACCAATGAAGGATATCCTCTACCGCCTCGCGCTACGCATCACGCTGAGCCGCGAGGAGGCTGAGGACATCGTGCAGGACACGCTCATACGTGTCTGGAACCGTCGCGACTCGTGGGATACCATCGAGAACATCGAGGCGTTCGCACTCACCGTCTGCCGCAACATGGCACTCGACCGACTGCGGCTGCACGAGAACCAGAACGCATCGCTCGACGACACGCCTGTGGAGAGCAACCCCACGGCGACGGCTAACCCCTACGAGCGCACCGTGCAGCGCGAGAAAGTGCAGATTGTGCGGCAGCTCATTGATGCCCTGCCCGAGAAGCAGCGCGCATGTATGCAGCTGCGCGACATGGAGGGCAAGACGCACAAGGAGATTGCGGCGGTGCTTGGCATCACAGAGGAGCAAGTGAGGGTGAACATCTTCCGCGCACGACAAACCATCAAGCAGCAGTTCGAACGCTACGAGAACTACGGACTGAATTAAATGTGTGTCGTGCCCTAAGAACCTCCCACAGATGCACGGAACGCACAGAAGTTTTGTAGGAGGGTATGGCATCCTGCCATACCCACGCACCCACATTCTTGAAATAACCTCCCACAGATGGCACGGATCAACACTGATATTTAGGTCGGTGCAGCAGAGACTGCTGCACCCCCTGCAAGAACTTCTGTGTATTCCGCGTGTTCTGTGGGAGAATACTGCGCACCATAAACATCTGTGTAAATCAGTGCAATCTGTGGGAGAACACGCTACTGGGTCGGTGCAATCCGTGGGAAAACAATCATAACACAAAAAGGTCTGCCTCCCGCAAGGGAAGCAGACCTTTGTTTTATTTGGTCTTTATCGTAATGTCTACGAATGTCGTAAGCTCTCGCGCTGAAGCGTGAAGAGCTTACGCCGTGAGACCCATACTTGCGTATGGATTAGAGCTGAGGACCAGCAGCAACGAGAGCCTTACCAGCCTCGTTGTTTGTGTACTTAGCGAAGTTCTTGATGAAGCGAGCAGCGAGGTCCTTAGCCTTCTCCTCCCACTGAGCAGCCTCAGCGTAAGTGTCGCGCGGATCAAGAATCTCAGTAGCTACACCAGGAAGCTCTGTCGGAACCTTGAAGTCGAACATCGGGATCTGCTTTGTAGGAGCCTTGTCGATGTCACCGCTGAGGATAGCGTCGATGATACCGCGTGTGTCGCGGATAGAGATACGCTTGCCTGTGCCGTTCCAACCAGTGTTTACGAGGTAAGCCTTAGCGTTGTTCTTCTCCATCTTCTTAACGAGCTCCTGAGCGTACTTAGTTGGGTGCAGCTCGAGGAATGCCTGACCGAAGCAAGCAGAGAATGTCGGAGTCGGCTCTGTGATGCCGCGCTCTGTACCTGCCAACTTAGCTGTGAAGCCAGAGAGGAAGTAGTACTGAGTCTGTGCCGGTGTCAGGATAGATACTGGAGGCAGTACGCCGAATGCGTCAGCTGAGAGGAAGATAACCTGCTTAGCAGCTGGTGCAGAAGAACCCGGCTGGATGTTATTGATGTGGAAGATCGGGTAAGAAACACGTGTGTTCTCAGTAACGCTCTTGTCAGCGAAGTCGATCTTGCCGTCAGCAGCAACAGTTACGTTCTCGAGGAGAGCGTTGCGGCGGATAGCGTTGTAGATGTCCGGCTCTGACTCCTTGTCGAGGTTGATAACCTTAGCGTAGCAGCCACCCTCGAAGTTGAAGATGCCGTTGTCGTCCCATCCGTGCTCGTCGTCACCGATGAGGAGACGCTTCGGGTCGGTAGACAGAGTTGTCTTACCAGTACCAGAGAGACCGAAGAAGATTGCTGTGTTCTGACCGTTCTTGTCGCAGTTAGCAGAGCAGTGCATAGAAGCGATGCCCTTCAACGGGAGGTAGTAGTTCATCATAGAGAACATACCCTTCTTCATCTCACCGCCGTACCATGTGTTGATGATAACCTGCTCGCGGCTTGTTGTGTTGAATGCTACACAAGTCTCAGAGTGGAGGCCGAGCTCCTTGTAGTCAGCAACCTTTGCCTTAGAAGCGTTGTATACAACAAAGTCAGGCTCGAACTGCTCGAGTTCCTCTGCTGTCGGACGGATGAACATGTTTGTTACGAAGTGAGCCTGCCAAGCAACCTCAACGATGAAACGAACAGCCATACGTGTATCCTTGTTAGCACCGCAGAAACCGTCTACTACATAGAGGTTCTTGTTGCAGAGCTCTTCCTTAGCGATAGCCTTAACCTTGTGCCAAACTTCCTCAGACATCGGGTGGTTATCGTTCTTGTACTCCTCTGAAGTCCACCATACAGTGTCCTTAGAGTTCTCGTCCATTACGATGTACTTGTCCTTAGGAGAACGACCGGTGTAGATACCTGTCATAACGTTTACTGCACCAAGCTCTGTCTGCTGACCTACCTCGAAGCCCTCAAGACCTGCCTTTGTCTCCTCTTCGAACAACTGCTCGTAAGAAGGATTGTGAGCGATTACTGTAGAACCAGTAATGCCGTACTGTGTCAAATCTAACTTTGCCATTTTAAAAAAATAATTATTTAGATGTGAATTGAATTATCCTTTAATTTCCACCGCAAAGGTATTAAAAATCTTCAATAAACCCATGTTTCACACGTACAAAATTTGCATCGCATTATCTTATTTTTGTTAAATAATCAGAAATTGTGGCGTACGCATGGCGTATTGCAATACGCAGTTTGCAATTAAGCCCTGTATCGAAGGCGTTCTATGAGATAATATTCGTAACTTTGCACTCAACTTCCTACATTATATATAATCTACAAGTAACAGGTTGTGTATAATGTGATATGACAGCGAATAAAAATACAACGAAACAATGACAATAGAACAGCAGATTATCAACGCTGCCCTGGCGGCAGTGAAAGAGCTTTACGGTCAGGAAGTGGCAGAGAAGATGGTGCAGCTTCAGAAGACCAAGAAGGAGTTTGAGGGCAACCTCACGCTCGTAGTGTTCCCGTTCCTTAAGATTTCGCGCAAGAAGCCCGACGAGACGGCACGCGAGATTGGCGAGTACATCAAGCAGAACTGCGAGGCTATCGCCGACTTCAACGCTGTGGGCGGTTTCCTCAACCTCGTCATCGACAAGAAGGCGTGGCTCGCGCTGCTCAACGAGATGAACCTAAACGAGAAGTTCGGCGAGAAACCCGTCACTGAGACTTCGCCACTGGTGATGATCGAGTACTCGTCGCCCAACACCAACAAACCGCTCCACCTCGGACACGTGCGCAACAACCTGCTCGGCTGGTCGCTGGCGCAGATCATGGAGGCTAACGGCAACCGCGTGGTGAAGACCAACATCGTGAACGACCGCGGCATCCACATCTGCAAGTCGATGTTGGCTTGGCAGAAGTTCGGCAACGGCGAGACTCCGGAGACTTCGGGCAAGAAGGGCGACCACCTCATCGGCGACTACTACGTGGCGTTCGACAAGCACTACCGTGCCGAGGTGGCTGAACTGAAGGCTAAGTACGTTGCTGAGGGCATGGACGAGGAGCAGGCTGAGAAGAAGGCGAAGGAAGAGTCGCCACTAATCAAGGAGGCTCACGAGATGCTCGTGAAGTGGGAGCAGAACGACCCCGAGGTGCGCGCGCTATGGAAGAAGATGAACGACTGGGTATATGCTGGCTTCGACGAGACATATAAGGCACTCGGCGTGGGCTTCGACAAGATATACTACGAGTCGAACACATACCTCGTGGGCAAGAAGAAGGTGGAAGAGGGATTGGCTAAGGGTCTGTTCTTCCGCAAGGACGACAACTCGGTATGGGCTGACCTCACCGACGAGGGTCTCGACCAGAAGCTCCTGCTGCGCAGCGACGGCACCAGCGTGTACATGACTCAGGACATCGGCACAGCCGAGATGCGCTTCAACGACTTCCCCATCGACAAGATGATCTACGTCGTGGGCAACGAGCAGAACTACCACTTCCAGGTGCTCTCTATCCTGCTCGACCGCCTCGGCTTCAAGTGGGGCAAGGAGCTCGTACACTTCTCTTACGGTATGGTGGAGCTGCCTAACGGCAAGATGAAGAGCCGCGAGGGTACGGTCGTAGATGCCGACGACTTGATTGCAGCTATGGTGGCTGACGCCAAGCAGACAAGCGAGGAGCTGGGCAAGTTCAAGGACATGAGCGAGGAGGAGCGCAACGAGATTGCTCGCATCGTGGGTCTCGGTGCACTGAAGTATTTCATCCTCAAGGTTGACGCTCGCAAGAACATGCTCTTCAACCCAGAGGAGTCGATCGACTTCAACGGCAACACCGGTCCGTTCATACAGTACACATACGCACGCATCCGCTCTATCCTGCGCAAGGCTCAGGCTGAGGGCATCAACATCCCGGCTACTCTCGCCGACACAATGCCGCTCAACGAGAAGGAGATTGAGCTTATACAGAAGCTCAACGAGTTCGGTGCGGCTGTGGAGCAGGCTGGCAAGGACTACTCTCCGAGCGGCATCGCCAACTACTGCTACGAGCTGACAAAGGCGTTCAACCAGTTCTACCACGACTACTCTATCCTCGGTGCCGATACCGAAGAGGAGAAGGTTGTGCGCCTCGTTCTCGCACAGAACGTTGGCAAGACGCTGAAGAACGGCATGGCGCTGCTCGGCATCGAGGTGCCGGAGCGCATGTAAAGCAAAAGGAAAGCCATCCGCGTCGGTCGGTGCGGATGTCCGCGTCGGTCGATGCGGATGTCTGCGTCGGTCGATACGGATGTCTGCGTCGGTCGATACGGATGTCTGCGTCGGTCGGTGCGGATGTCTGCGTCGGTCGGTGCGGATGACACACATAGCACAAACACACATAAAAAAGCCACGCTTCCCATCGAGAAGCGTGGCTTTTTCGTAGGAGGGTATGGCATCCTGCCATACCCACGCAATTAGCATGTTTAAAGAGTAACGCTAACCAATGGCAGCGTGATACATAACGCTAACCAGTGGCAGCGTGATACATAACGCCAACCAATGGCAGCGTGATACATAACGCCAACCAGTGGCAGCGTGGGTATGGCAGGATGCCATACCCTCCTATATTACTTCACGACAACCTTGCGTGTTGTGCCGTCAGACATGCGAACGATGTTCACACCCTTCTGCGGAGCTGCAAGCTGAGTGCCGTCCACTGCGTAGCGAGCCACCTCTACGGCAGCGGCATCCGCAGCAGCATCATTGATAGCAGTCTCTGAAGCCTCGTGGATGAGCTGCAACTCAGACGGACCACTGTACCAGTTGTACTCGAGGTTGAGGAAGAGCGACTTGTGATTGTTCACTGCCACTACGCGCTGATAGATGTTCTTCTTAGCATAGTCGGCTGGCAATGTGACAGTTCCCTTTGCCAGAATGGCAAACAAGTTGAAGTAATAACAATGAACTTTGTTATATAGAAGCAATAAATAAAAAAGTATGTTACGCAACAACATGCGTAACATACTTTTTTTGTAGTTGGCATTACGACCGCTACTTTATATATTTTGTGCGGTATTGCTGCACTTTGTGGCTATTACACGAAGCCCCGAATCATCATGGCGTTAGTGACCTTCATGAATCCGACCACGTTGTTACCCTTGACATTGTCGATTTGTTATATCCAGAGCCTACTTTTTTAATGAAAAATCATAGTCTCGAAATACAATATGCTGCAGACGCAACTCCCCAGCCCCAACCAACATATGGTACTAAACGCCCTACTAATTTTTTCGCTGCAAATTTTGCAATTTTTTTGGCAGGCATGTCGAACAACGTTTTGGTCGTTTGCCCTAAGCCAATGCAAGACACATAGTCCCATGTCGTAGCTCTTGTGTATGGTGTACGTGTTTTGGTAGACTCATATATAGCTAGTGCCGTAAAACACTTTAATTCTTCTATTGAAGAATACTCTTGTAAGTCGTGATTATCGTTGAAAGCATCGATAATGTCTTCTTCTGTTATTGAGAAACTGGTAAGAAGTAAGTCGGTGGATTTTTCTAAATCCTTACAAATCTTTCTACCAGTACTTGCACACACACTATCATATGCTTCTCCTTCAACATTAACAGAAGAGGCTCTTGTTAAGACAAGATAAGGAAATTCCTTCTGAAACGCTTTGTTAAAATTTGCGACAGCTTCTAGTTTTTTATTGGTAAGATCTTGTTCTTCTGTATACTCGAGTTCATTTGAAGAACAAGAATAAAAACACAGCACAGAGAACATCAGTAAAATAAATGTAAGTAATTTTTTCATAAATATATAATTAGAGTTAAATAAATGACAATGAACAAAGAAAAGGACAACAAAAAAAACAAATTCCGTTTAGTTTTGTGTTCCATGTACTCTATCAAACATTGCAAATAAGCAACGATCAACAGAAAATAAATGATTTTGTTGTTTACAAGTTGAAATGTATTTTGTGAAACAAAAGTGTTAATAACAGATGCAAGACATATGAAAGTATCAATAATGACACCTGCATATTTCAATATCGTCTTATTATTATCCTTGTAAAAATCAATGATTTTAGAAGGGTAAATAACAATGAAGTACCACCAAAGTATCCAATATCCATTTTCAAGAAAATTGCTCATCATTGTATAATCTATAATTCGAAAATTCACCATTATTAATCAGTTAACGCCTATTCCTTTGTGGGATTTTTCTTCAGAAACAGAATGTCTCAAAACTTGCACAGAGGGTATAATGCATCTGCTTGTAACTTTTCGCAAAGTTACTAAAAAAGATTTTACTAAAAAAAAATATTTTACTAAAAAACTTCGCAGCAAAAGTAAAAAAAGTTCTAGCAATTTTCGAGAAACAAGCATTGTCTATCAAATAATCAAACACAGGGTTTACCAGTGCACCACAAAAAACCGATTAATCCGTTGTAAAAACAAAACACACCCAAGTGTGGAGAATTAGCAACGGATTAAACGGATACCAATATTATCTTAAAGCGGATAGCCGCTATATGTTACTTCACGACAACCTTGCGTGCTGTGCCGTCAGACATGCGAACGATGTTCACACCCTTCTGCGGAGCAGCAAGCTGAGTGCCGTCTACTGCGTAGCGAGCCACCTCTACGGCAGCAGCGTCGGCAGCGGCATCGTTGATGGCTGTAGATGTAGCCTCGTGGATGAGCTGGAGATCAGACGGACCACTGTACCAGTTGTACTCGAGGTTGAGGAAGAGCGACTTGTGGTTGTTCACTGCCACTACGCGCTGATAGATGTTCTTCTTAGCATAGTCGGCTGGCAATGTGACACTTGCCTTAGCATCCACCAAACCAGGCTGGCACTCGATGCAAGTAGCGAAGGCATCGCCCTTCTTCAGCTGCTGTGTCACCTTGAGGTTGTCGATGTAAAGCACGCTCGGTCCGTCGGTTGCGTAGATAACAATCTTCGCGTCCTCGTAACCCTTGCTAAACTCGCACTCTACGTTCTTCCAAGTCTTCTTGTCGAGGTCGAAGTGCTTACGCTCAACCTCTTCGTACAGACCCGTTTCGGGGTTGAACGCAACGATGGCAGCGATGGCGTTCACCTGATACTCCGGATAGTTGTGCTCCTTGTCGAGGTCGTCAGAAGCGTAGTCACCCCAAAGCGACACATTCAGCTTCACGCTGCTGTCGGCAGAGAAGTTGAGCACAGGAGTCTCAATCTTTGCATAGCGCTTAAGGTCCTCACCAGTCTCAGTATCCTGAACATTTTTTACAACGTCATAGAAGTAGTTCCATCCGTCGACCATTGCATATCCTCCTGTGAGCGGTGCCCAATAGGCAGCAAAGTAGCCATTCATGTTTGTGCCCTTAGGATAGCCCTTAGCTTGAGTTTGAATATCCTTAGGTTCGTTGCCCGGAGTCCAGTCCATCTTTGAACCGCCTGCGTCGGTTACGCTGTTGAAGTCCTCGTCGATAAGTGTGAACTCACCGTCGTTCTCAGCGATGCGGTCCTCGTACACATAATAATTGTAGAAGAGTGCGTTTGGAATCTTTTCCCATGTAGCGGTGTAGCTACCGTCAGCAGCTATCTCCACGTCGTCTGGTGTGGGCGACTGCAGTTCGTTGAGCACCACGTAGCGTGAAGGCTGCGACTTGCTTGTGCCGTCAGAAGCCGTCACGTTGTAACGATAGATTACGCCCGGCACAATATTACGCACGGTGCAAATAGTGTCGGTGGTCTCGAGGTCGGTAACAACCTGCTCACCAATATTACCCTCTTCGTCCGATTTATACACATTGACATAATACTTTGTTGCGCCTTCAACCTTGTTCCAGCGTGGGCGGAAACTTGTACCGGTGTAGAAGAGGTGGCGCAGCACGTTAGGCGAGCCAACGGCTGTCTTCTCGTAGTAGACCTTAAAGTCGTCGAGCAGCACCTTCACGCCGTCCTCCTCGCGGAAGATGACGCGTGTGGCTTTCTTGCCCTGCTCAAAGCGCAGCGTGAACTCCTTCCACTCGCTCGTCATGCCCTTCACGTTGCCATACTCCGTATAGGCAGGGTTCTTCGGGTCGGTAACGTCCTGTGTGGTATAACCCAAACCAGCATAATCAGGTGCGTTATTGATAAGACGAGCGCGGAACGACACGAAGTAGATGCCGTTGTCGGCAGATGCGTCGAAAACGGGAGTGTTGAAGTGCGCAGCATAGTAGTCGTCTGCTCGTGTGTTATTGAAGTAGATCATGCCACCAGCAGGGTAGACCTGGTACGATCCCCATCCTGGTGTCTGCGTATAGTCGGGATTCACACATGAGTAGAAGATGTCGTTAGACGGCATACCAGTGCATGTGTTGATGTTGAAAGAGAGGTCGGGGTTGCTCTCCGAGCCTGCAGTCATCTTCGAGAAGTCCTCGCTGAGGATGATCATCTGTTGGGCATTTGCCTTTGCCGCTTCCTGCACGGTCTGCGCATTAGCGGTCTGCGTTGCTACTGCCGTCGGAGCGGCGAGCAGGACAGCAAGAGCTGCTGTCAAGCAATGAGTTTTGTTCATGTTCTATTTATTTATGGAGTTGTTATTCTGTTCAGTATCTGCTTGCGCAAGCGTCGTGCTGGTATCCACGAGGCTGCCCAGCCTATCAGTATCACGGTGATGAAGACAACAAGCACATCCCAGTAGTGAACGCTTACGGGGTAGGCGTTGACGATGAATGTGCCCGAGCTCTCGCCCATCTTCACGAAGCCGAACGCCTGCTGCAGTCCGCATAACGCCAGCCCTAAGCCGATGCCGATAAGTGCGCCGACAGCCGATATGATGCGACCCTCGTAGAGGAAGATGCTCTGTATCTGACGGTCGTTGGCTCCGAGGTTGTGCAGCGTGTTGATGTCGTTCTTCTTGTCGATGATGAGCATCGAGAGCGAGGAGATGATGTTGAAGCACGCCACGATGAGTATGAACGTGAGGAACACGTAGGCGAGTACCTTCTCTATCTGCATGATGCGGAACGTGTCCGCCTGCTGCTCGAAACGGTCGAGCACGCGGAACTTCTCGCCTGCCGCTGCCTTTATCTCGCGCTTCGCCGTGCTGAGGTCGGTGCCTGGCTTCAATCGGAGTTGCAGGGAGGAGAGCATACCGTCCTGATCGAACAGCTGGCGAGCGAAGTAGATTGACGTGATGATGCGGTCGCGGTCGTACTTGTTCTGGTTCACAGCGTAGACAACGCCGGGCGAGAGCAGCGAGTCGACCACGAAGCCGTCGGTCGGCGTGTCGAGGTCGGTGAGCTGTCCACGGCGCACGGGGGCGTAAATCTTCAGATAGTCTGCCCAACGAGCGCCGAGCCCCAAGTCCTGCGCGAGGCGTATGCCTGGCACACCGAAGTAGAGGTTGGCAACACGCAGCGTGAAATCGCCGTCGCCATATAGAATATCGCTGATATTGGTGAGCTGGTCGAAGTTCTCGTCCACGCCCATCACGGTCACCATGCGCTGTCGGTCGCCGTAGACGGCTATCGCCTGATCCTCCACCACGTCGGTAGCCACGTCCACGAAGTCGAGATGGCGTATTCGGTCGAGCTCCGGCGCGTCGGCGTTGATGGTCTTGCCTTTCACCGGCACCACCTCTATCTGCGGGTCGAAGTTGGTGAAGAGCGATGCCACGAGGTCGTGAAAGCCGTTGAACACGCTCAGCACAATCACCAGTGCCATCGTGCCTACCGCTACGCCTGCCACAGATATGAAGCTGATGACATTGATGGCACCCACGCTTTTCTTCGAGAACATGTAGCGGCGTGCTACGTAGAATGAAAAGTTTCGTTTCAACATTACTTCTTCAACAGTTCATCAATACGTTCGATGTAGTCGAGCGAGTCGTCTACGAAGAAGCGCAGCTCGGGAATGATACGTAGCTGGTTGCGCACGCGTGTGCCTAACTCGTAGCGGATAGACTTCTCGTTGGCAGCCACGTTCTTCAGCAGTTCGTCCGACTTCTCCGAGGGGAAGATGCTGAGATAGGCGGTGCAGATGCTGAGGTCGGGCGACACACGACAGCGTGTAACGCTGACCATTACGCCGTGCATGGCGCGGGTCTGGCTCTGGAATATGAGGCTTAGCTCCTTCTGCAGGAGACGTGCTATACGGTTTTGTCTTGTTTCTTGCATAGTTCTTTTTGTCTGTATTACGTTAATTATCCTACTCTTTTTCTGTTATTTATCCAATTTATGCAAAGTTACTGTAAATATAATAATGTACAAAAGTTTTTTAGTTTTTTTGTGTATTATAGGAGGGTATGGCATCCTGCCATACCCACGCAGCCATCCACAACAGAGATAAAGAAGCAAGAAGGCGTAAGGATAGCAGAGAGGAAGGCGGCGTGGGTACAGCGGAGAGGAAGGCGGCGTGGGTACAGCAGAGAGGAAGGCGGCGTGGGTACAGCAGAGAGGAAGGCGGCGTGGGTACAGCAGAGAAGAAGGCGGCGTGGGTATGGCAGGATGCCATACCCTCCTAAATAAGAAGCGCCAGAACTCGAACAAGTTCTGGCGCCTTACTGTATGCCGTAAGCGTGCTTAGAGCACAATCTTCTTCACGAATGTCTGCTTGCCCTTAGTCAGGCGCACGATGTACATGCCTGGCTTGAGGTTGGTGTTCGCTACAGCCTTGCCGTCCACGGTGTAGACGCTGATCTTGCCGTCGAAGTTCAGTGCGTCGATGTAGCCGTTGAGGAAGGTGATGGCAGGTGTCTCCACGTTGTTGATGTCGCGGATGGCAGTCTCTGTGGGCTGCATCTCCTTGATAGGCACCTCAACCACGTTCTCAACGTACTTCGAGTTGCGGTCGATGACGAAGGCGATGAGCTTCAGGTTCTTGTAGTTCTGAATGTTTTTAGGCAGGTTCAGCTCAACGGTGTGGCTGAATGCGTCGCCGCTGTTTATCTGCTTCGGGAACACGTCGCTGATGCCCTCGTTTGTTTCGTATCCCAGGCGAGCCACGTGCTGAAGGTCTAACGCTACAAGTCCGCCCTTCTTCTCCCAGCCGTAGTACGACTTCACCGAACCGGCATAACCGTTCTTCTGCTTGTAGCCCTTCACGTCGTTCTCTATAACGGCGAAAGCCAAGCCGTAGTTGGCGTTGGGCTGCTCGCGGTTGAACTTCACAACAGCCGTTGCAGTAATCTTCGAATGGTTGTCATCGGTGAAGTTGGCGATAGCGTCGATGCCGAGCACAGAGCCGCTGTTGATGAACGCCTTCACATAGAGTTCGTTTTTATCTTCAGGGTTAAGATTGTTTATACGGCGACGGTCGTAAGAACCTCTCGGGAAGCCATTACCTGCGCTGTATGCATATGAAGGACACTCCAACTCGGTAGGTGTGCCGCTGAAGCAATGCTTTGCCATAGCCACAAACTGTCCGGGGAACTTGGTGTGGTTCTGCGAAATCTCCTCGATACCGCGCACGCACCACGAACACTTAAGACCTGTGTACTCCTCCATATATACACGCTTTACGTCCTGCACGTTGGCTGTGACGATAGTAGATGTGTACGTGTTGTTGGCAGCGTAAGCATCCTCCTCGCCGTTCACCTTCACAAGGCGCACCTTCAAGTTCTCGCTACCCTTGAAGTCGGGAGCGTTGCAGATAATGGCGAACTCGTCCTCGACACGCGCAGCGACGGTCTGCTCGATGTCTGCGAACTGCTCTTCTGTGTTGCCGATGGTATAACCAATGCGTAGCGATGTTATCTTTGCAGCTGCGAAGTTGAGCAGCTTGCCCTTTATCTCGTAGGTGCTACCCACGTTTGTCACCACCTTTTTCACGCCACAGATAGCCACGTCAACTGGTAGCTCTGTGCCTTCTACACGCATTTGCAGAGCAAGTGCGGGTGCATTGTCAGGAGTAAGTTTGGTGTTGTCTGTCCATCCTTTGCCAAAGTCGGTGAAGTTGCCACCTTCGCAGTATTCATCCGTAAC